>JAEEGH010008017.1_pt1 | contig 25151 bp, 36 predicted proteins | sample 9134181 | NCBI WGS metagenome assembly JAEEGH01 (sample SAMN16246544, study PRJNA631951) | gut metagenome | biome: gut microbiome; feature: rumen; material: DP-attached | host: Bos | place: Iran: Karaj | collected 2018-10
TAGCATTAAGTTGTCTTGCATAAGTAAAACGAGAACAAGTAGGAACAAAATCAAGTTCATCTTTATCCCACTTCTCGCACATATTATGCAATTTATCATAACGAATTTTAAGCTGGTAATATTCAGCTTTAAAGCGTTCTTTATAATCTGCACTGGTCATACCAGCAACAGTGTCCTTAAGTTCTTTAGGTTTTAACATAATAGTTCTTTGTTGTTGTCAATAAGTTCTTTAACTTTTATTGCCGTATTAATAAACGATTGTTCATTTGAAACATGAGCCACAAGACTTTTTATAATACAATTTGTATCTTTGTCCCAAATTTGACAAGAAACAGACATAAAATTATCAAATCTTGTTATACCATAAGAAACATTGCTATATTTATGAGCTACTTTATTTAAGAAAAATAAACATTTATTTATAAAAGTTTTACTAAGCATTTTCTTGATTTTTATTGGCTTCATCTATTGCAATTTTGATATAATTATCGATAGTAGAATCCACTTCTTCAATAAAATCATCAATATCTTTTTCAGAACGAATATTACTTGTATAAAACTTAACTTGTTTACTTACAATACCGTTTAAACCTATAGACCATATAGCAATTCTTACATCAAAATTTTTCCGAAGTTGGTTAAAAGTAATAGATAAATAATTGCTATTTTCTCCAAACATAGATTTCTTAACAAAAGCAATCAATCTATGAACATTTTTCTTTGTAATCATACAGATTCAGCAAGAATTAAATTACCAACAGTTTCAATCTTGCGACTTCTATCTCCATAAAGAAGAGTATCCATTCTCTTAGCACCTTCATTATTCTCCATATTTGAATAATATCCAGTAATAGCATTATAAACACCCCAAGCAGTACCTTCAATTTCTTTTTGTCCAATACCTTCGTGATAATATAAATTCATATTCTGAAGCATCTTATATTTCTGAGTAGAAATATCAGCATAGGACACAGCATTATAATTACCTGCAAACAAACTCTTATAAGAATATCCACCAGAAGCTAATTTGTCAAAATCGGCTTTGCTTAAAACAGTTTTAGCAATAATTTCCTTAGCCTTTTCATCAGTCATCTTAATAGACCTCATGAAATTGTAAGTTTCTTCTAACTGTCCACTGATGACTTCACAAATTCCAAGAATTTCTTTAGCAGTGCTAATATTATCATGAACGGACTTAGTATGACGAAAAGTAACATAAGACTGAGAAGTACGAATAGCAGCATTGAGAGTGTTTTCACAAACAACACGAATCGGAGTGAATAATATCTTAACTCCGGTAGAACCATCGTGGCTATTAGTAAAGACAAGATAAGAATCAACAGGGTCGCCTTTAACAGAAATAGTATTGGGAAGCTTTGCAGAAACAAATATCTGCTGACCACCACCGAAAAGACCAGCTGTTTGCCAAATAGCAGCATTTTTACCAATAGCATCATCAAAGAACTTAAAAGCATCAACATTTTGAACAGGAGTATAACGCTCTTTAACAATTCCTAAAGGATAACCATTATCCATACGATAAGTAGAATAACCATTAGGAACTTGAGTAAACAAATCACCATCGTGATAAAAAGCGTCAGTAGCAAGATTTTCTATTGCAATTCCCTCTACGGGGGGTTTCGCATAAATCTCACATTTACCAACTGGCCAATTAAGACCAGCTTTAACCATTACTTCTTCTGAAGTTCTGCAATCTTCTACATTCTGAACTCCACGATAATTAAAAGGTAAACCTTTCTTTTTTAAGTATAGCATCTGTTGAAATTTTATTTGTTATACCGAAATATTTAAGTTTTTCATCTGCATCTTGTTTAAGTCTTACATCATAAAGATTTTTTAGTGATGCAAGTTTCTTCTCATTATTATTAATATACATAATGTATTCATTTTTATAAGTCATTAAATATAATGGAAGAACAACAGGATTAGCAGGAGTATATTTATGAGAATCTATGGTAGATTGATAAATGTAACATTTATCAAAATAAATATTTGTTAAATACTTACCTGTTTTAATAAATATACGATTATCATCACCATAGCATTTCATATCAGGAGTGATAGAAGTTCTATCCCCCGTAAAGGAATTATATGCAAAAATCACATTACCTTTAAATGCTCTTTCATAATAAATTCCTTCAGTATTCCATTTAACAAATGGATTACGACGATTAACACTAAGACCAGGTTCTTGAAATATAAATTCTCCTTCTGCAAGCGTTAAAGGAAATAGAACATTAGAAGCAAGAAATCTTTGGAAACATTCACAAAGATAAGAAAGATTTTGATTGTTATACTCTGGATACATAGCAAGAGCGTGATGAAGAAACTGAAGAAACACAGTTGCTTTGTTAATATTCTCTTGTGTTGCATCCAGAGCTTTACTATAATCAAATTCTCTTTCGTAATGTTTTAGAATTTCATTATCCATTATTTAATAGTAAGAGAAGGTTTATCTTCAATATGACCAAGAGTGCAAGTAGGTTCAATACCTAACTCAAAAGCAGTAGTAATACTTTGCTTTGCATCTTTATCATTAGTTTCTGTTGAAACTTCTACATTAGGACTATTAATAATGTCAAATAGAAAATCGTGAGAGCCATCAAACATTTGAGCTAAACTATATTTACCTGTAACTTCATATTCAATATAGTTTAAATCATTAACTGTAAAAGGAGGATAGTTTTCTCCTTTTTCTGTTCTAACTAAAGCATTAATAGCAGCCATCATACCTTTAAGGTCAATATCTTGACCAGTAACAAGAATACCATTACGCTTTAATTCAAGAATATAAGATTTGAAATATATAGAAAGAGTAGCAATTCTATCTTCATTAGGAACAAAAGTAGCAGTAAATTTAGTAAAAAGCTTTCTTGTTGCAAGATTTAAAACTTTATTACCATTCTTACCAGGAGTTCCCCACATAAGAACAGCATCAAGAATTCTATCTCTAAGTTTTTCAACAATATTCTTTTTAGTGTTTTGAATATTGTTTATTCTTTGCTTTTCATTTTTACAACATTCGGCTTCAGATTTAAGCATTGTAATAGCATTACAATAACTTTCAATCTTACTTTCAAATTCTTCTTGCTTGATTTTAAGAGCTTCTTCAGTATATTCATCTACTTCACCACCATTCTCTTCAATAGTATCAATGATTTGTTGAAGCTCATCTTGAATTTCATATAATGATTTACTCATAATCTCCTAATAAATTTAGTTCTTTGAGTTTATTATAAATCTCAGTTGCAATAATTTTTGCATTAGGATGAGGGTCACCAGTTGTACCTTTGTAACGAAGGTCAAGAATATGTTTCCATTCTTTAACTGAATAAGTATAGAAACATTTAGTTGCACAATCAAGACCAAGAATACCTCTTGCATCTTGAGGTTTCATTCCATACTTGATATATCTAAAATATCTTTGTTCATCATCAAGTAAACCATCAATATAATCTTGACCTATTGTAATAGGATTATAAAGTAAAGAAGAACCATCTTTTTGTGAAATACCTTTTGTTGCAATAGGATAATGTTCTCCTACTTCTATATTTTCTCCTACATTGGCAAATATTTTATCACCCACTTTAAAGAAAATTCGTTCATCTGCTTCTTGTTCTCCATCTTTGTAATAATAAGTAATTGCATCAAGCCAATGAGGTTCACAAAAGGCAATATGTTCTCCAAATTTTTCATTTGCAAAATTACAAAAACGAGTAGATTGCTCACAAATATTATTAGGAGAAACACGATTTAGTTCACGAGAAGTAGAAATTTGAGTTTGAATTTCAAAACTAACTCTAATAATATCTTTAAGTTGAGGATATCTTTCACATTCGGTTAGAAGATAGGAAAGATTTATACTATAATTATCAAGTGTTCTAAGAGTTTTAGCATCTAATTCTCTAACAAATTGACAATTTGTAGAAATATACCAACTGTATTCTTCTGGAATAAAAACACAAGTACAATAAGGAGTATTTATAAACTTTTTGACTAATCTATCAAAAGCAGCAGAAATTTCATAATATAATGTACCGTGTCTATAAGGAGAACGATGATTTCTTATCTTCCAAAGATTTTCTACAAACTCATAATCATTATGTCCTTTTGCTTCAGAAGCATAACAAATACGAGCAGCTTTTGCTATATGCTCAAAATTATCTTTATTTTGAACATATTTAACATATGGTTTTACGAGTTTCATTTTATTTCATTAAAAGTTTAACATCTTCTTTGAATCTTATAATATCTTTTTCAGAAGATATAGTATAAAGTTTACCAACAAGATTAACCATTATACAATCTTTTCTATAATAAACCTTTATCATATCTAATTTAGTTTTATGTAAAAGATTTGTTATAGTAGTAAACAATCTACCATTAATTTGAGCTAAAGTTAAAGCCTTTGTTTCATTCATATTAAAATAAACTTTACTATATTTAATATATGATTAAATTTTATTATAGGAGATTTACTATTAATTAGATAAGAATTAGCTTTATAATCACAAGGAATATTAGATTTACCTGTTATATCTATTATATCCCCCGTAGAGGAAAATGATTGTTTAAAAGCAAGAGCTTCTTCAATAGTATTAATACTATATATGAAACTTCTTTCATTAGCAAAAGCAACATCATATGCTTTACGATAGATTTTAAACAATAATACATCACCAAATAGTTGGTCAATAGTATTAATATAAATCTTTTGGAGTTCTTTAATTTTGACAATAGGATAATCAATAGGAAATCCAAATCTTTCACTTACATTTGTAAGATTAAATAAATCACTTGAATAAACTCTACTATAATCAAGAGAAATATCTTTATCTTTTATAAAACTATGATATTTAAAATCATACCAACCTTTGTTTATAAGTTCAAAATCTTTTAGACCAAAAGTTTCAGCAAATATATTTTCTTTTTCCTTTTCAATATCAATTACTAATTCTTTTAAACGAGCAGGTATATCATTATTCATTATTATATAGTTTGTAAACTTGGCTTTATCAACACCAACATCAACTATATAATTAAACATATTGATAGCATCAATATCATTACCTATAAAAGCAAATAACCTAATTTCCATATACAAATATAGCAATAAATTTATTATAATCAAATAAAAATTATTAGCAAATTAAGGTGGCTTTCCGGCTTTCTGCGATGCTTGAAATGATGCGTGTATAATTCACTATTTCAACGATTTAACGCTTTCTATGTGGCTGGAATGTGCCTTCGCTGCCCTTCTGAAAAACAAAAAGGGATAGACTTAAAGTCTATCCCATTATCGAACATTATAAGCATCATATCCTTCATCACTCTCAGTATATTCAACTATAATATTACCTCTTTCTTTACATTCTTCTATGACAAATTCTTTAAATTCATTACTGAGAGGGACACTACATTTACCATATTGATTTGTTTGACATTTTCTACAAGCATCATCAAACTTTTCAGTACCAAGTAAAAGAAAATATTCTTTTATATGGGTAATTTGATTTATTTGAGTAGCTTGAATAAAATATCTATAATTACTTTTAACTTGAAACTTTAGAGTTTTAGTTTTTTCATCATAATATGGCTTTTTCTTATCTATTGCAGGGTTAATTAAATTATATTTAAGAATCAGAGCCATGTAGTTTAACAGTTTTAATATGAAATGGAAGTTGATTTACACCACTTCTTTCACCAAATTCTATTAATAATTTCTTACCAATATATTGCTCAGGATTTTCAAGGAATTTTCTTTGATAATCAAAAGAGCCACCTATATGACATTCAAATGTTGCATTATTAATATCATTAAGGCATTTGAATAAAGGTAAATCACTTCGTTTAGTTCCTTCTGGATAAATATCAACAATGGTAAATAAACCATCAGTAGCTTTCTTATATTTAATCATAGCAAGGTTTCTCTTACCAAATTGATAATCATAGAAAGGATTTCTCATTATAAGACCTTCAAATCCTTCTTCAATAAATTTATCTCTAAGAGCAATAGCTCTAGTTTCCATATCAATAATTTGAGTAGGAAGAATAACAAATTTAGATTTATTAGCCAAATGTTGTTCACGAGTAACTATATTAGGCATAAAATATCTAAAATTATCTTGAAGAAATATACAACGAGATTCAGCAGATAAACCTTCAATAGCTACATCATAACACCAATATTGAACAAGTTTATTTTCAGGACATTTAGCATCTTTAACAGCGTGATTAATTTCATTTACAGTATAGCCTGGAATATAAACTTCTCCATCAAGAACAAAATTTTCATAACACATTTGATTAAGAATATTAGTAGGAATTATTTCAAGAAGTTCTTCTTCAAGATGATGAAGCGAATTCCAAATTTCACCTTCACGACTTTGAAAAATAAGTTTATAAGGTTGAAATAAATCTTGAGATTTTTCAGCACGAATAAAACATCTTAAACCATTAATTTTCCATTGACCAAGATAATAGTTTACTTTCTTGAATAATTTATTATTTTCATTATCAAATGTTTTAGCAAGCATAGCAAGAGTTTTGCCTTCAGCATTAGTTCTAACTTCAGGCATATAAGTAGTGATGAATTGAATCAATTCTTCCTCTACGGGGAGAGAATGAGAATCACGAATTTCACTAAGATACTTATAACCAGATTTACGCTTAGCATCAAAACGAGAACGAACATCTTCTTCAGCAAGTCGCATTGTTTTGAAATGTTCAACACAAATACTACCTCCTAAAACACCATGATAAACAGTTACAGATGTTCTATTATCGTCAGGACAAGCAAACCAAACATTTGGTTTACCATAGTTATCTTTACGATAAAGAGCTTTTGTATAATCGAAAGGTAACATATTATTTATTAAGTTTAAAACTAAAACCAATAGGAAGAGAAAGAACCTTAGTAGCTTTCTTTTTCTTTTCTTTAGGCTTATTAAGTTCTTCTAATAAATCAGGATTATCAGAAATAATTTCATCACCTGTTTTAAGATTAGAGTAAATATATTTAGGATTTCCTGTAAATAAATCTGTGCTTACAGACCTAACATATTCATCTTTTATTTTAGGTTTCTTATTGCTCTTTCTATTTGTTTTATGTACTTCGGTTTCTTTAGGTCTTGTAGAATACTCTTGACATATTTGAATATTATTCTCATGAATAGAAACAAGATTACAAAACAAACTATTATAAGATATACAATCATTAAGTTTGTCAAGAACTCTGATAGCGTTATTGAGCAATAATTGATATTCATAATCGTTAATAGAAATAAGTTGCTGACCATACTTATTATATCTATCGCAATTTAATTCTTTGAATATTTCATAGATATAATTATCACCATATTTATCTAATTCATAACAATATCTATTCCATTCAAGATATGAATAATTAAATAAATTATGATTATAAATTATATCTTCATTTGTAATCATAATAAATCCATTTTAGAAAATTGAGCTATAATTCTATCTTCACTATAATCTTTAAAGACTAATTTATCATTATTATCTATAGGTTTATCTTTATATATTTTCTTCCAATTATCAACTTGTTTTTCATAGAATTCTTTGGCTTCATCATAATCTGATGTTATACAAATAAATGTATTATTTAGCATAACAACAAAATTATCTTCGTCAAGCATACTATACATATCACAAAGTTTTAAAGAATCCAGGACAAAGAATATTATATTTACCACGAGAAAACCTATAAATAATGATATTTTTAGGTCTACCAATTATATTATGACAATATCTAACCCATTGAACAATATCGCCACAAGTATATCCAACAAATCTATTTAATTTCTTATCTTTAAAAATTATTCCAGAATTAATATCATAGTTGGAATAAACAAAGTGCCCAGAGTCAAGAGGGTCCCAAAGACGAGTTTCAAATCTTTTTATAAGATTTTTATCATTTTTATCATTAAAGTTAATTTTACCATAAAGTAATACATCAAAAGAGGGAATAATAGTATCTAAAGTTTTAAAGGAAGCAGCTCCATTTTTAAGCTTTTCTTCTTCCATTTTAGCAAGTTGAGAATCTGTTAATGATTGCATAACAACAACAGTATTATCAAAACGGCCTACGATTACTCTCTTTTTCGTACCACGCAGCATGAGTGTTTCCATAATCTTTAATGTAATTAATTGCTTGATTAATGATATTTATTGTATCTTTGTTATCGTGTATTACTCTATATTCTGCAAAATCTTTACAACAAGTTTCTTTAGGAATAAATAAAGGAATAATATTATAAGCTTTTCTCAAATATGCAGCTTCAATCATTCCTGTTCTATCATTATCCATTAAAGATATAATTTTACCATTTTCAGAAAGTTTTTTACTAAGCCAATCATATTCAAAAGGTCTTAGTTTATATGTTTCGTGAGGTATGTTAATAACACCAATAGAAACATCTGGTAATCCCCCGTAAGGGAAGATTGATGCAAGTGTGCATCCAATAGACATTCTATCTTTAGTGGATTTAGTTATTATAATATAATCATAATTTGTACCTGTAAGATTATATATACCTTCCAGGTGATTAGCATTAGTAATAAATCTTACAGCACCGTGAGGTCTTTTTGGAAAATATAATTTAATACTATTTATACCTTGTTTATCTTTTCCAAGAAAATAAGCATAACAAGGGTCTTTTTCATTATAAAAGTATTTAGGTTCAGGATTACTATTCCTATTTATATAATATTGGTCAATAGGATATACAAAATTTATATTTAGATATTGGAGATTAATACCAAATTGATTCCAATAAGATTGGTCAAGTTCATTCCAATTTCGGACAACTAATTCAATTATAGGCTTTTTATTTCTTGCTATTTCAAGATTTGCCTTTATTTGTCCTTTAAGATTTTCATCTCGTTTTACACCATAAAATACATCACTAAATGTTGATGCAATATGTTTAAGAACAAGAATAAAATCATCTTTCTTGTTTATATTTATGACACCATCACCAGATTGTGATAACACAAAAGCAACAGCATCAAAACAATCACCCCAAAAATATCCACCAAAATCTCTCATTTTAAGTTTTCCTCTATTATCATAGCGAAAACCAACAGTGGGATGACGGTCAATCCTAATTGGAGATAGTATTAATTCTCCTGTATCAATACAATGTTGGATTATATTTACAGGTAAATCAAAATAAACACTAAAAATACTTATTTGACTAATAGATTCCAATATTGTTTTCTTTGTAATATTACCAGAATTAATACTTCTTCCCATTTAATAAGAAAATAATAAAGGGGCACATCAATTAAGATATGCCCCTACATTCTTGCAATTATTAATTATTATACTTTTACATTAGAAGGGTAAATCATCTTCAGCAGTAATAGCAGGACCAGCCATACCACCCATCATAGCACTTACATCAATTCCACCAGCAGGGGCTGCAGGAAGAGCGGCGTTGGGAGCTTTAGCAGGTTGCTTTTGTAAATCCATCACTTTAATCTTTTCGCGAGTAACATCAATCTTAATAGTAGGATTAACATTAGGCTGGAAGATTTCAATAACACCTTCACCAACAAACTGAGGGAAAGCTAAAGACTCATTATTAACAGCTTTCCACTCATTCTTAACTTTGAAATAACGAATAAGCTTAATCCAAAGAGCAATATTCTTGTTATCAGCAGTCTTGAAATAAGGTTTACCATTGTTGCCAGTATTAAGCATAGTAGCAACATTTTCAAACAGATTCTTCCAAGCAGCAAGAACTTCTTCGGCAGGAACAGTTACATATTCACCATTCTCATCAAAATCAACATAATCGAGAGAAAGAGCAACAGCTTCATCTTCGGTCATTTCACGACCTTTGAAAACAAAGACATCGAGAATATGCTTGAGATAATTGAGAGGAATATTAACTTTCCATTCTTCTGACTTACCAGGAATAGTAAGAGCAGTAGACTCAACAGCATTAAACTGAAGATAAACTTTACGACGCTTGTTAAGCTCATCTTCATTAGAAGCAAAAGTGAAAGTAATACGAGGAACTTCAAGACCATTGAAAGAAGGCATACCGGTCTTACCTTCTCCAGGGACAAAAGAAGTAACCTCTACTTTGTCAAGGTGAGCAAGAAACAGACCATTCGGCTGAACATCTCGAGTATCAAACTTAAGATTAGTAGTACCAACAGCGGTACTAACACCCCTACGAATGGGCTTCTTAGCTTCTGTTGCGTTTGCAACCGCAGCAGCATTAGTGGGTTCTGACATAAATTTAATTAAATTTATTAGGTTAATAGATATAAAAATATAGTCCGCACTAAATTAAGTACGGACTATACTTCTTTAATTAGCAGCTATATGCAAAATGCAATTACTACTCAGCATCCTTCTTGGAACGAGCAACAACCTTCTCATCGGTAGTCTCACCGAGAGGAAGATAAGTAACCTTAACAGTCTGATAACCGTTGCTAATCTCAGCAACACCAGCGTTATCAAGGTCGATAGCAAAGTGACGAGCCATAGACTTCTCATCCTTAAGCTCACCACGAAGAGCGTTCCAAATGTTAGCATCGGAGAAAGTAAGAACGACACCAGTACCAGGAGTCTTGGAAGAATTAGCAGTCTTGCTACCAAGATACTTATCAACCTGAGGAGCCTGATAAGCCTCAGCAAGAATCTTCACCTGAGCCTCAGTGTCAACACCGTCAGCGGTAAGAGCATCACGAAGCTCTTCATTCTCCATAGCAGCAGCGAGAGCCTCATCAAAGTTCTGACGAATAAGGGATTCACGCTGAAGGTCAGAAAGACGCTCAGCAGCCTTAAGAGCAACACCCTTGCTATCAAAGCACTGAATACCCTTAGCGATAGCCCACATACCAAACTCCTTCTTAGCAGCCTCAATAGCCTCAGGAGAATCGATGTCAAGACCAGCAGCAGCACAGAACTCAACAATCACCTCAGCATGAGCACGAACAGCAGCTTCAATCTCATCAAAATTATTGATGAACATCACATAATCACCAGAGGCAACACCAAGTTTCTTAGAAACCTGAGGAGTAATACGGAAACCGCCTTTAGTGCTAAGAGCAACAAGTTCCGGAACATAATCATTGTTTCTCTGACCGGAAATAGCGACACCAAAACCAAACTTAACATTAGGGTTCATAATTGAAATGTTTTAAAGGGTTTATAAAAAATTGTGAGTGTAAGTTGTTTAATGTTCTTCTTTAATTGCATCAACTTCAATAACATCTTGTTCATCAATAGGAATACCGGCAACAACTTTAAGCTCAGTAGTTTCCATAACACCAAACAAGATATCGGAAGCAATATCACGAGCAGCATAAGTAAAAGCTCTATGTTGAATAAGTATTCTGGCATATTTTTTATAAGTATCTTTTTCAAGTAATCCAGCAGCAACAGCTTCTGAATAAGTAAAACTGCCAATACTACTCATCCATTCATCACCAACTTTTCTATAAATTTTATACTTAGTAATATAATCAATAGGAACAGCTGGAATTAAGAAAACAGGCATTTTCTTTTGTTCAACAACAGCTTTAGCTTGACTTATATGACTAATAATTTGAAAAGCTGAACGATTAGCATTTAATTGGTAATCTCTATAAATATTACCATTAATGTCTTTATAGAATCTTACAGGATAAACATACATATGTTCACCATCAGCATCATTAGAAGCTTTATCAAGAGCTTCTTTCGCAGTATTACAACGAATACAATAATCGGGAAGATTATTTTCATTATAAACATTGAAACCGTCTGTATATTCATACAGAGCTTGATAGTCCTCAAGACACTCCCAATGACAAGCTGCCCTCAGTAACAATGCTTTTATAACATGAATATCAACACCAGTCTTACCATTTATAACATGAATATGTTCGATACAAGTGCTAAACGGAAGATTTAAATCTTTAGCTCTAAGAAGGATAGAAATTCCTTCATTAACACTTTTAATACCACCTTTCTCACTACGCATTAACTTTTCCATTAAAGTTTCAGCAGCAGCAAGTTCAGTAGGATTAAATAGATTAACACTTGCAAGACCTCTATCAGTTTGAATATGAGCTGGAAGTTGAGTTCCTTTAGGATTACTACTACCATTGGGATTAGCAGTAGCATTATCCTTTACAGGAGTAATTGCATTTTCCATATATCAAAGAGCTTGCTTAAATATCTGACACAAAAATAAGGAATTTTTTTCATACTACAAAATAATATCTCCACTTTTTTCATCTATCATAATAGATTTTTCGTCTATATCATCGTGCAAGTTTACAAGCGATGACGCAACTTCTTTTGTAATGGTTGTTTCCTCATTAGTATTTGTACAATATATTCTATGAATTATTGTTGGATTTGGAATAGAAATATTTTGAAATCTTTGTCTAAAAGCAAATATATTATCAACAAGTGGCGTTGTAAATATAATAACATCAGCATCAGTTTCTATATCTGGCTTACAAGAACTTTTAATACATAATATATTATAATAACCTGAATTATATCCTAAAAGGTTATTAGAAGAAAGAGCAGCAGCTTTAAAAACTTTAGGTTGTCCTTTAAATTCTCCAGACTTATAACAAATTATTTGACCATTAGCATCTGTAAGATATGCATCTTCTAAATCATTATGATAACCAGTACAATTAAAACCATTATCAATTAAATATTTCATTATAGTATTACAGAACTCCCCCGTAGAGGAAACAATCAAATACCTCTTATCGGGTTCTTTCTCAATAATACTTTTAATCATAGGAAGCTTTGCTTTATTATCAGTAAGAAGTTTCTTCCTTAAATGAGTAATTTGAAATACAGTATTAACTCTTTCAGTAAGAGCGTTAGGATTATACATAGCATCTATTTGTTGATTTATTTCGATAGTCTTATCCATATCAGGGGACCAACCATTTCTTGCAGCTACTTCATATTTACAATCCATAGCTGATTGATGTGTAGCTGGATTACCACTTCTACAATAATCTATCATTTTTAAATCTCCAAATATAGCAATAGTATCTCTTATATAAGCATCATATTTCTTAGATAGTTCAATTTCATCATCAGTAAGAGAAACTGAATGTCTATATTCCTCTACGGGGGAATATATACGAGAATTGTTTAATCTCTCAGAATCAATTTTAACAGTTATTTCTTTTAGAACATTATTTAAACGATTTCTATAATTATTATTAATAAAAGGTTTCTTAAATATTGCAAGAACAAATTTAACTTCGTTAGCAATTCTTTCAACAGTATTTATATCATCAATAGGGTCAATAAGTATACAACAATCATAAGAAGAAAGAATTGTTTTGGCTGCATAGTTAATACTTAGAAATTTTAGATTTTTAGTAAACTCACTTCTATCTGTTGATGTAAAAGCATCAATTATATTATTTTTATCAGAATATTGATTTAAAACTATTAGAATATTAATATCAGGCCTTCTATTTATAAGACTGATTATAATATCAAATATAATCATAATAGAAGGAACAGGTGGAGTTATAAAGCAATAACCTTTTCCTTTTACTGCTTGAAATCCATCTTTTACTTGTTTTACTATTTCTAAATATTGTTTATTATTCATTGTCATCAAATAGACTTAATTCTCCTGACATACCACTATATTTCTTAATAAGTGCTTTACCAGATTTTTGACCTAAAATAGTATTAGCTTTTTGCTGTGGTGCTATACCTAATTGAATAGGGTCAATAATTTTCATAGCTTCTTGATAATAATAATTATAATCAATATCTCTTAATTCAATAGGTGTATCATCAAGAGTATTAAGTATAGTTACTTTATATCCAGCACAAAGATTATTAAGTTTACCTGTAATTTCCTTCTTAAATAAATATCCACCACGATTAGAAACATAGAAACGAACATTTCTTTGAATATTATGTTCTTCTTTATCTATAAATGTAGCAGTATATTTCTTTCCTATATTCTGAGTTTTACAAAACATAAGAATATCTTTACACTCATAGAAAGTTTCTACAACAGGCTTATCGTGAATAAAATAATTAACTACTGCCTCAGCAACTATTGGCTCATCATAACCTTTTTGAAGATTCTCTTTATAAAGATAAGGATTTAAATCTCCTTTATAGTCTATTTTACCATCAAGTTCTTCAGCTATATAATTATTAATATCACGACAAGTATATCTTTGATAATCTTCGCTATCAGCACTTAATCCGGTATATTCTTCCCAATTCTTAGTTATCTTATCAAATATATCTTTTTTATCATTATACAGCTTAACTACTATACCATCAGTATTACCAGAAACAACAGGTATTCCATTAAGTTCAAGTTCTTCACAAAGCATTAATATAAATAATTGTCCATTAATAGTTGTACGAAGTGTACACATACGGTCAAATAAATCACCATATTCATAATTAAATTTACCATATATACTATTAATAACAATCTTTAATGCTTCAGCAACTATTTCCTTAGGAATACCATCTACAAGCGGGTCTTCACTATGTTTAGCTTTAATACGAGTTGTTCTAAAATAATCAACCAATTTAACAAATACACCTTCATCCATATGTTTAGGTGCTATACGATATGCACAAATAAGACTGGGATAAAATGAACTGCGAATTAACCTTATATCTTTCAATATAAGCCTGACTATATCTTAAATTTTATTTTTTCTTCCTTTGTCATATCCATCTTTAACAATATTACCTTCATCATCTACATATCTCCAATTAAATTTGTAAGCGTGAGGTTTACTACCATTACAACAAGATAAAATAACACTTCTTGTATAACCAAGTTCTTCACATATTTGAATAGCTGAATCCCATATTTTAATAAGTTTCATATTTAAATCATATTGAGCAACTTTATTTGTTTTTAGTTTACTCATTTTTTCTCTATATTCTTTAGTTTTATGAGATTCTTTAGAAGCATTAGCAAGTTTTTTCCTATATTCAGGGTCTACATAAACTCCTGTAATCCTTTCATTATACAAATCTTCAATATTAAAAGATTTTTGATATTCAACTTCTCTTTTAAGTAAATCTTCTTTAGAACATTTTTCTAATAGAATAAGTTCAAAAGAATTATACCCATATTTATCAAAATCTTCTTGAAGTTTTTTAGTACGATGTCTATGAAGAAAAAGTTCACTAAAATGTTTACCTAATCTAAATTGTAAATTTGTAGTAGAACCAATATATTGTTTATTGGTAATTTTGTTTTTGATGGAATAAACTCCGGAAATATTTGCAAATTTAGAAAAATCTCCATAAGGAACATTATTATTACTTCTTGTTGCACCATAAGTACCATGTTTACTGGAATCTTTTGGAATAAATTTTGGAATAAATGTAAAATTAGCCATAACTTTATTATTTTAAATATTACTATGAAACAAAGATAGTAACTAATTTTCTAAATTGCAAATATAATTAAATAAAATTTCTCTCCGCTTCCCAATAGTAACAATATTACTATCAGTACTCCCATAAAGGGATAGTCGATGAACCTTACCATTATTATATTTCACAACATGATGAGTGGTCTTGGCTGCTGATTGTCATATATTATTACTTTTTCAAACATTCACACTTAGATTTTCATCTTATGTTGTAGTAGTAATAACTTCACGATGTTCCAGCAATTCAAAGAGTTACGACACCAGTTTCACAAATGTCATAATGTTTATAGATAAATCCAGAATCATCTAATTTAGATTTTAAATTTCTTGGTCTATCCTTAGTATGCAAACCGCCAGTAGCAATAGTATATTCAGTCTCCCCAATAGTAACGGAACGAGAAAAATCAGACTTTCCTGTACGAGTAATTGCAACAGCTCTAATATCATTTAAAAAGTTTTGTAATTCTGGAGTTTTAAATTTAACATTATCAAATATGACTTTATTAAAACTCATAATAGTTCTTTCAGTCTTTTTACCACGCCATTGATAAGGTTGAAGATTACTAAATTCAGAATAGAATTTAATAAATAGTTTATCAGCCATATCACTACGAGAACTGTTAAGAACATTTAAACCATAGTTTATACTAATAGTATATCTGAGTTTTATTTCTTGCCAATAAAGTCTTACTATTTCACAAACTATAAATACATCATTAGTATTATAATGCATAGTCTGTGGGATATATTTATCAAGAATTATTCTATCCCATTTATCAATAATTTTATTTAATTCATCAAGAGTTAAACCATTATATCTTGGTCTTTTCCAATAATATTGAGCTTCTTCATCATCAATAGGAGGTAGTTCATGCTCAAGAAGTTCATACCATTTAATATTTATAGATGTTTGTTTAAGAGATTTACCAAAATAACCTTTGGTTCCATCTTCTTTAGTATATTGTCCAATTTTATTTAGAGCAAATATACGGAAAATATCTATATCATAATAAGGTAATTTGTTTTCCCGAAGAGAAGAAAGATAATAGTCATTATTAGAAGCATCCTTATTGTCTTGTAATTCAATAATTTTCTTTGATGTTTCATATAACTTGGTTATTAGTTCCTTTGTGGTATTATAAATACCAAGATACATAAGCAAGCAACTAACCATAAGTTTATCATAAGAAAGATTATTAAATCCAAAACAATGAGTTTTCTCCTTTCCAAATTCGTTGATAAAACCAACCATTGGTAATAATTGACTATCATCTTTATCTGTAATATAAAATTGCTTTTTATGAACAGTATCAAGTTTAGCAATAATATCTTTAACAGAATACTTCTCAACGAGAGGGATAGGTTCTTTGATTTCCTTACCCTTTTTAATTTTTACCTTAGCGGCATCCTCAAACTTAGCTACATAATCAATAATATCTATAAATGTGATGCTGAAAAAATTAGGTAATACTTCAACATCATAACCCCACATCTTAATCATAATTTACCTCCCAAAACTAAGTACAAGTTCTTTCCTGGCTCTACTACAAGCAACATATAATCTACGAAGTAATTCTTCATAATTTGCATAAGTAGAACCAGTAGAAGTAAATATCATATCATTAACATCAACAAATACATTATCATAGGTCGAACCTTGAGCACGATGAGAAGTTATAGCAAAAGCATAATCTAAATCTCTTTTGTATTTAATTTGGTCGCCTTGTTTGATATTTGTTGCAATAAGAAATTGTTTCTTAAAATTATAATATTCTTTCCATTTGGCAGCACGAGTACCGCCCGTGGCTTTTTGTGCATCTGCAACAAGTTCATTTAATGTTTTTACATATTGAAGAACAGTAAATTTATCAGTATGGTCAATTACAAATAAAGGTTTTGTAATTCTACCACCATTTACCATTTGAAATTTAATAAGAAATCCTTTAAACCCATAAGTAGAATTAGTATAATTAACTAAATCTTTAATAATATATTCTTCACTATTATTAATTATAATATCATTAAATTCATCAACAATAGTTTCATAAGACATTACTAAATCATTTTTAGTAATTATACTTTTATCATTATCAATTATTATAGTATTTCTAATAAAATTATTCCATTGAGTTACACAAACATTTGTATAAGCTATAAGTTTATACATTTCAATATTCTTTGTATACTCTTCATCATTAAACTTTTCTCTAATTAATGCTGTAAATTGTCTTGGAGAAATAATAGAAAAACCTTCTCCTTTATCATTATAAATATGTTGTCCAGCATTTTTAGAAATATAATCAAGAAACTTTCTTGAACCTTTTTTACAATTAGCAATATCGTGTCTTAATAAATCAAGAAGAATAAGAATTGGATTACCTTCTCCTTGTCTTATAATTTCAGTAAGTCTAAATATTTTGTTACACTTATAAAATGCAGAACTACGAGTTTCATTTACAGGAGAAAGTTGAGCTTCATCACCAATAAATAAAACTTTAATATTTAAATCCTGACATTTATTAATAATATATGTAACAAGAGAAGCATTTAACATAGATGCTTCATCACAAATAAGAAGTTGAATATTCTCAAGTTTAGGACTACTAATAGGTTGAAAAGCAGGGTTCTTAATATCAAAATCTTCAATATTTAAGTTTAATCTGAAACCGAATGTAGACTGAATAGTATCTACATTTAAGCCTACCGCGTTACTGAAAACACGGCAGGCTTTATGAGTAGGCGAAGTACACTTAATTGTAGAAGGTTGTAGTTTACATTTAGCAACTATTTGACGAGTTACAAATGTTTTACCAACACCACCTGGTCCAGTAAGACCATAAACGCTTTTACCTTTATCATAAGGGGCATTTATGAATTCTACTAAACCCTTAACTGCATCTTCTTGACCTTTAGTAAGCGTAATTTTTCCTTTGTTATCTTCAGAAACCCTATCTTTTCCAACGGTATTCATTGGAAAATCATTGTTCATTTTCTCTTTCTCTTATTTTATTAATTATTGTATTATAGTTTTCTTTATAGAAAAGAAAATATCTTTTAGCTAATTCATTTTTCCAATCTGTACGAGTTGTTTTAAGGTCAAATGATATTTCGCTTGTAATATTATTTTTAATAATATCACCTTTACAAATTACACCAGCCATAAAAGGCATCATATAACTTGGTTTATAAGCACCTTTATTTATATCAGACAATCTTATTGTTTTAAGCAATTTATTTTCTAATAATTGAGTACAATAAAGATTTCCATTATAAAGTTTATAACTTTGTTTAGTAAAGAAATAAATCTTATTATTATAAATACAAGCAAAATGACCTTCTATATCAACATAACAAACACCTTCAACATTCTTTTCTATTCTTGTATATATAGACTTTTGTTTAGGTGCTCTTTTAGGTTTTGCTACCTTAATAGCGAATTTAAATTCCATATTTAATGTATTATGTGTATGTGTATTTGTTATCGTAATACTTCCTCACTTCGTTCGTCAGTATTACTCAGCTTATTGTTAATCCCCCGTAAAGGAAGATTGAATTAAATCAAACTTGATTACTACTATCATTGTTTAAATCTCTTATAACAGTATCATTATAAGCTTTTAATAAAAAATTATTAGTACAATACCAATCAGTATTTTCTAATCTTTCAGCAGTTATAACTAATTCAACAACAGGTTGTTTAAAATTAAATTCATTTTCTAATTTAAAAGAAGCCTCTCTAATTAATTTAGAATCATTATACATCTTAGATAATAAATCATTATCTGTCATATCAGTATTAACAACAATGCCTAAACCACTACCAATATAGTTTATTTTATTATCATTTTCACTTAATAGAACAAAAGATACATGAACAGCTCTATTTATTTTCTTTTCTTTATTTCTAAATTGAGCACATTTAAAGAATTTGGTTAAATTAAATTTAAAATCATAAGTATAAGAACATCTACCTATTAAATCACCACAATTAATAAGATGACTACAATTAATACATTGTTGGGGTGTTTCCTTTACGGGGGAATGTTTATTTTCAAAATTAAAACTAATAGCCATAGTATTATTTATTAAAGACTATTCCCTGCATAGCATTAGAAAGCATATCAAACATTTCTTGACCAGATTTTTCATCAGGAGATATACAAGTAATACTTTGTCCAGAAGCAAACATAATACGAATTTTAGTTTTATCAATAAGATACTTACCGTTTCGTTTAATAGGTTTATTATTTTTATCAAATTTTAAATCAAAACTGATACAATCAATGTTTTTAGTATCAAAAACAGAATTGGAGGAAGGAGATTTAATAATCATAATTGTAGTTGTTTAAATTGTTAATAATTTTTAAATTTTATGTCAGATTTTACCTACAATCAATTCAAATTTATAGTGAGAGGATTACTCTATGTATATATTATAATTAATCGTGGGTAAAGCCAGGTGGCAAAGAATTGATTTTAGAACAATAAAGGACTGCCAACTTAATCATTAGCAGTCCTTTCTTCACACAAACACTAATACATTGACAAATAAGTACACTATAAGGAGTATTATTTGTTTAAGATATAGTAGTATTGATATTTGAATCCTTAAATCAGATATGTATATGAAAGATAGGCGAATATGGGGTAAACTAAACTCTGCGATTGAATTAGTTTTATAACTTTAATATTGTTTCTCAACAGTATTAAAATTACTATCAATACTACTATTTGTTGAAGTACCAGGATTCGAACCTGGAATGACAGAACCAAAATCTGTAGTGTTACCATTACACCATACTTCAATATAAATAAAGCAATACTAACAATTGATATGATTTATGGCTACAACAACAATTCCTATTAGTATTGCTTTACCGGTTTCAATAGTTACTACCGGAAACTATAATTTAGTATTTCCAGCATCTATTTCTATACTACCAGAAATAATATCTTCTATATATTCTTTATTATGTTTAACTTGTTTACGAAGTTTATCATATAAATCAGAACAATCTGTTGCTATAGTTTGATATGCATCATTTAAATCAATAAGAAGTTTTATATAATAATTATATGCTTTAATTTCAGCACGAGCTAAAGCAATTCTTCTACCAATATTAAAATTATATTCCTCTTCAGGAGAGCAATTGGCAGTAGCTTTAAAACATTTTGGAAATGCTGTTTTCTTTTTACCAGTTTTCTTATTTTCAAGTTTAATACAAGTAAAAATTGTAGCAACAGTCTGATTTTTAAATCGTTTAATATCTTGTTTTATAACTGTAATTTTCATATTATTTAATAAGTTTAATCATATGAGTTTTACGAAAAACTTTATCCTTACTATTAAAATATTCTTGACATTCAGGATAAGTTCCTTGATATATAACTTGTCTGCTATATTTATTAATAATAGCAAAATTTGTTTTACTCATTTACTTTGTCATCTGCATTATAATCATACAAATTAGAATAAATAGAATTTCTTTCTAATTTATCATTATAAACAAAATCTATAACAGAATCTTGATTACCTTTTAAACAAATTCGTATGATATATTTACCATCATTTCTATTGAGAGTAAGTATTTGTTCTATTTCATTTGAATTTATAATTAAATCTGTTCCATTATCATCATTAATTCTTATAAATGTAGGTCTTGATGCATTTGTAAAAGAAAAACTATCTAAATAAGCATCTGACATTTTTTTAGCTTGTTTTCCAAGAAATATAACGAATAAGCAAGCTAATACAATTAGTGTAATTAATAAGATTGTTAATCCCATATTGTTTTAATTATTGGTTAATTTCAAAGAATTAAGGAAATAATCTCCACATAGTCTTTCATATGCTTCATTATTTCCTTATTCATCGGGTTCTTTTCAGTTCCCACTATTGCCGTAGCTTCTGTTTTATCTATTATATCGGCAACTATAATAGACTTATCAGTAGTGCCCCGAGTGGGACTCGAACCCACACAATCAATTCTGATTACAAGAGCTTAAATCTGGCATGTCTACCAATTCCATCATCGGGGCAAAACATTATTATATTATTCAATAGTTAAATCAGTATAATCAAAATCAATATAATTAGATGTGCTACGATTCTTTTCTAAATTGGCACAATAATTTTTAAAAGATTTTTCTGCTTCTTTATAAGCATCTTCTTTATTATTAGCAACTACTGTTGTATGAACAGTTCTACCAAATTTAGAACCTAATTTAACCGCAAATACATTTGCTTTAACAGTATATAACATATTTTTAGAAGGTTTAACTTTCATATTATTATATTTAGTGGCCCCTAAAGGACTTGAACCTTTGACCTTCAGATTATGAGTCTGCTGCTTCTGACCAACTGAGCTAAGGGGCCTATAATTATTTATTAATTATTTATCACCACCAGCAGTTTCATCATCAGCACCATTCTTTTTAGCTATATAAGAACTAAGAGCTCTAAAAGGAACATAGGCAATAGTCCAACAAATAACTGTAAGAATAGGCCACATAAAAAGATATTTGAAAACTTCTTGAGTCCAAGTTTCTTCAACAGGATAACCAACAGAATAATAACGATAAGCAAAAACAGCAGCAAGAATTACGAAAACAATAGCACAAAGAATCCAATTAAACATCCAATAAAGTTTCTTTTTGTTGTTTGTCATAATATTATTATTTAAGGGTTTAAATTCTTATAAAAAACTATTAGGTATCTCACGACAACTAATAGCTATAACAACAACATGTAGGAAGCAAAGGCGTGTTGTTAATTGTATCTTCAATGGGATTCGAACCCATGACCCTTACATTAAAAGTGTAATGCTCTACCGGCTGAGCTATGAAGATAACATTGTCTATTTGTTAAGGTTTATTAATCTTGTTTACCGAAGATACCATAAGGGTCATCTTCATAATCTTCATCACCTTGATATTGTGGTTGTTCATCATAATCATGATTCAAAAGATATGAATCAATCCTTATTTCATCATCTTCGTCTTTCATAATGCTATCTTTTAAAAGAATAGTGATATAATTAGAATAGAAAACTATCAGTAAAAAACCATACTAACTATATCACTATTCTTGCCATTATTTTTCTTCTAAGTAATAATAGCTATTCTTCGTTTGCATCTTCCTCTACGGGCGTAGTAGGAATAACATTGATTTTGCTAACAAGCTCATTGGCTTTCTCCAAATCCTTATCATTCAAAGGATTCTCATCAAACTCATTGTTTACATAAGAAGCAAGAGTATGCTGAGCATATTGGTCAAAAGCAACGATTGCAGCTGCACCAGCAGTTACAAAAAGCTTAGTTTTCATAGAATATTCAGTGAGAAGTCCATTGACTTTAACAGAATATTTGTTGAAATTAAACTTAATATAACATTTGGCATCATTACCAATATCTCCAGCTTCCTTATGGAGTTCAATAAGAAGAAGAGAAAGAAGACGCTTAAATTCAGCGTTATTACGAGCAAGAAGAGTGATACGATTTACCCATTCAGGAAACCTACGAGTTTCAGCAGGAAGTCCATTAGGAAGTCTGCGTTCAAAAGATTTCCCAGGGAGTTTAGTGCTTTCACGCTTAACATAAGGTTTTGCACCATCATACATTTTCTTAACTTGCTCCTTATTAAGAGCATCAGCGAGCTTAGCCATAGTGTAATTATTTGTTTAATTAATTGTTATAAGAACTGAATACAAATATACAAAATAAATGGTAATATGCAAATAAAGTGGCAATATTTTTCAGAAAAAATCTTAATCAATATTGCCACTATTATTAGCATCTATTAGAAACCCATCATCTTCACTGCAAGAACATCAGCGAATTTAGCACCAGTCTTACCATAACTAAAACCAACAACATAGTTGATAATAGTATCATGGTCAAAAGTGGTTTCAGTAGCATCTTCACGAGTACTAAACGGATTCTTATACGGAACACCAGCCTTAACAGTATGTTGAATAATATCAACAGTACCACCATTAAGAATGATGTTAAGAGCCTGCGGATTCTCACTCAGAGTATTAGCAAGCCAACTCTTTTCTTCATCTTCCTTCAACATACCAGCAAGGGCAAAAGTAGAAGTAAAGATATTATTGGTCAAACCAGGTTCCCAAGTAAGACCACCATCTTTACTAACCATGCCAGGAATAGTAGGATGAACAACAAGAGTAACACGAGTGTAATTGTCCTCTTCAGAGAACTTTACATTCTTAATCTTAAGACCATTGTAACGGCGAGCACCGTCAGCAATAAGGTCTTTAATGATGTCTTTGAAAGACTTCTGTCCTTCAACCTGCTCAGCAACATTCTGCTGGGCTTCAGTCTGAACATTTTCCTGTTCCATAATTGTAATGATTTAATAATTATTAAATGATTTTTATTTGGCAGTCCCCCGTAGAGGAAGACTCCCATTTGGTTTGCTTTAATTATAGCACTATAATCTTTTTAGCTTTACTTTTCTTATTTGTGATTAAAACAACGCAAGGTTGCCCATTAAAGCGTTTAATTTGATAATAACGCTTCATAGAAGTTTTAGTGCTATCATAAGTTTCACCATTATAAATAGCATAAAACTTTTCAGTGGATTTACCAGATTTGGTAACAATTGTTTCACTATCGAAACGAATAGGAGCTTTAATTGCTACCGTATCACATTGTGCATATGACACAGTAGCAATCAAAACTGCTAATATGGTGAAAATGATTTTATTCTTCATTTGACTGTTCATCTGTATAAACAGTTACTTCATCAGAATAAACACTGGTAATGTCTGGAATATTATCTCCAAATGCTGCTTTAAGAGCTGTTGCAAAATTGATAGCAACAATCTTAATAGATTCAGTCTTATTCTCTCCATTCCAATAGAGAGTAAAAGATTTCATTCTAACTGCTTTCATAATAAGAATAATTTAAGAGTTTATAATGGAAGGAATAACTTAATCTGTGTAAGGTTCACATTTTATGTATCTATAACCATAAGGTTCAACTTTAAGTTCATAATAACCACGAAAATAGTTATCAGGACCTTCAAGTTTTCTCCATTCTTCCTTTACGGGGATATCCTTATCTTCAGGACGAAGAATAGTTTTAACCATATCAACAACAATATCTCTATCTTGACAAGTTGTTTCAATGGAATATTCTTTAAAAGTATCTCCATAAGGATGATATTGACCACCATGAATGCAATTACATTCAAAGGTATAACCTAAATGCTGTATTTCCATATTAATTATTTTTTGGATTAACATAATCATTTTGATAGTTACAAGAATTAGTAGAAACAGTATTTCCTTCCCAAAAAGAACAATATCCTTTAATAGAATTAAATCTATCTTCAGATTTATAGTGAATACAATATCTACAACATTGATATTTATACAAATTAAATTTAGGCATAATATTAGAATTAAATTAAACATTAGCAATTAGTTTCATCATTAAGATTACTTACACTCTCACCACGGGAAGGTTTGCTATTGAGAGCATATGCATAATAATATTTACTGGCCAGATAAATACTATTATGTCCAATAGAGTCGCGAACATCTATTGAATCACGAAGAATTAAGTAAGCGGTAGAGTTTCCTTGTTATGCTCATTAACACAAGCCCTATTATTGACTTATTGTCAAATACTACCAGGTTTATCTATGCTTGCAAAATTGGGCACT
>JAEEGH010008018.1_pt1 | contig 25149 bp, 17 predicted proteins | sample 9134181 | NCBI WGS metagenome assembly JAEEGH01 (sample SAMN16246544, study PRJNA631951) | gut metagenome | biome: gut microbiome; feature: rumen; material: DP-attached | host: Bos | place: Iran: Karaj | collected 2018-10
AAAGCCTATTTCAAATGCGTCATAACGTGTACCGTCAAATTTATATAGATAGTATATTCCACCACCCTCAAGAAGAGATGACTCCTGCTCATACTCGATATATCCTGATATTTCGCCTCCGGCTTCGTTATAGTGAGTGGTGAATGTCCCATTAGTATCAAACTCTATCCAGGTAGGAGCATCAACATCTTCAGTCACGAGATACCAGATCCCCGGAATCTTATCAGCTTGTTTTCCCTCTATGAGAAGTTCACTTTCTTTAAGATAGGAATCGTCAATTATCAGTGCACCAAGCGGAGTAATGCCAAGTGGTGCAGTCTTTTTCATCCGTATCAGCTCATCTTCCATGTCTTTTACATCTGCAAGAGACATGCCATTGTACTCATCCGTGGAAATGAAATTTTTTTCATCTCTGTCAAGATCAAAAGGTATAGTCTCATCGCTTCCATATACCATTATTTCTGCATCGGCAACCGGTATGTAATACATAGGAAGAATCTGCCCTTTTTTAGGAATATAATACGCCCTTCCATACATCGAGTATTCACCGGCTTCTACGACTTCGCCATCCTTATAAGTGAACACATGAACAGCATTCCATGGAGCAGTTCCATTAGCCACAGTAAGTTCCGGAATGTCATCATCGTCTATATATATTAGTGAAAAAATGACGTCTTCTTCGCTTTCAGGCTTATCCTCTTCTCCAAAATCTTCTGATAACTCTTCGGACATTGCAGGATGCTCCATGTAGTCAGAAAGAAAATAAGCATATGCAGCTATTTCTGCATTTTCATAAGATGCCGTATTTTTGCCAACATCAGAAATCTTTTTTCCCTCAGGAAGAACTACCGGATCATCCGTGGGAGTTAACTGTCCATCTACAAGAATGAACTTACCCGAACTTACATCATATCTTAGCCAGTTTGTGGCAGAACCACTGACACCCATAGATATTGTCTCACGGATCGTCCCGTCAGGATAAAGCTCTGCAATGCCTCTGTACGGCGCGCCATAAGAGTACACTGCATCCCCATCGTGTGAGTATATATCAACGATCGCACCATAATAAGTTATTATCAAATCGATCCAGTTATCATCGCCTATATCATAGTAATGATATCTGACCTCGTCATTATTAGTTCCATTCGGCCAGCCATGATCGATGAGCGCGGTTTTAAATCCTATCGCATCAAGCTCATCTTGCGATAATCCTTTATCCTGTGCCTCTTTGTAACCAAGAAGTACCCCATAGTATGGATCTACATCCGCATCTAATACTTCAATGCCTTCCAGAACGCGGATCGCATTATTGCAGTCTGTAACGAATTCTCTCAGATCGTAAAACATATCCTTAATATTGTTATCATCGCCGCCGCAAAAATACTCAACTTCTTCCAAAACCTTATTGTAAAAATCTTCACTTCTATATCTGCCGGATTCGTAATAATCCTTTAACGCATAATACGTTCCATATATTATTGGAAAATTGCTCTCAAAGTTATTGCCAACATCTGTTCCAAACCAGAACTCATGAGCGCGCCCTATCTCTTCGCCTTCTTCTTGAATATCTTCATCGATGTCGTTTCCAAGGCGGCCTTGAACCCAGCTTCCAAAATTTACGCCTTCGTCATAGACCGCACTTGATCCTACAGGGTTAGAAGCACGGAATATATCAAGGACGTCATCCTCTACTAATCCCTTAAGCGGATCTTCTGTGGTTTCAGATTCTGCAATTTCAGATTCAGTATTTTCAGAAGAAGCTTCTGACGCGTCCTCAGATATACCGCTATCCTTAGGAACCTCTGGTTCATCCACAGATACACTTCTCTCATCGGATGCTTCCTTGGCTCCAACATTGATCATACTTCCACAGCCAGAAAGCAGTGAACATGTGATTGTAGATATCAGAATCAAAGCTATTAATTTTCTACTCATAGAATATCCTTTCAACACTTATGGTGTATATGGTTCCTTGATCAGTATTACTTTTCCGTCCTTATCAAGAACTATATTCATAAGCCTGCCACCCTCTATATCATACTCAGGTACATAAGAATTAAATTCCTCGATAGTAAGGAATCTGTGCATGCCATCCGGTGCATACTGGACGTAAATAACGCACTGCGATGAAATTTCATATTCGTCATAAACGCTATCGTATCCACCGATCTGATAATCATTATAAAAATCATCAGGATCAAGGCCGTACTCTTCTATCTTGTCAGTATCATCCTCAAATACAAACTCAACTTCATCGCCAAGGAGGCTTTGTCCCTGCCCACGTAAGCAGTATATCAAAAGCTCTGTGTATGGTTCTCCATCTGTTCCACCGGCACATGAAATCTCATCTTCCCTTCCGGAAAAAGTAAGTGATCCCAATGCCATGTATGCAGTCTCTGCATCTATAACTTCACTGGCACTATGAACTTCCACTACGTATGCAAATACATACCTGTCGTCATCAATGTACGGGCTTATAAATCTGGCCTGATAAGATACATAGCTATCACCGTCATAGACGCTCCATATTGCCATCTTGGTCTTCAGACCATTGAGCCACTTCCAGTCAGGCTTGTATATCCACTCATCATTGTCATATTCGCCGCCATTGCCATATATGTTGATATATTCGTAGTCCATATCGCCATATATCTTTTGGATACATTCCTCTACATCAACATCAAAGCCATCATATTCAAAACAGGTATTAATGAATTTAATGTTACCATCTTCATCGGCGTCAATGCAGGTATAAGTGCCATCAGAATTTATTGTAAGCTCCTGATTAATAATTCCAGGGAGCTTTGCTTTGTTTTTGATGTATAGTTCATTTTTCCCAGAAACATTTCTTCCCGAAAAGCAGCCATCATCTGTAGAAATTACGTAGAATGGAAGATCCTGCGGAGCATCTGATACCCAGTCCATATCATAGCCAACAAGTGCTCCAAAGTCATTACCAAAGAGCCATGTATTAACATCATCCGGAAGTTCCTCTATATCTTTGCCCGGAAGATAAAAAGTCATTTCGGTAGAGCCATTTTCAAAGCCTTCAAGACCGCTGGCATTGGAATATTCCGAGGGTGCATTTGCAGGTACTTCATATGTAATCTCTTCTATGTCAGCCGTCCAGGTATACTGATCCACCTGCGTACACTTACCAAGCTGACCTGTAAAAGAACCATCTGTTTCACCATCTTCCTCGCCATCTTCCGATTCTACATAGTAGTCTTTTAAGAAGGATCCGCTAAAAGAGCCATCTTCTTTAAACTCTATCCATGTCCTGTAGTTGCTATCATATGGGTTCACAGAAGAAAGCTCAAACTCCTGTCCTGACAGTGCACTATAGAGGTCATATCCTTCCGTAATCTGAGCTTCATCCGTTTCTTTTTCTTCCTCTTCTTTTTCGGATATTTCTTCAGACTTTTCTTCAGATTTCTCAGCGTCTTCCTCATCTGCATCTTTTTCGGACTTTGTTTCATCATTTTTATCAGAAACAGTCAAAGAAGCACTTTTGCAACCCGAAAGCAGACAACATGTGATTGTAGACATCAGTATCAAAGCTATTACTTTTCTACTCATCGGATCATCCTTTCTACACAAATCATCAACGCTCAGCGAATACTAAACCTTTACTATTAAATGTTATTGTAATTACGTTTATATAGTGTCACCATATCAATAATACAATAAAAAAGGAGGTATCTCTACCTCCAAATTTCCACAGAACCAATATAAACTTCCTTGTTTTCTTCTTTTTCAAAAAATCAAAAATGCCCATTTTATGCCTCCATTAAAGGTTTTCACATTTTCATTTGCTTACTTTTTTGTACCAGAAGAAAGGATATAGCCAAAGTGCTTACAGAAACGAAAAATCCCATACAGTTAATTGCTGAAACTGTAGGGATTTTCGATTCAAATTATTTTGTTAAGTGTTTCAAAAAAGAATATGGCCTGACTCCTACTGCTTATAGAAAAAAGTTCAGTTAAGCTTTTTTGAAAGCCAGTACATGTACGGATTACAGGATGTAATCTGGACATGTCTAGAAATGATGCAGCTTCACTTGCAGCAGCAAGGTTTCTTCCGGATATCTCCGAAGAATTCTCAGTAAGAAGGAAAATATAAATAATTATTTAAACATATTAAGAAAATCTTTGATCTCATTAGAAAATTCTTCAGGTAATTGTCCCTGGGGAGAATGTCCGCAGCCGTCTATAAGGCGCACCTCAACTACAGGAGCTGTTATGCTGTCAGCATACTCTTCAACAAGGCCGACAGGACATATCCAGTCGCAGGATCCTGATAAAAACAGTACCGGCACCTGATATACTTCCTGGGTATCAAGAACATTGAAATTCATCATATAGCTTCCAAGAGGCTTTTCAACAAGTTTCCCATATCTTTCACCGCCCATAGATGCTTCTATCTGGATCATATACCACCTGACATCGTCAACACCGGCAATAGGACTTGAGAATGCGGCCAGTGTTGAAACGTCTTTGGTTACAGTCTGAGGATGATAAGGGCTTACAAGTATTCTAAGATTCATAAGATTTGCAACACTCATATCTGAAGAAAACTTAGCATAAGCTTCTTCCATCTTAGAAGTATCATCGCCTCTTTCCTTAGCTATCTTCAAGGCATCTTCATAGGAATAGGTCTCGCCGTAGTAGTCCTTTTCATTTACGCACTGACCAACGCCGATATAGGCAGATACCTTTTCAGGATGAGCAAGTACATACCTGCTGCCCAGCATAGTGCCATAAGAATGTCCAAGGATTATAACCTGGTCCTTGTTAAAACGTTCGCACGCATAATCAACAAGAGCGTCAAGGTCAGAAAGCTGAGCATCAAAAGTTAATGTTTCATTATCAGGATCAATATCCTCATTACGGAAGTAAGATCTGCCGCACCCTCTTTCATCCCAGCTGATAACTGTATACTCATCAGTAAGATAGTCCTGCCAGCAGTAATCTATAAAACCTGTAGGTGATCCAGGGCCGCCGTGAAGAGATATGATAACGGGATTGTCTGTAGACTCACCAATAATAGATACATACTCTTCCTGATCATTAAGCTTTACATAGATCTGCTCATTTATACCGTTTTTATAACGGATAAAATGTGAAAGCTGATTGATATTACGCCATGCGATAAAGAATGTAAAGGAACCAAATATAGCTACAAGAACAAGAATACAGATCGTCTTTAAAATACCAAGCAGTATTCTGAATATAAGTTTTCTCTTTTTCTTAGGACCATATACTTCTTTTCTATGAGCACGATGAATACCAATATGGCCAATACCAAGGATGATGGAACCAATCAGCATCAGAATATTGCCGCCATAGATACCAAGAAGGAAGAAGGCAATAACAGGAAGAGTTGCTCCTGCTACAGGAATTCCCAGAATACCTTTATAAAAATCCTTCATTGTCTTTTGACTTTTAAAATATCTGATCCAGAAAATCTCATAAAGGACCATGCACAAAAATGATATAAGAAGAACTACGCTCCAGAAATGGAAGCCCTTAAAGTTAAAGTCTGAAAAGATCAAAGCAACGGGAGTTACAATAAACTCTCCCACGCGCTCTAACGTAAGCAGAACCTTATTTTCATTCACAACATATTTTTCATATTCAGCCGGCTTATTTCTGGTCCAGATGAAATTAGGAACAAGAAGCATAACAAGCCAGATAAGGCCAATATAAGAAAAACCAAAACTCATAAAACACTCTCCCTTGAATTAAATATAATAAAAATACGGATAATGCCCAAGTAGCATCACCCGTATTATTATAGTTATACCTTTATCAAATGTATAGAATTATTTCTTAAACAATCCGCCAGCAAGATCCTTGATATCTCCAAGATCAAGCTTTCCATCAGCAACAGTAGCCTGAATCTTCTTGATATCCTCTTCAGATACGTCGATGTTAACCTTCTTGAGAAGCTCAACACCCTGCTTGGCATCAGCTTTTGCAATCTGAGCCATAAGCTCTTTGTTACCATTGATCTTCTTCATGATCTCAGCAATGTCCAGAACATTTCCCATAGTATCTACCTCCGCTAGTATAATAATATTTTTGATAAACCAAAGAGTAAGCCTCAAAACTACTCTTCACCCCAAATTAAATACATAATAATTATAGGATTATTCGCATAATAATTCTATATATTTTTATGTACGGATGTAGTATGTATCTAAGTGAATAGCACATATTATGGAATAATCTTAAACAAAGCCGTATTTTTATAAGCCAGGGGGCTATCATATGCAAATGCGATCACGCCGTCATGATCTGCCTTAACTGTCTGCAACACCTGCGCAGTATAAGGGTCTGTAATATAGGCAATGATCTGCCCCTTGCGAACCTCTGCTCCCACCTTTGCAATTGAATCAAGGAAACCTGCATTACTTGATCTGATGGTTATAAACTTATCACTTTCTACCACCTTCGAGGGAAAAAAAGGAACGCTCTTGTACTCAATTACGCCTTCTCTTTCAAGGAAGTTAAGTACAGACCAAGGTTAGCGCTCTTTTTATCTATCTTTTCAGTACTTGAAGTATATATAGAAAAAGCTTCTGTATCCCATATCTGCCAGTTGTAATTAAGGGTAGTTGTATCAAAGGGTCTCGGCTTATGAAGAACTATATACGGAAGTCCAAACTTTCTTGCAAGGTCAACATTTTCATTGCCTGTCTTCATCATTCTTACCTGTGGGATGAAATGTCCCGGCATATAAAATGATGCAAACTGGATTCCGTACTTATATTCCTTGACCACCTTAAAGATTCCATCAGCTATTCTCTGGGTAGTCTCGCCAAGATCGTAGCCTGGGAACATTCTGTTTATGTCCGTATTATCAATGCTCCAGAATCTCTTTTTGATATTTACAGAATAGGGATTTGCACAAGGAATCACCATTATGGACTTTCCCTTTTGGATCATCCCTGCTTCTTCTATCTCTTTTAATTTCTCTATAAGACGGCTGCAGACATATATCTGCTGATATTCATTACCTCTTAGGCTCCCTACAATGCAGACTGTCTTATTGCCCTCACCAAACTCGTATCCTGTAACTTTAAAATCGTCCCTATATAGCCCCTTAAAAGAGTATATCTCGCTCTTTTTCATAAAGTATCTCCCAAATGATCCGAATTATATTGTTTTCCTAATACCAGAAAACTATTTCTTATTTTCAAGAAGTACCTTTTTCCTAAGTATCCTTCCCATAAGAGACCCTTCATCAACTATCGGGTATTCTCTTACTGTAAATAAAAGCCCATCTTCAGGAGCTCTTACATCTTCAAGCACGTCTCCTGACAAGGGACTTATTATCCTTCCAACAAGATCGCCTTTTTGAACCAAAGCGCCATGCTCTTTTTCCTTAATATAGACTCCGGTACATGATGCATTCAAAAAACATACATCCGTTCCATCGCTATCATGAGCAATGATAGGGCTTTTAATATTATCAACATCCCCCTGCCAGATCCCAAGTTCTGACATTAGTGAAAAGATTCCGCTAGTCAGTTGTTCTCCATATTCTTTGGTGATCCTCATGCCAACACCCATCTCCACAACGAGAGTTTTAGTACCTCTGCTGTTAAGAGAATAGGCCATGGTGGATTCTAGAACGGTGCTGTTACCATGAATCCAGATAAGGTCCATATTGGACTTAGCCGCAAGTGGCACAAGTTCATTAGCACTGACTTCATTGATCCTTATCTGGGGAACCTCAGTCAGGAATATGTTACTTGCGTGGATATCCAGAACAAGGTCTGCCCCTGTCAGCTCTTTAATGATCTTTGATGCCAGGTACTCGTTCATATCTCCGTCCGTATTACCTGGGAAGATCCTGTTCATATCAAGATCAAAAGCAGGTATACCACGAGTGATAGAATCTATACCAAAAGGATTCATGGCAGGATAGATATCTACGATTCCTGATAGCTTGTCTGCAGCCTTTTTGATCTGTCTTGCAACTTCATAGCATACGAACTGCCCCTCAAGCTCATCACCGTGAATACCTGTGACGATGCATATTCTCTTTTTGTCCTTGCCTCCCGCTTCAAACCTGTGCCTTTTGATAAAAAAATCTTCGCCAACAGGAAGAGGGAATCTGACTATATCACTTATAGTTTCGATCATATTTATATAAACCTCTATTACTCATATTTATAAAACTATTCTTTTAGAATACTTACAGGCTTTTTATGATATCTACACCTCATTAACAATCACAGATACTTCCTGCACCTGATTGACATTGCCTGTAAACATCCCCTGATTTACAAGACAGTCTCTAAAGTCTCTGCCATTAGAGATCTTGATATATTCATCCCCCACCATCTTGTTATTAGTCGGATCAAACCCGATCCATTTTGAATCATCCCATACTTCAACCCATGCATGAGAACGCCCTTCACCAATCATCATACCCGTAACGTATCTGCAGGGAATTGACTGCATCCTGCATAAAGAAAGCATTATATGTGCATAGTCCTGGCACACACCGCATCTGCCTTCAAGAGCTCCTTCTGCGGTAGTATCCATATCGGTGCAACCCTGCTGATAGGTAAACTTATCATATAGAGCTGTCATTATCACATATGCTTTTTCTTTATTACCCAGGCAGTTATCAAGGTCAATTTCTTTGGCAAAATCCAGTATCTCTTTTCCCGGAGTTGTAATCCTTGTCTGATACCTGTACATGCCCAGCATATGAAGTTCTTTGGCCTTTTCATACTCCTTAAGGCCTGTTGTTACTTCGCCTTTTACATCAAATCCAAAACAAGTATGAGATCCTTTGGTATACCCGAAAATTGTTATATTTCCATGAGAATCAATGTCTGTACCCGTGATGTTGTCAGGAAATACGGATACGGATATGCCCTTTGTCTCCTGCATATCCGTATCATGAGGTGTGCACTTTAGAGAAAATCTATGCTCTTTCACTTCAGAGCTGAACGAAAGCTTCATATGATATTCAAAATACAACCTTTTCAATTTGTATCAACCACCAATCGCTCTACAGCTTCAGTCAGCGTATCATAAGGAACTTCATCAAGCTGAACAAGATAGTTCACATGTGCAAGCGTCTTCAAGCTGTATCTTATTTGACTTTTATCTATTCTGTTTGAAAGTCTTCTTGCTTCCCTTCTTAACATCTCAGGGTCTTTTTCCAGTCTTGAATAAATATCAATTCTTTCGATCAGCTTACCGACTTTGATGATATTCCTGATCTGCGACTCATCTATATCATCGTCGGCCATGCCCCAGAAAGCCGCTATATTATCAGTAACCTTCTGAAGTCCAAGAAGCGGTGCGCCTGATATAGCAGCCTGATTCATGGCATAAACCGCAAGCTGAATATACGAAAGCGACTCACTTCCGATCTCTTCTCTAAGCACTATCGCATTATCATAAGCCCTCATCAGATTGGAAAAAATAGAGTTCTCATCTTCAAGGCTAAAGCAATACTTCTGGATAAAGTCCTGCTTTGATTTATATATATTTGGTATATCCTGACTTTTACAAAAATCCTCATACTCGATCTCATCAAGATCTATCATCGAATCGAACTTATCTGCAAATATCTTGATCGTGGTATACACCCTTTCTGTATACCTCCCAAGCCAGAACAGTCTGTCAGTATTTTCTATTGAGATAATACCCATGTGTCTTTAAAGCCTCCTCCCTGTGAAGAATTTACGATAAAAGAATCTGGATTTCTGGAAAATCTGGTCAGGCCGCTCTTCCATACAACCGGTTCTTCTGCCATAAGTACAAAGGCTCTAAGATCTGCCTTTCTTGGCACAAATGCTCCTTTTTCCATTATCTCTATATCTACAAAATCTATTACTTCCTGAGCTATGAACCTTCTAGGCTCTTTTTTCAGCATTGCTATGAATCTGTTTTTCTCTTCCCTGGTCAGCTTATTGCCAAATACAACGCCGTAGCCGCCTGCTTCTGCAACGTCTTTTAAAACAAGGTCATCGAAATGCTCAAGGACATAGTTCATATCATCTCTATAGAAAGGTAGATAGGTTGGAGCATTGCTTAGTATTGGCTCTTCTCCAAGATAATACTTGATCATCTTAGGGACAAAATAGTAAATGCCCTTATCATCAGCAACGCCATTACCCGGTGCATTTAAAAGTGCCACATTGCCTTTCCTGTATATATCAAAAATATGGGGAATGCCTATAACTGATCCTTCATTGAAACTCATAGGATCAAGATACTCATCAGATATCCTTCTGTATACTGCGCCGACTCTTTCTTTTCTTCCTGAATAGTCAATGAAGTAAAGATGATCGTTCTCTACAATGAGTTCGTGTCCTGAAACAAGATGCGCTCCTGTTTTTTCCGCAAGATAGGAATGCTCAAAGTACGCCGCATTATACCTGCCTGGAGTAAGAATGACAGTATGCCCGCCGCAGCTTACGTAGTCCATGGTATGCCTAAGAAGCCCTGCATAATTGCGGTTATCTTCAATATGCTTACCTGTAAAAAGTGATGGATCGCTACGCCTTGTAATACTCCTTGCTATCATTGGATATGAAGCTCCCGACGGGATCCTCAGATTATCTTCAAGAATATACCAGGTTCCGTCCTTACTCTGAACAAGATCGATTCCGGATATATGTGAATAGACTCCCTTGGGCGGAACGATTCCTTCACACTGAGGAAGGTACCCGCTTCCTGCATATATGAATTCCTCAGGAACAACCTCATCTCTGATTATCCTCTTTGGCCCGTATATATCTGCTATAAAAAGATTAAGAGCCATTACGCGTTGCTTTAATCCTTTTTCCAGATATGAGAATTCAACACTGTCGATAACTCGTGGGATCATGTCAAAAGGAAATAGCTGTTCTTTGAATTCGTTATTCTTGTAAATACCAAACTTAACGCCATACCTTGCCAGCTGCTCATTGACAACATCTGTCCCTGCGTATACCTCCATGTCTTCTACCCGTTCTCTCTGGCCACACATCTCCATGTAACTTATCATATTCACACCCCCTCCTCAGATTTGCCAATAAACTGACAACGATATGAAGGCTATACAAACAATGGCGCTTCGGAAGAATTCCGAAACGCCATTGTTTCAATGTATAAGCCCTGCCATAGGGTCACATGCAGCACATTTCTATGAAGTCCAGACTCTATGGCATGTATATTAAATTATAAAAAAAGAGCGCCTTAAAATGCGATGCATCTCAAAACACCCTTGTTTGTATACCAGTATACCTAAAATGTAAATTTATGCAATATATATTATTCACAATATTCTTAAGCGATAGAAAATGATTTATATATAAAACTTCTATACTTTGCCGATTCCCGGGGCGGGTAGTTGATAAAGGATTTGGGTGTCATGAAAGTATTACTAATTCAAGGCATGATATCCGGGATTACATATCCTGGGATTCAAACTCGCTTCGCTCAAACATGTGAATCCCAAGAAGGATATGTAATCCCATCTATCAAGCTCTTGAATTTAGCAATACTTTCAAAGACACCCAAATCCTTTATCAACTACCCGTCCCGGGAATCCCTCAAATTTATAGATATTTTTATTAGTAAAACATTTTTATATCAAATAATTACATCTGTTTGAACATGAAATCTACAAAAGATATATAGAGGCATAAATTAGAATGCTAATCAATTACATCGGTTTGGAATCTTGATAAGTGCTCAAAAGGAAGGATTAGGCGGCCTCTGTATAGGCCGCAACCATCGTTAATAAGGCTATTGTTGATCGCTCCAAACATATTTACATCTACCTTGGATAAGTCAAGGCCTTTTAGGAGAACTCCTCTTTTGTGGGCTTCGTCGAAGAATATACATTTGCCCTCTGGAATGTCGGATCTTGTGGTGCGTTCTTCCTGCTGGCTTTGTTCGTATACGGCATGATTGGCGGTTCCTATTTCGGCATAGTCATCCATTTCTTTAGTTCTTATCTGGACTTCGATATAGCTTCTGCTTTCGTTATCAAAAAAGGTTATGTGCAGAGATTTATAGCCGTATTTATTAGGACATTCGATATAATCTCTGTAATACGGTACAACTTTGGGATCTAATAGCTTTGAAGATGGGTTCTTCATGTCGTTTGAAACTTCTGCGGTGAAGCCTCTTTGCTCTAAGAATGCGGGTAATGCATTGGCTATTTCATAGATATACTTTAGTTCTTCTTTGCTTCTGTCAGTTCCCTTTTTAACATGACACTTGGGAAGGGACACGACTATTCTGTAGGCGATGAGGTCTCTGAAGTGCCTGCTTCGCTGCTTCATTTCGATCTCATCAGGGAACTTGCCTGTTTCTTTATAGTAGTCAGTGACTTCCTCGACTATGTATCCGTTAAATTTCTGCTCGGCTCTTATAAGAGACTTGATACGGCCTTTAAAGGTAAAGGCAAGGAATGGATATTGAACAGTCATATATTTATAGAATTCTTTGATCCTTTGTGACTGGGAAGTAAGGAATTCGTTGTGCTCAAGGATTTCCTCTAGTTGCAAGAGGAAATTGCAGTGGGCTATATCTATGCTGTTGCCGGATTCTATTGCAGACTTTTTCAGGTCGCGGGAATATTTTTGTATTATCTTTAGAACTGTATCTCCGTTATATAAATAATCGTTAAGTGATATCATATTGATCCTCCCGGCAAAATAAAAAAGGCGCACGACTTTAAGTCGAAACGCCTTTGTTTTCTATAAACATTTTATCAGATTTTCTTTAATCTTGAATATCATAATCTTCAATTTTTTATTTCTGAAGATCAAAATTCTAAAATATCAAGATCCTAGAATGTTAAAACTCTCTGTAGAAGTCATCCTTCATCTCAGCCAGTACAAGATAAGCTTCTTTACCATATATAAGCGCTGCAGGGATTCTCCATGGTTCGCCGCAGTAGTAATTATCTGCAACAAGTTCTCCATCTGCATAGATCTGAGATACGTCGCACTTGTTTGTGATCTCTACAAAACCTTCATTAGATGATGCTTCAAGCTTATACCATTCTCTTTCTCTAGGTCCTTCTATCATGAGCTCTTCTTCGTATTTTGGAGTAAATGGCTCAGCTACTTTTGTCATAGAAAGTATAGGATAAGTAAAGTCTCTGTCAACACAGACTTCTTCGAAAGCTTCTCCATTCCATTTCTTGTAGGAATAGCTTCCCTTCTGGATTACATCTACGCTTTCGCCGTTTTCATATATATCTACGCCGTTTCCAACGTAAATATTTCCGAAAAGTTTTCTAAGATAACTTGCTTCGTTTATATCTAAAACTACCACGTTAAGTCCGTCAACCTTCGTGACAGATCCTGGAGCAAGTACCAGCTCATCTTTTCCCTCGAACTTAACTTTAAGGTCGATTCCATCTATGGCCATGAAGAATACTGTATCATCATGCTTACACAAGAGCTGCCCTGTAGCATACTCAAGTTTTTGACCTAAAAGATCTATACCAAAAGGAAGGATGAAGCTTACGCCGCTTTTAACTGTAAACTTAGGGAATACAACGCTTCCTGTATCAATCTCTACGTCTGAAAACTCATCCATGTCGGCAAGTCTCTGGTAGTTATTGATAAATACAAAGCCGCTCTTGCCATCAGTTCTCATGCTGTAGCGAAGGCTCTTAAGGTCATCAGGATTGTGACCATTATCAGTATCTGCGCCAACATAGTCCATAGGAGCAAGGATGTCGCCAAAATCTTTTACAAAAAGGTGTAAGAGATTAAGGAGTCTGTACTGCTGCCTTGCTTCTCCGTACTGAGTAAGGCATGTATGGAAATCGTAGTTAAGGATCGCGTAGTCATTAGGATAGCCGGTTGCTCTTGTTTCCTGAAGAGTTGTGAGCTGACCGATCTTGTTGGTGCCGCCATGATACATATAATAGCCAACAAGGTTATTGCCACAGCCAAGCTTAACAAGTGACAGCGCATAAGCATCCATGCCGCTTACAACAGGTCTTCTGTGATGTGAAAAAGGAAGCCCTGATCCAAGCTCGCAGGTAGCAAAAGGATATCTGTCATATGGCAGCTTCCAGCCTGTATCATCAGACTCGCCGATGATATCCATACCAACTGCCGCATCATTTCTTTCAGGTTTGAAAATATAGTGCCATGATAGAGGAAGTTTCTTTGTATGCTGCTCCCAAGGTGCTTCAACATATGCTGCAAACACTGGTACAACGTCGTCTACAGGGATCTTGGCTCCGTACAGACTGTTCCAACCGGTAACTGTATATAAAGGTGCATCATAGCCGATCTCAACTGCAAGATTTTTGAGCGCAAGAAGGTGATCAGGGCTGTCAACAAGCTCGTTCTCGATCTGAACGCCGATTATAGGGCCGCCGTCCTTATAGAAAAGTCCCTCGACTTCTTTATAAATGCGCTCATACCACTTACGAACGCAGGCCATGTACTCATCATTATTGTCCCTAAGTTTAAAAGACTTATTTAAAAGCCAGTCAGGGAATCCGCCATTTCGGCACTCGCCATGAGCCCACGGACCAATTCTTATAAATACCTGGAGGCCTGCTCTTTGAGCATCTTCTATGAATTTCCTAAGGTCAAGATCACCGGTAAAGTCGTATTGACCTTCGATCTCTTCGTGATATATCCAGAAAACATATGAAGAAACAATTGTCACTCCACCTGCTTTCATCTTGCAAAGCTCTTTGTACCAGTTATCACTGTTATCTCTAGAGAAATGATATTCTCCCATAACGCCGATAAAAGGCTTTGAATCTATCTCAAAGTACTTACTTGTAACATCTATTTTGACACCATCAGGGTTTACGCCGCCCATCTTCAAATGATTTCTAAGAACACTTTTTTCTTCATACTTTTTGAATTTGTATATCACTTTATCATCCCTCCAAATAATATTTAAGATGATAATAAAGCGAAAAAAATGTTTCGGCAACGTTTCGCATATGTTGCAACATTATTGCGTTAATGGGAGGTTATTTCAACAATCGTTTACCCTCCGCCATCATAACGATCCCGCAAGGCGGTTGTCGGATTCCATGATCCTGGCAGCTACCATCTTCTTTTGAGCAAGAGCTGCCTCGAAAAAACATCCCAGGTAAGTGTCGGATTTATTTTCGCTACCCATGTATTCCTCAATATGCTCATCCTTATTAAAATCAGAAATCTCTTCACCCGAAAGGCTCTCGCCAAAAGCCTTCCAGTCTGCAGAAGCATCAACCTGACGCTTAGCAATTATTCCCCGTATCCTATCTATGTGTGGAGAAATCTTATCTGCATCGTAGGTTTCTTTTTGAAAATCATCTGTTTCCCCACGGAGGTATGACAATGCATATACCATCTGGGCAAATGCACATTCATAATCGTGCGGATTATCCTTTATGATTTCCCTGTATCCGCCCCATGCCGGTAGGTAAGCGTAGCGGATATAGCTGTAGTCTGGCAGGTGCCCCGCGCGTCCATGACCAAGATTCATGATTGAATTTTCATCGGACTGGTATACACTGCCAACATATACCGGCTTATCCACATCCTCTGAAGCTGATGGGTTATGCGAGAACTTTATCTGCCTGCGCTCCGGTTCTGATCCATCCCCTGGGAAAAGCTCATAAAAGTACCAGTTTGTGTTATTTATGACCAGAGACGGTGTCCCTGCAAAATATGTATGAGCCCAGGTATCAGCAAGGACATGCATGGCTATACCTGCTGCTTCGCACCCCTTTCCGCGAGCCAGCTTTACTGTATCTACAATAAGATCCCCGTTTGGTCCGCAGATCAGACGATACTTATCCTTATAATTCTGTGATCCTTTATCAACATCTGCATAAAGATTCCTGGGCAGGAAATGGAATGACGACCATATCCTTGTTATGTCGCACAGGCCTATTGGATCTGTCCTTGCCTGCAACAGCTCTGCCTGGAGCTGTGTTGTGGCTGCCTGAGAAGGCCCGCCTGCTTTTTTCAACCAGGTGCGTGAGCAGTGATCCACTAGCTGTGCCGCATGGCATATATCGACGCTGCTTTTATGATCGTACCCCGCAAGTAATGCAGCGCTATAGGTTGCATAATAATGAAAATCTCCCTGCATTTTTGCTCTCCTGCCATCTAATCTATCGTAATCACCTGCTGGCGGCGGAATGTACTCGCAATTCTCATGACTGCCGAAAAGATAAAACCAATAGCACATACATCCACTACCCTTGTTCCGCTTCGAACGAGGATCAGGCTGCTAATTGCAATCAGCACCTTTACCACCCCCTCAAAAGTCTTAAGTTTCCAGGAGCTCTGAATCCCTCTTGCCTCATTCGCTCCAAGAAGATCTACAACACCCGAAAAGGCTAACGTGCCTGCCAAGTACATAAGGACATACGCTCTTGGTACCCACACAAGGGAACCTGTAAATATCCCAAAATCAAAGAACAGTATTCCGCGAAAAAAGATATTCTGACCGCCTACCATGTGGCGTGCCATTCTAAAGTAGAACCAAAGCATACGTATTCCCTTTATCTCCAAAGCAAGAGCAAAAATGCCTATAATGGCCATATATGCTTCTTCGCCAAAAACAAGCATTGTCACGCCTACGATTATCATTGAAACAGCCAATAATACATTTCTTAATTTCTGCCAAATCGTCATCGTTTTTTACTCCCAGCGTCTTCAAGTTTTCTTATTTTGTATGCAGCATATAAAATAGAAACATAGTTAATTGCTGCTGTTGTCTCCATTACGAAATAGGCAAAATCCACATTTCCACTCACATCCACCCCTTTTATCAGACTGTAGGCATTCGAAATCATGAAAAACACTGCAAATAAAGCGCTAAGCAAAGTAAGTACAAGATAAAAGCTTCTTTTCTTCTTTGCAGTCTGTCTTCCGGCTCGAAATGCGTTTAGTCCTATGTAAAGGTGATATAAAAACAAGGCCATACTAAACAGCAGAATTACCAGCAAAAAAACAGCCCACATGATGATATTTACTACATTCTCATATTTTGGATTTATAACAGACTCATCCATTTGAGACATAATATTGCCAATAATCTTTGCGATTGTTTCTTCACCTAAGAAAAAACCTATAAATACCTTAATTACATCCCATAAGGACAAGGCAATTACCATGCCTCCGTTTAAAGCCAAAACATCCCGGTAGCGACGCAGCTGAATCTGTATTCCTTCGTTTCTTGGTTTGTATAAAACAGAATCCATTACAACGCTCCTTACTATTCACTCGTGCTTCAAAAATCAGACAATCCTAAGCAGAAAAAATCAGTCCAACGCCCTAATACCAGGGTTGCGCAAAGTCGCATAAATACTCTATTTCTATTGTAATTGATACAGACTTATCAAGTCTACTTTCCAAGATGAATTTCGACTTTTTAAAGAAAATCTTTATATTGTATTTCGTCTTTTTTCTTTCCGGATTTGCTCCAAAAAAAGATGTACACGAACTTCTCGGTCCATGTACATCTTTAGAATTTATCCAATAAATCTCATGCCCTAAATTCTATTATTCTGCTGGGTTCACTTTCCCTTCCGTCTTCGAATACCGCTGTAACCTTGACCTGATATACATCTGCTGCCGGAAGCATAAATGGAAGAACTGCTGCCGACTTCTTTTCACTTGAAGATACGCTCTTTAAGGGAAAAAACTGAAAGTCAACGGATCCCTTGCGGTATACATTGTAAGACGTTGCACCTTCAACATCATTCCAGATAAGAAGGAAGTTAGCGATCTTATTCTCAATATTAAGCTCCTGAAGAGAAAAGCCGGATGGAACCTCTTTATTTACAGGCTTTGGAATCGCATGTATAACCTTCTTCTGAGGCTCACTACCGAGATTTATTAAAGGCTTAAGCCTGTCAATTTCTTTAAATCCCTTCATATCAAGAAGAGCCCCCGCAACCATTCTTGCATAGACAAGCGCGCCATACTCCTGAAGATGAGTATTATCTGATACGCCGTCCGCATAAGCTCCGTCAGGATATGCGCCTGCTGGGCACCACAAGTGAAGGTTCTTGGCTTCCTCGCCTCCAACCTTCTTCATATATTCATTGCTCATAAGGCACAGGTCTACTACAGGTACATTCTCGCGCTTTCCCACTTCAAGCATCACATCCCTGTATTCCTTAAAAGACATAGGGAAATCCCCATTATTGTCATCGCAGTTTCTCCTTGAAACAGGAGTTACAAGGACAGGATATATCCCGCGACTTGTACAGGAATTTATATACTTCATAAGGAATCCGCCAAAATCTTCAGGACATACATATCTGTCAGGCCTAACCGCCGTCGCATCATTATGCGCCCACTGAATAAAGCAATAATCTCCCGGCCTTGCTCTCAACAGAAGTGCATTCCACTTGCCTTCATCGATAAAAGACCTGGAGCTTCTGGCCCCGATCGATCTGTTTTCAACTGCTATACTATTTTTTTCATATACATGGCACTGAGGATATACTTTATCATCAGACATACATTCATAAAGCTCTTCATTCGGGCAAAAATACTTATGGAAAACCTGTCCCCATCCCGTCTGCGGATAGTAGAACTTCTCATAAGTCTGCACAGTAGAATCTGACGCAAGGAAGATAAAAGGCTTATTTCCAGGCGCCTTCTTGGGAAGCTCATTATAATCTATATCTTTAATATACAAATACTTATTATCAGCATCGTCTATACAAGTGGCACTGTCCGACACAAAAAACTGTAGATGCGTATCTTCATGTATTGAACAGACTGTAAACGATATCTTCCTGTCACTTCCAGACGCAATCTCTTCATCCCGTATCATAAGAACTTCATCGGCGTAGCAGTTAACATGCACGGCCTCATCATGAGGATTACTAAACGTCACCGTCCATTCACCATCCTTAAGGCCAGTCATTAGGGAAAAGAAAACGCTGTTTACATAAGGATATATGCCAAAGCCTGTAACCTCTGTTTCTGTCCACATTTTGGACATGATCTTAAATGAGCCGTCTTCTTGTTTTGAGATATACTCATCAACTAAATATATATTATTTGTAATGTCTGCTTTTCTTGGATAATAAACTCCCCCGCTCCATCCTATGGCTTCTGTAGGATATGTTTTAAGGCCTATCGGCCAATCTGTCATGTTCATATATTTTTACTCCCTGTCAAGCTCTGGCATAACTTCATCAAAGCGAATGTCGCTCGCATAATAGTAACTCGTATACCCCGGCTGATTGTAACAGTTATTCTGCCATGCTACCGCACATCTGTACTGCACATCATGAAGCGGTGTAAAGAGTTTATACTCCGTTATATCTGTATTTATATAGATCCTGAGCGCACTGTTATCAGCTAGTCTAAGTACGATCTCATCTCTGAAATCTCCAAACAGATCCGCCACAAGGCAAGGATTCCCCTTAGTTCCGTTATTAGTAGCTGTACCTTCCGGAATAAGCATCTGGCCATGAATTATGTCGTTAATTATTCCGCTCTTAGAACTCTTAAGATAGTCCTTAGTATCAGTCACCTGCGTTGTAAGATCCGGCGCGTAGTGGATGTTCATATTGGTAGAAGGAGCCTCCACATCAAGTTTTTCCCCTTTTACGTTATAAACATCATTGACCCACACCTGAAGACCTCTTTCTCCAGGGCATATATCACCTATCATGCATCTGCCAAGATCAGATTCTGCATATTCGCCAAAATAAGCATCGCCCGTTTCTGCATCTCTAAGTGCAAATCCGTACGGCGCCGCTTTAGCTCCTTCGAATACGTTAAATATCTCATATCCAGGGCGATCCGGATCTATATTAGCTACATGCATTGCATCGCCGTGACCAAACTTGGCATACTTACCATTTGGAAGATAGCCGTAGCTACTATACAGAATGCTTCCATCATGATCTATGCAGCAGGCGCCGTATATTATCTCCTGACACCCATCCCCGTCTACGTCAGTCGTCGACAGGCTGTGATTGCCTTGCCCTGCAATTATGCCATATACAGGATCTGTGCCTTTTCCCTCATGAGGATTGTCATTAAAAGGATTGCGCATCGGAACAAAACCAGAATCCACGCTCCACACTTCATTAAAACGACCTTCAAAAAAGTCATAGGCAACAATCGTAGTCCTTGTGTAGTATCCCCTGCACACGATAAGATAAGGCCTTTCGCCATCAAGATATGCAACACCCGAAAGGAACCTGTCCACGCGGTTGCAGGGTTCGATCCTGTTCATTGCATAATCACCCCACATAAGGCCATCATCTACCCTTCCAAACTTAAACGGAATAGTTTCAAGCTCCCTTCCATCCCCTGCAAACATAGTCAGGTATTCAGGACCATCGTATATAAAGCCTTCGAATTCGCGGAGCCTGTTCTTATCACTCCTGGAAGGTGCATACTCGTCCAGGAAAAAATCTACGAGTTTCGCCGCATCTTCCCTGCTAAGAGGATATGTATATGTAACAGGAATCCCAAAGCATTCCTCCAAAGTTCCTGGCCAGTGGCCACTGGTAACTTCCGGGTGCCTGTGCCAGTTCATAAAAAGATCTAACAGATGCTCTTCGTAATCCTTTGAAGAACATACGTAATTGTCCTCATGTGTTACTTTCTTTATATTTTTATTACAACAACTATACTCATTAGAAACCTTATTTTTCCCTTCACCACAGCCGCTATTTTCATCAGAAATTATTAGTATTTCTTCACTAAAATTATTTCCTTCTCCAGGAATTGTGATAAAAGAAGTGCCTGTTTCATTTCCATCTTCATCAAAAAAGTGCATACAAGTGCCCGGCGCAGTCTTAACAGCCATCTCCGCCTTACCGTCGCCGTCAAAGTCATAGACCATGAACTGAGTATAATGAGCACCCGCTCTTATGTTAGGCCCCATATCAAGCCTCCAGAGAAGCCTTCCATCAAGCTTATAGCAATCAAGGTACACATTACCTGTATAGCCCTTTTGAGACACATCCTTGGAGTTAGACGGATCCCACTTTACGATAAACTCATACTCACCATCTCCATCAACGTCGCCTATACTAATATCATTAGCACTATATTCATAGTATTCCCCCTTAGGAGTCGTACCTCCCTCAGGAATCCTCAAAGGGATGTCAAGGTAATTACTTCCACTCTTCCAGATAGTCACATGCTCGGCACTTCTTTCAAGCTCTACAAGTTCATTCTCCCCAGGTCTACTACCTGTCTTATAAGGAACTACGCTATAAACGTCTCCATCCTGTCCGTCAGCATCCAGATAATTAGTACTACCTGTAACATCCGCAAGGACTTCACCATTTCTAAAAAGAACAAAATCAGTACCAGACAGCCCCGTCTCTGTAAAGCCAGTCACTTCGTCCTTAAAAAGCCTCCATGCCACAAAATTGCCACCCGCAGTCTTAACCGCAACAAGCCCCCTATTAAGTTTTTCAAGCTGCTCTTTTAAAGCGACAGTCACAGGAGTCTTAACAACATCGCTTTCCTCTATGACGTCACCGCCCTTAAGCGCCTGCACCTTGACATAATATGGAATTCTCGGCATCTTCTTAAGAACGCCACAAAGCTCCTTTGTTTCAGGAAGCGCCTTGAAGATCATGGAATCTCTCTCCCTGTCCTTCCATAAAAGTCTATAGCTATCGGCATCAACTACCTGATCCCATGCAAAATATATTTTTTGCTTCTCTAACTTCTCTATTCTTAATTCCATTGCCCACTCCATGTTGTCCAATATTTAAAAATCACATCAAGTGATTCCTCATAATCTTGATTGTTATATGTCTATGCAATACCCCAACCAAAAGTAATCACAACTCATAAACTTTAAGGTTCTTGTATTCTGCGATCATTGGTGCCAATTGCCTGAATCCAATCTTGCCGCCACCAAGTAAAGGCCCGTAAGTCGTTCCATCATCCACGAACTCAAACACCTTAAGATCATTTATGAAAAAAGACACTGTATTATCTTTTTCAACCACCTTTATATGATAAAAGTCAGCAACGTCTGCAACATCCGGAATCGGATCAGCGCCCTGAGCTACAAGGTAAAAGCCGTAACTCTTTCTAAGGTTACAGGTATGGAACTGCCTTTCATCTGGCTCTTTTCTTCTAAAATACGAGATGTGAAAAGCATTGATATCCCCATGATGATACTGGACATATTCGCCGGTTCTTGTGTTAAGGCTTTCATCAAAAATATCTTCTCCGCCTATGCCCTTGGCACTGAGGAAGATCATCGCAAGTCCCGGCTCTTTAACAGGCTTAAAATCCCATTCTATCTGAACGTCAGACGGGAACTCCTTATCGCACCACAGAACGTAATTGGCTTTCTGGCCTTTGTCAGGTGATACGATGCTTTCAAGCCTCATACATCCACTGAAAAAAGATATTCCAGCTTTTCCTTCAAGTACAAAATCTTTTATGTCATCTTCCTTTGATAAATCATTTTCATATATCAATTTCATATTTTTCATGCCTTCCTGAATGCATCATTCGCATTTTCCTTTGTCAACTCCAACGCTTCCTGTATTGTTTCTGGCAGCTCATCTTTGATAAAATCAAGCGCCATGATCACGTTAAGACACCACTGTGATACAAAGTTCGTCGTGATCCAAGGAATCTCAGACAGGCTCTTCTTGTTGCCAGCATTTGCTGTCTGAACAGTCTTAAAGCCTTCAATATTATTCTCACTTAATAGACTGGACAGCAGCGCTTTCCATGTCCTATTAGCGCATGCCTTTCCTTCTGTATAGCATCCTTCTTTACTCTCATTTGAATTTGCACATGTTTCATCAGCACCAGAACAATTTGAATCTTCATCTATTCCATCAGTATCAGAAAACTTCGAAACAGTAACATCTCCATTCTTTATCTTGGATGCAGCATAAGCAGATAACCCAGCGAACATAAATGGGAATGTGTATTCTCTTTCTCCCAGAAGATTTCCGCTTTCTTCAAGCTGCTGATCATGAGGAAGAAGGGCAAAACGTCCAAGTTCTACCAGCATATTTGTAAATTCCGGATAATCAAGAAGATCAGCTGTCTCAGTCCAGACGCTTGGTGCTCCCATGCATACCTGCAGATGAGTTCCGCCTGTTGTGCGCTCGTCTATATAGCGAAGATGACAGCTTTCAGGATCAAACTCAAAGTCAGGACCTGAAGCCAGCCTGAGAGGAGCTTTTTCAAGGTCATGGATTCCAGTCATGATCTTTTCTTTGTAACATGCATCATTTTTTCTCTCCCACTGAGTCATCCAGTTTGAAACAAGCGACGACCAGTCAGGGCCGCTTCTAGCATGACTTTTAAAGACCATTTCAGCCTTATCATAGAAATCGCCAAGAGGATCTTTGTTTATAAAGCTCTTTTCATTGTCCTTAAGTTCGTCAAAGATATCTTCAAAGCGCCTGTCACCTGTCAGAAAATAGAAAACTCTGTGATGAGCCGCCATTGCGATTCTTGCTTCCTTACAAGGGCATCCCCAATGCCTTACATTGTGCCTTGAGCCAAGTCCCTTGTACCTTCCAAAGTGGTACATATCGACTTCGCTTGCATGTCTTGAAAGGTTCTGTGCCAGATCAAAAACGTCCTCTCTACCTGTTCTGAGAAAAAAGTTCCAAAGCCAAAGAGTAGGTACAAGCTCCGTATTGTCCCAGGCATAGCCGCCTACGTCATATTTCCATTCATGCCGCAGCCTGTCGTATGTATGCATGAAGTCGCCATAGTTAAAAAGGCCATACCAGTTCCTTTGATCAACTTCCTCTTTATAAAACTCAAAAACCTTATCGAGTTGATCTTCTATAAAACCTTCCAACTCCGTATCTCTTGAAGGAAGCGACCAGTATCCAAAAGCTTTCATATCGTGATAAACTTCCGGATCAGCCACGTAAATCTGTGGATTATTTATGCTATCAGTAAACTCAAGAAGCTTATCATCACTTGCTATAACATCGTCACAAAAGCTTATTGCACATTCACTCGTGCAGGCGATTCCAACCGGATCTGCCCCCTTATAATCATAGCCTTCATAGCAGACCTGGTTATAGCCCCTCTTTGCATAGTGCCTGAAATCATAGCTGTTTACACTTGGACTGTAAAACCAGACACTCGCCTTAACAGTGTCTCCTGAAAGACCTTTAACAGAAATCTCTCCCGGATTTTTCTGCCAAAAGTCACGAATAGCTATCATGACACTCCCATCTTCACTTCCAAAAGCACATCCGCCACCTGATCTTGATCCATGCAAGCAGTCGATGTAGCACACATCATCGTAAGGCAGCTTTTTTTGAATCTTAAAATGAAGGCTACTGTCCTGAACTATGCTGTATGTATCCCAGTGAGGACTGTTTTCTAAAATGAAATCAATGTCATTTGATAATCTATCTTTTATCTGATCTTTATATAGATTTTTATTCTCATATCTATCTTCATCTTTATTATCATCACCATGATCATTTTTAGAGCTATCGATATTAAGTATATTATTTCTATACTCATCTAAAAATTCATTATCAATAATTTCGCCCTGAAGTTGTCTTTCATAAAACTGTTCAGGCATCCTTGGTCTCCACGCGCAAAGTGGTACGCAAAGTTCATGAAACACTCCCGCATCACCTGTGAATTTTATATGCCTGTTATATAAGTCCCCTGACATCGGACTTTCAAATTCAATCCCTATACCATTTAAATAATCTTTATTTTCATCTCCATCATAGAGGAAAGTATGCTGAAATCTGATCCGACCGCCACCAGTCCCCTCAATGAACATTCTTATCACAAACGGAAACTTTTCTTCCCCTTCATGTTCTAAGTCGCAGCAGACATGCACACCTTCAAATTTAAACGTTGTCTGCACTGGTCCCGTTTCTTCAAGCAAAATCCTATTTATTTTGCCTACATAATTTCTGACCGTTTTGGTCAAAGATTCACCTGTTTCATTTTTCTCTTCTAGTTTCAAAACCGGTTTTGCTTTTGCAAAAACCGTCTTATTTCCTTTAGTTACAGCGTCAAATAGATATTCACCGCACTTATTTACTGCTATCTTGTGAACGCCCATTTCTACAACATAGTGTTTATCGGTAGTTGACAATCCGTATGTGTCGGAATCGTGCTCAAATTCAGTGCGACCGCAATGGTCAACAATACTATTCTGGTCAGCACTCTCATTCCGTCT
>JAEEGH010008022.1_pt1 | contig 25142 bp, 21 predicted proteins | sample 9134181 | NCBI WGS metagenome assembly JAEEGH01 (sample SAMN16246544, study PRJNA631951) | gut metagenome | biome: gut microbiome; feature: rumen; material: DP-attached | host: Bos | place: Iran: Karaj | collected 2018-10
TGCGGCTGAGACTGGGGCTGTTTTTGTTGAGAATAACACTGATGTGCTCGACTGCGATTATGTTTTTCTTGCTGTAAAGCCACAATTCCTTGGTGATGTTTTTGCTGAGATTGCCGGAAAGATTTCTAACAAGACTGTTGTAATTTCTATGGCTGCCGGTGTGAAAATCGAAAAGCTCGAGAACTGGGCACCTAAGGCTCGCTTTATCCGCATGATGCCGAATGTTTGTGCACAGATTGGCGAAGCAATGACCGCCGTTACTTACAAAGATAATATTTCTGATGTTGAGGCAAAAACTGCCATTGAGATTTTGAGCTCAGCTGGAAAAGTAGAAGTTGTTCCTGAAAAACTGATGGACTGTGTAACTGCTGTTAGCGGTTCTGGTCCGGCTTTTGTATTTATGTTTATTGAAGCTCTGGCTGATGCTGCTGTTCGCTGTGGAATGCCACGCGCTCAGGCATATACTTATGCTGCACAGACTGTTTACGGTTCGGCTGGAATGGTTTTGGAAAGCGGAAAGCACCCTGCAGTTCTTAAAGACATGGTTTGTTCACCTGCCGGAACTACAATCGAAGGTGTTGCAGCCCTAGAAAAGAATAACTTCCGCAATGCAGTAATTGAAGCAGTTACTGCTGCGTGCAATCGTTCAATTGCCCTCGGCAAATAAATGTCATTGTCGGGCTTGATCCGACAATCTTTTCGGCTCGCCTGTCAGCAGAATACGAAGATTCAGTTTTACGTACGCGCAGATTTCACGTACGTAGCTGTGTGGAACGTAAATTACCGGGCAGGCAGAGCCAATCCCTTTAATATTACTAAAGCCCATTCTTCGGGCAAGGCGTTCGCTACGACGCAAATGATAGCTGCTTGTTACAACCGCAGTCGGCATATCCAGAATTTCCTGAATACTTACCCCTCTATATTCTGCAAGCATTTTACAACTAAACTGAAAATTCTGAATTGTATCTTTAGCCTGATCTTCAACTAAAATACGCTCAGGTGCAACTCCCTTATTTACAAGCTGATTTTTAAGTTCCGGTGCTTCAGCATACGGCAGCCATTTTAAGGTTCCGCCGGTAACAACACAGACAGTTTCCGGATGCTGATTAAGATATTCTGCCGCCAGTTCTACACGATCTATAACGGGCTTTGGCAGATTTCCGTCCTTATCAATTCCACCACCAAGAAGAATAACATTCTCTGCAGTTTCATTTACTGAAACAATTGCCGGATTCAAAATGAAAATCAGATTGATGATTGCAATAATGCCGCCGACACTAGCCAGACTTATGAACGTTATTTTTATCCACTTCTTCCAGATACTCCAGAACGAGTGTCCGGTTTTGATTCTGTATATTCCCAGAAAAATCAGATAAGCACCAAGGGCTGTCCAGATGTGAGTGAAGGAAACTACGATATACCAGAAAGTGCCGGGATTCATAAAGGTAATGATGAAATCATAAGATATGCTGATTAGCCCTAGAATGATTAAAAAAATGTTCATAGATAAAATCCTTTATCAGATCCCGAAACAAGTTCGGGATGACGTCATGCTGAACTTGTTTCAGCATCTATTCCTTCTCCACCACGCGATAGTCCCAGTTGTGCTTAGGATAGCGGCCCTTCATTTCCTTGCAGATTTCCACCCAGGCGCCTGTCCAGAAGTGTTCAAGATCTTCAGTAACCTGAAGCGGACGACTGGCCGGCGACAATAGACGCAGCAGAACTTTTTTCCCGCAGATTTGTGGTGTTGTAAAACAGCCGAAAATTCGCTGGATTATGATTTCAATAATCGGACGGATTTCTGCCTGTTTTTCGTATTTTACTTTAGCACGACGCCCGTTTTCAAGAACAAGCTGTTCCGGAGCTTCGCGATCAATTTCTGAACCATTAAGATACCAGTAAAGGGCATCATAAATAATTTGAGGAGTAAGTGTATTAGACCCGCTTAAAAATGGAATAAGCCATTCACGGACATTTTCAGAAAGGCGGCTGTATAACAAGTTTTCCAGTCCACCTGCCTCCTTATCGATTCCCTCACCCTTCTGCTGCTCAATAAACTCCGCACGAAGCAAAAGACTTTCAACCCTTGCATCTTTTGGAACAGAATCAAAACCTTTTTCTGTAATTTCGGTAATCCAGGCTTCAGCAAAATCTTCGGGATGAGTAGGCACTTTCTTAGAAGAAAGCACTATTTCCCCATAACATTTCTGTTCAAATTTCTGCAAAGTCCCGTGAGCAAATGAGCAGATTTCTCGAATTTCACAGTTTTTCTCAAGAAATTTTCCGATTTTGGTCTCAGGCAATTCAGCAAAATCAAAAATTACTGCATCAGCGTTTTTAGCCATAACCTCAGGCGCAACAAGCCACAAAGGAGCATTCGACTTATAAAGTCTTGCCTGACGTCCTCCCGCAAACTTATATTCGGCTGACTCAACACCAGGAGCACTTGTCCGCATTGCAAGACGATCCGGATATCCGCTCAAAATCAAAAAATCAGATTTATCTTCAACTACGTAATTACAAGCCTTTAAACGACGTTCCATGTCAGCAATAAACCGATTCTGCAAATCCCGAGACGAGCCCGAATAGGTACTGAACTTCAACAAAAGCTCTCGTCCTTCTTCGCTCAACCGGCCAGTACCATTATCAAAAGCCTCAAGCGCAATACTGCCAAGCCGCGGATGCACACCAAGAGTCAGCGCAGACCTTCCCTTTTCTGTAAGGTGACCATCATCACGAATCAAACCAAGCTGCCGTAAAAGAGTACTGCTTGTTTTCCACGCTGCTTTCGAAGGACTGTCCAGCCAGTCAATTCCTTCAACACTATACACGCCACGCTCGCTGCATTCAAGAACAACCGGAACAAGGTCTGTCCTCAAGATTTCCGGAGCCAATTCTTTTACACGAGGGTCATGCTCATCCCAAAGACGGATACAGGTTCCTTCACAAATACGACCGGCACGTCCTTTCCGCTGCTCAGCTGAAAATTCACTTTCAACTTCTGTAGAAAGCTTTTCCATACCGGTATTCAAATCCATGCGGTTTATGCGGGCAAGCCCAGAATCAATAACAGTTGTGACGCCGGGAACCGTAAGCGAAGTTTCCGCAATAGCAGAAGACAAAATAACACGTCGCTTTGCATCCTCACCATCACGAGGCGGTTTTATAACCCGCTTCTGCTCTTCAAGAGAAACACTCGAATGAAGTACACAAAGTTCTGTATCGCTATCAGCATCAAAATCACCAGTTTCAAGAAGTGCTTCCTGTGCCTTACGGATATCAGCAATTCCCGGCAGGAAAACAAGAATATTACCCATTACGTCAGATCTCAGCACATCTTTTACAGCCGCAACCACAGACTTCTCCGGCTCATACAAAACCTTCACCGGAAACTGTCTTCCAGGAACAGAAAAGACTGGAACTTCACCAACAGTCCCAAGATAATTCTGTAAACGCTTAGTATCAATTGTTGCCGACATAATCACAACATAAAGATCGTCCCGCAGCTGCATCGCTTCTTTCAAAAAAGCAAGCGCAAGATCCGTATTCACCGACCTTTCGTGAAACTCATCCAAAACAACAACATTGTAATCTTCCAAAGCAGGATCGCTCTGTAACTGGCGGACAAGAATAGCCTCAGTCACAACCTCCAGCCTTGTATCACGGGTAATCTTACTTTCAAGATGAATTTTATAACCAATCGGATTTCCACAATCTGTCTGCCCCAGAGAACCAGATTCCGCCAGTTCTCCAAGTCTGTTCGACACACCCAGAACCGCAATTCGTCGAGGCTCCGTCATCAAAATCTTTCCGGAAAAATGTTCCAGCAAAGCAAGCGGAAGCACAGTGGATTTTCCAGCCGCCGTTTCTGCAGTTAAAATCAAAAAACGCGAAGGAGAATCTTTCAATGCATTACAAATCTGCTCGAGATAAGGAGTGATAGGAAATTGAGATAAATTAAAATTTTCAGGCATTTTTTATTTTTTTAATACAATGATAGTAAGGTCATCATTCTGCTCACGAGTTCCGCAGAATGAATAAATGCTGTTAGCAATAAAGCTAACCTGCTCAGCAGCAGATTTTTCGATATTTAGTTTAGCAGCTTCCAGCAGACGTTCCTTACCAAAGTATTCATCTTTTTCATTTTTAATATCAATAACACCATCAGAAAAAAGAATCAACTCATCACCATCTTCAAAATCATAATAGAGCGATTCGTAATAAACTGGAAAGCCTGCAATACCTATAACACCGACAGCCTTTTCACCCAGCTGAACAAAGCTGCACTCACCAGTTTTCTTTTTATAAAGAATTGGAGCCGGATGTCCAGCATCAACAAGTTCAAATTTATTTTCATAAAGGCGAACAAGAATACCAGTAAGATAATTTTGAATTTCACCCTTTTCTTCTATTACGCGGTCATTTATTTTATTAACAATTTCCCAGAGTTCAACATCCGGCTGATTGTAAAATTCCTGATGGATAATATTTTTAACAAGCATAGTCACAAGACCAGAAGAAATACCATGACCTGAAACATCAAAAACTCCAAGTCCATCAAGCTTCTCGCCAGTCTTATAAAAATCGTAAAGGTCACCAGAAACTCCAACCATCGGACGGCTGAAATATCCTACCTCGTATTTTTTAATATTATCAATTTCCTGTCTGAAAAAATTCTGCTGAATTATCGCAGCCATCTTAATTTCATTTTCAAGAGAATCGCTGTGATTTTTCAAATAATATTCAATTCTATAAACAACCCGGGTATAAATTAAAACTACAAAAAGAATAATAAAAACCGTAATTGTAATATTCATACATCTGATGCCGAATAAAGTTCCAGCCGTTACCTGCGCATGAGCCTCAATATTTCGACATGAGAAATAAATATAAAGCAAAGAACTTAAAGCCGTAATCGGCAATGCATATCTTTTTTTATTCTCAAAAATAAGGAACGGTAAAAGACCCATCAGAAGAATAAACGAATGGAAACTGCTGTATGAACCAAGATAATAATCCGCCATAATCTGATGTACAATTACTTCCAGCAAACCAATATTATAAACAAATACAAAAGACTTAAGTCGTGGAACAAAAATTAAAATCAGGGTGAAAATTGTAATACTGACGAAGTTGTAATAGAACATCGGTTTTAAGTCTATTGCATAGAAAAAAAGACAAATAGCCGAGTGGTATACTAGTGAACATATGCAAACAAAAATAGAAACGAGTCGCGCCCTCTGATAAGAGGATGTGAGACCATTCAAACCTTTTCCCCGTTTTTGTTTAAAGTCCATTTTATCATTATATATTGTTTTTCAAATTTTTTAAAATACTTTATTTTCCTTTTTTTAAACAGTTCTACCGTCCCATTCTTTTGAATGTTCACGTTCGAATCGAATAGCAGCATCAAAATCAACATCCGGTGCACAGTTCTGTTCGACATTCAAAGCAACCGTATGAAGACGACGGATACAATCAGATTTATCTTTATATCCCAGCTTCGATTTTTCTATGCTATCCCGCAGAATACGAATTGACTCATCATAAATCTTCAGCGGTACCGGGAACGGATGTCCATCCTTACCGCCATGCGCAAAACTAAAACGAGCAGGATCTGTAAAGCGGCTCGGAGTTCCATAAATCACTTCGCTCACCAGCGCAAGAGACTGCAGAGTTCTCGGACCAAGTCCAGGCGTCAGCAGCAGTTCCTCAAAATCTTTTGGCTGAGAATTATAAGCCGTTGCAAGTACACCACCCAATCTCTTAAGATCCACATCCTGTTTCCTGACTTCATGGTGACTAGGCATAACTATCGAACGTTCGTTAGCTAATTCCGGGAATAACTCCAGTTGTTCTGGCATGGATAAGGGGGAAGTCTCCCCCTCGCCCGCACTTCGTTGCGTGCTACCCCTTCTAACGGGGGACACCCCCGTAACGCCCCCATCCTGTAATAGTATTATTTCACTGGCCGGTTTTTCTATCTGAAGAATTTCATTTATCATTCGCTCAGGCTCTTCACGGCTCATCTCAAGAATAGAACTGCGGGCTTTATCAGCCTGAGAATCTGTAAGGTTTAAGATTTTTCCTTTATTATCTCCAACTACTCCACTATGCGGTTCTTCAACAAACGAACGTAAGTTAGTTGAACACCAGTGATATCTTCTAGCCTTTTTTTCTGCAGTATTCATCCCCTGCTGAACGACAGCCCAGCTTCCATTTCGTGTTAGAACAAAATTATGCTGATAAAGCTGAAATCCATCCTGCACCGCATTATTGTCCACTTTAGCTACAAGTTTACTGTTGCGGACCAGCGCATCTCCATCAAGCCCTTCTGCATCTGCAATTCCTAAGAGTTCATCAGGAGTCATTCGAGAATATTTTCCACGGCCACCACAAACATAGATACCAAGCTCTTTAGCTCTTGGATTCAATCCACGCTTCAGTGCATACATTACACTTGTTGTAATTCCAGAACTATGCCAGTCCATTCCCATTACAGCACCAAACGACTGAAACCATAATGGATCACTTAGACGAACAAGAACTTCTTCAGGACCAAAGTTTTCAACAAGGGATTCTGTTATAAGAGTTCCTAAAACCATCATACGGTCAGCAAGCCATCTCGGCACTGTTCCAGTATGAAGAGGTAAATCTGCATGTCCGCTGTTTCTTATTCCACCCATTTTCCCAAACCCGGTTTTATTATATCATGAACAATAAAGGACCGCCAACGGCCATCAGGAGGTAATATGAAAACTTACACTGCTCAGTTTTTTTCTCAGGAAAAATATAAACTCGGAGAATCCCCATTTTACGATTCACGTACAAAAACAATTTCCTGGGTCGACATTATGGACAAAAAGTTTTTTACGCTAGGATCAGATGGAGTTCATAAAACCTTCTGTTTTAATCAGGCAATTGGTTCAGCCGTTCCAACTGTAAAAGAAGGCTGCTATCTTATTGCAGGAACTGACGGTCTTTATCTTCAGGAAACAAAATCAAATGATTCTGCCTCTGAAACTCCAGCTCCAAAGCTTATCAAAAATCTGAAAGATTATTATGAATCATACCAGCGTTCCAATGACGCCAAAGCAGATCCGGCCGGACGACTTTTTTTCGGTTCATCTGTAGATGACAATATACACGAAGCAAGCGGAAACCTTTTCTGTCTTGATACTCTAAAAGACAACGAAATCACCTGTCTCCAGCCAGATACAAAAATCTCAAATGGAATGGCCTGGAGTGCTGATCGAAAAAAATTTTATTTTTCCGACACACTTCAATATGCAGTTTTTTCATACGATTACAATTTAGAAACCGGAGAAATCTCAAATAGAAAAGTATTGTTTATTCCAGAAGAAAACAAAGGCCTTACAGATGGAATGTGTATCGATGCTGATGACAATCTCTGGGTAGCCTTCTGGGGCGGCAGCCGTATAGAACAACGCAGCACAAAAGACGGCTCTCTTTTAGCTGTAATAAATGTAGATGCAAAGAACGTTACATCCTGCTGTTTTATCGGTGACAATCTCGATACTCTCTTTATCACTACTTCAGGAAATGAACAGACAGGTAAACATGACGGCTGTTTATTTACCTGCAAAGTTGATGTTAAAGGTTGCGGCTGTGATTACTTTAAATTGGTAATATAACCTAAGGCTGCACCGCCACAGGCAATCACACCTATAGCAAGGCCACCAAGAGCAATAGGCGCTACAGCAAGGCCACCAAGAGCAACAATCAAGCCTGCTGCAAGTCCTCCAAGAGAGACAAGGCCTGCACTTACTCCTCCAACTGAAACTACACCAGCACTGACTCCGCCCATTGCAATTACACCAACTGCAATATCCCCAATAGCAATAATTCCTTTGGCCCTTCGGGGAACAATTCCTCCAAGATTTATATGAATCATTGGAACGCCGTTAATCATCCGTTTGCTTTTATACTCAAAGCCGATTTCCCGTGCTCTGCTGCTATTTGAGGAAACATTCATAAAAGGCTTGTTATCAAGAAGTTCATCCACACTGATATTGAAAATATTTGAAAGCATTTTCAGCTGTTCAGGATTTGGCGAAGTTTCTCCAGTCTCCCAGTTCGAAACTGTCTGACGTGCTACATTCAGCTTTTCGGCAAGCATTTCCTGTGACATACCATTTTTTTTACGGCATTCATAAATTTTTGCACCTAACATAATTCACCTCACAGATTATAAAATATCCGCATCTTCAGTTACAGTCTACAAAATATCTTAGGAATTTCCGCAAAGAAACCTAACATTTCCTTAATTATTATCAAGTTCAGCTTTTATTACTTCAAAATCTTCTTCAGTAATATTGTGTTTTTCCATATCGACGTGGCCATCTACAAAGGCAATGCCTTCGGCTTCGAGTTTTTCCCGCTGAGCATCTGGCCCACCAAAAGAAAAACTGCCTGAACAAAAACCTTTTGCATTAACCACCCGATGACAAGGAGTTATCTGATTACTTGGATTTTCGTGAAGGGCGTTTCCAACATAGCGGCGAAGATTACAGTTTCCTGCAAGAGCTGCAACCTGAGAATAGGAAGCAACTTTTCCGCGTGGAATCAATCTAACCGCTGCATAGATTTTTTCTTTCAAATCAGACATGACTTTTTTAATAAATTATGATTACCAGTTTTCCCAAACCTTCTGCTGAAGACCGACAGTGGCTGCAGTTTTTCCATTACGACAAACCGGCTGCTTCATAAGCTTTACCTGATTTTCAAACAGCTTTGATTCTTTCTCACTGTCGTCCAGATAAGCAATACTGGCGTAATCTTTAGCCTTGTTATCAATCAATAAATCAATTGCATCTGCTCGTGACCCCGTTTCTCTTGCGAGTGCAGAAACTACTGAGTCGAACTCACCGGGAGACATTTCCTTTTCTTTAAGATCTACAAACTGAAAGTCGATGCGGCGTTCCTTAAAAAATCGCTGAGCCGCCTTTGTATCAAAAGATTTATTTGTTCCGAATATCTGAATCATATCTGGAATGATAACATATTTTCTGATACTCCGCCACAAGCCTTTCCATGCTCCACGCAGCATTAGCAGGACTTGTACTCGGAAGACATTCGCAGGTCAAATCAAAGCGCTCTTCATATTGTGCTGCGCAAAATTTTTTCCACAAATTAAAAGAAGTTTTTCCTGTACAAAAGACATGGCGGATTTTTGATTTTTCAAATATTTCAGTAAAATTATTTGGCTTTGCATTTTTTATGCTTGAATCTGCAGCACCTTGAATATCACAGGAAGCAAGCACATCCCAAAGAGCAAGATTGTGGCGAACTAAAAACTCACGGCGTTCCTGGATTGCCGCAAGTCGGTCGAGCGCATTATTCGGGAGTTTCAGTGCCTCGTCAAAAATTTCTGGCACCACCTTCCAGAATCTGTTCTGCGGATGCATGTAGAAAAATCCGGCATTACGGCTTGCAGGAGACGGCATTGTCCCAAGGATAAGAACTCGGCTTTCTTCATTCCATACCGGTTCTATTTCATGCAAAATTGTTTCTCTGACGTTTTCTTTTTTATCCGACATATTCTGCAACAATGCTCAAAACAGGTCCAAGATAAGTCGGACCAAAAAGATTCAGATGATTCAAAAGCTGATAGAGATTGTAAAGGTCACGGCGGTTTTCATACCCTGGCTGCAGAGGATTTGCTTCACGATATGCTTCGTAGAACTCTGGCGGGAAACCACCGAAAAGCTCTGTCATTGCTAAATCTGCTTCCGCGTGTCCTACGTAAGTGGCAGGGTCAATCAGCATTGCTTTTCCCTCTGGACCACACATTACATTACCACTCCAGAGATCTCCATGAAGCAGACTTGGCTTTTCCGGTTCAACTAAAAATTCCTCCAGATGATCTAACAGTTTAGTTACTAACTTACGGTCGTTAGTCTCAAAATAAGAATCCGCTGCCTTAAACTGTGGAGCCAGTCTGTTATCACGGAAGAAAGAAATCCAGCTGTCACAAGGTGTATTACACTGTGGCCGTGCGCCTATAAAATTATCCTGGAAAAATCCGAACTTACCGTTACCCTCAAAATAAATGGAAGTATCTGCTTTATGCATTTTCGCAAGATTCTGTGGCAGCTCCTGCCAGTAATTCTTCTGCTGCTTTCCGCTTTTTATATACTTCAGTAAAAGAAAACTATAGCCTACATCTTCACCATCATCAGTTCCTGTACATAAAATTTCTGGTGTACCTATTGCTCCAGTTTTTTCGATTGCAGTAAGACCTGCCGCCTCTGCTGTAAAAAAGGCCGCATTCTGTTTTGCGTTTGCCTTCATAAAAATATGCTTTCCGTTTGTAAGAGTTAGACCATAGGCCTTATTTATGTCGCCTCCGGAAAGTCTGTCTGTTTCTGCAATAGCAACTGAATTACCAAAAAGTGCAACAAGTGCCCCAGCAAGAGAATTATAATTTGGTGGAAGTGTAATATTCATAAACCCATGATAGACATAAAATCGTGTGATGTCGAGTAGTATTAAATATGACATTGCGATGTCATATTTTCAGATGTATAATTTCTTTATGCAGATAGATCAGCTCTTCGAATTTGTTTATATTCTCATTGATAAAAAACAGTCCACCGCCAGTGAAATGGCTAAACGATTTGGAGTTTCTACCCGAACCATTTACCGCTGGATAGACGCACTTTCGGTTTCTGGAGTTCCTGTTTATTCCCTTAAAGGCCGCGGCGGCGGAATTGCCATCTCAGAAAAATATGCTCTTGATAAACGAATCCTTTCTGAAGAAGAACGTCTTGCTATTGTTTCAAGTGTAAAAGCCTTTAACAGTCTGACGGGAAACCCGTCTTCTGCAGTTAATGCAAATTTAAAAGCAGCCGAAAAAATTTCAGGTCTGGTTACCACTGATACAGACTGGCTCGAAGTTGATTTCTCTCCCTGGAGTCCTGAAGGCAGCGAAGTTCGAAAACTCTTTGGAACTCTTCGCGAATGTATTCTTAAAAAACGTCAGGTCTCTTTTGAATATTTTCGTGGAGATGGAAAAACTGAACATCGTCTTGTTCATCCCTGGAAACTGGTTTACAAAGGTCAGGCCTGGTATTTACAGGGCTGGTGTACGACACGACAAGCTGAAAGATTTTTCAAACTTTCCAGAATGAGAAATATTTCAATGACTGGACGTACTGCTACAGTAACCCGCTTTTCTGTTCCAGTTGTTAATTCACAATCTGAAAATCAAAGACCTAAGCCTAAAATGATTACAATAAAAGCAAAGGTTTCAAATAATAAAATCTCATATCTGCTTGATACCTTTATTTGTTCTGAAGTAGTACCAAACAAAGACGGAAGTATTACAGCCAGCTTCACCGTTCCAGATGAAGACTGGCTTCAGGATCTGCTTCTAGGCTTTGGGCCAGATCTCAAAATTCTTTCACCAAAATCAGTTCGTGAAAGAATTATTAAACTTGCCAATGACGTGCTTAATAATTACATAACTCGATAGCTTTTTGCATTTGCAAATCTTCAACTGCAGAAGGATTTAATATCAGGTTTTCTGGCGCCGGAACTATACCCTTTCCTTCCGGTGTTTTTCCATCTGGATCTGTTACTTTCTGAACAGATACAGCATACTTCCAGCCGTTTACAAGACAGCGTTCCAGAGCAAGAGATAAAACTCCACAGGTATGATTACCAACCTGAATAACATGCGGCTGCGATGTCATTGCCATAGAGAACTCTTCACCTGCACTCATTGTCTGAGCATTCGTCAAAAGCATTACAGGCTTTGTATATTGCCAGCTTCCATTCTTTTTGATTTCCAGTTCTACTCCAGGACCAAAATCATTTTTACCGGTTCCATTTCTTGTTCGTGAAACTGCATATACTTTATTTTCTGAACAAAAGCGTCCCGATATTCTGGTTACATTTCCAGTTAATCCACCACGGTTGCCTCTAACATCAAGAATCATACAGCGTGTATTTTTTAATTCTTCCAGTGCTGTATCTATTTCACCAGCCCAATCCTGTTTCTGATTGATTCCTGTCTGTCCGCTCGAAAAAGCTGCAATATGAATATACCCAACCGTATCATCAGTTTTTAATGTTCCATAAGTAATAATCTTATTACCGCATTTTTTTGGATTTTCAATATATTGATTGCAAACTTCTGTAAGCGAAAAATTATCAATAGTCGAATTATCTTCCCCAGAGTTTAAACTTCCAAAAGGAGTTTTTACATATACATGAGAATCTTTCAACGGATACAAAAGCTTTTTAAGAACTTCGAAAAATTCTTTATCAGTCATATTATCAGAAACTAAAGGCTTGCATTTTTTATATTGCTCATCCCAATCTACACCTCGCACTTCGAACAAAGCATAAGTCTCATCGTAATCTTTCCACAAAGAATCAAACATCTCGTTGTATGTAAGATCAGGAGTTTCTCCATAAAAGAAAGAACAACCCTGCAACAAAATCATTGAGATAAGTAAAAACACAACAATACTTATAAATTTATTTTTTCTCATTTTAATCCTCCTAAAAATTTACTGATACCATGGTTCTGAAATTTCCATCCAGATAATATAAAGGCCGTTCTTTTGGAACAGCAATTCGCGAATATTCAAATCCAAAGCCAAGTCCCGTTGAAAAATGTTTCGAAGCTTTGAGCTTGTAATCAAATCCTAAACTGATGTTCTGATAATTATGAAAGCTTAAAAATTTTCCCATAGTCAGAATCTTCATAAAATTTTCTTCCGCATATTTCATAAGCTGAGCATCGCATCCTGCATATGGTGATCGTACACCATAGCCGAACCAAGGCATAGAACCTGTCACCATAAAAGAGTTTCTTTCATCTATGTTGTATTTAAAAACTGTTGTTGGACCTATCGAAATTATTCCTGTGATAGACGGGTAATTTTCAAATTGAAGATAAGCATTGCATGAAAAATTTCCGCCCACAAATAAATCATATTTCTCATTTTTTAAAACATCGTAAGCCGCATCATATTGCAGTCTAATTCGATGAAATGCCAGATTACTTTGAAAAGCCTCATAATAAGATTCGCCAGAAACAGGATCATAATTCTTGTACACTACAGCCGTATTTGTCATTGCCGATTTCGGATGACAAAAATAATAATCGGCTGTGATTATATGTAACATATTTCCAGAATAAATCTTGGAATCCAGCTGAAACCTTGGAGCAAGAATTTTCTGGGAAATATTTGCAAAGCTTGTTTCCTTATAGCAGCCGAAAGTCCAGTTTATCGATAAGGATATTTCTACCTGAGTTTTCTTTTCCTCTGCAAAAATTGAAAGTGACAATATAAATAGCCCAATAATTACAGATAAGAATTTTTTGATTTTCATGTACAACCTCCAGAAAAGTTTTCGCTGTAACTTTACTCCCTGAAGGTTGAGAAAGATATTAGGGTCTGTACTGATTTTAATTGGAATTTGAAATTCAGGGTAAACCCTTAGTCGTTTTGAAGACGTGAGAAAAGTTCCAGCCTGTTTTTTACTCCAACTTTTCTGTAAATATTTGCAAGGTGAGTTTCTATTGTTTTTTCACTGACAAAAAGTGTTTCTGCAAGTTTTTTGTTTGACTTACCATGTAAGAGGGCAACAATGATTTCCTGCTCTCTTTTTGTAATTCCAAAATCTTTTATGAATTCTTCTTTCAAAGTTTTTTCTGTTTTTGAAATTGGAGACAAAAAATAGAAATGATAGAAAACATGATAAACTAAAAGAGATATTGAAATTATAAAAATAAACGGAGCACTATGAAGTACAAAAGAAAGAATTAAATTCAATATCGCAAGAAAAAGAATTATCCATTTTTCTTTTCTGAAAACTCCAGTATCAATTCGCTTAAAAAAGCTGATGCTGATGACCAATGAAAAACCTGTTGGTATCCATAATCCGATTAAGTTTAAGATAAAAGCGAGTTTTGAAAAGTTAGTCAAAAAAATCAGAATAAAAGAAAATACAAAAACAATTATTGAATATGATAAAACAAATTTTCGGATAGAGGCTGAACTGCTTATCTGAATCAGATCAAATGTAAAATTGACAATGCCATAAGAAAAGAATAATGAAAGGAATGCACCAAAAATACAGATAGGAATTCGTTCAACAAGCGGACTGTGAATTACAGCATACAGATTGTTTGTACTTATCATAAAAAAAGAAAAAAGTATCAAAAGAACATGAAGAAAAAAATTCTTTTTATATCTGAAAAAAAATAATAGTGATATCAACACAGCAGCAAAAGAAAATATACAGGCTGAAAAAAGAATTATTTCTTCCAAAAAGTACTCCTTAAATAATAGTATAGCATATCATAAATGAAAAAAATAATATTTTTAAATATGACATGCCATTGTCATATTTATGATCTTATAATAAGAACATGATCAACGCAAATAATTGTCCATCATTATCGAATCTCAACAAGATTCACACTACGCCTATGGGATCAGAACGTATCAGAAAAAATCTTTCTCTGGATGAAACTATTACTGATGTTGTGGATTTTTGCAAAAAGAAGATTTCATCCTCAGATTGCAAAATCACTCGCCAAGGTAAGAACTGGTACTGCGAAATTGATGGAATATACATTACAGTGAATGCATACAGCTATACTATAATCACAGCTCATACAACGGCAGTTAAATATCCGCACAGCAATCGCTTGTTGAGTTTGTCGAAACACAAAACCACCATCACAAAGCGCCCTTCTTTCACCGCCATCAAATCCTATGAAGAATTTTCTAAATATTACTGGTACCGCGAAGAGCTCCAGACTATCTGCAAATCATTGAATATCGATGCCTCAGGTATGAAAGCAGAACTCGACCACAACATAGAAGAATACTTTAAGGGCAATTTCATTCTACCAAAAAAATCAAACACTTTCAGACCCTCAGTTACCAAACACTGTACTTCCATCATCACTCTCACCCCACAAACCAGCCTCATAGAATGCGGTTTCTGCTTCAACCAGCGTTTCCGCGATTTTTTCTCTCAACAGACTGGAATCGATAATTTCAAATTCAACGTCGATATGGTAGCCACCGTTCGTAAAGTAAAGGAAACCAACGATATCTCTTTCACCCTCGGTGAACTCCTCAACATTTTTTACGGCACTAAAACTTACGCAAAATACGACAAAGTCTCTCTACAATGGAACAAGTTTGTTCACGACTTTTGCGCTGACCCAGCCACCACTCACTTTAAAAATAAACTCAAAACCGCTTCAATCCTCTGGAAAGAAGTCCGTACTTCTACCAGAGAAAAAATATACAAAACTGAACTTCTAAAAGAATTCAGTGATATAATAAATAAGGAGATTTAAATGCCAAGACCAAAAACTAAAGACGACCTGCTTACAGCAGCAAAAGAAAACTACGACAAACTTATCAAAATGATTGATGGACTTTCTGAAAAGGAACTGAACACTCCATTCGATTTTTCAGGCGAACCAAGCAAAAAAGAAGCTCACTGGAGCCGCGACAAAAATGTCCGCGATGTACTTATTCACCTTTATGAATGGCATCAGCTTATGCTCAAGTTTCCGAAAAACAATAAAGACATTACTGACAAAAAATCAGCTATTGCCTTCCTCCCATCAGAATATTCGTGGAAAACTTATGGCGCAATGAATGTAATGTTCTGGAATAATCATCAGAAAACAAGTCTGGAAGAAGCTAGAAAGTTGCTCGATAAAAGCCACGCCGATGTAATAAATCTGATAGAGAGTTATTCAAACGAAGAACTTTTTATCCCAAAGTATTTTGCATGGACAGGAAACGCAGCGCTTGGAGATTATTGTGTCAGCACAACCTCAAGCCACTACGACTGGGCGATTAAAAAAATCAAAGCTCATATTAAGAATTGTAAATAATCAAACTTATATTTTTTTCAAAAGAGATTTTTAATATGACATCACCTTGTCATATTTTCATGCTATAATACAAACATGCACTTCGTGAACGCAAAAACAATTCTTACTCCTCACAGTATGAACATCTATCGTGGTTGTTCCCACGGTTGCATCTATTGTGATTCACGAAGTAAATGTTATCAGTTCACTCATGACTTTGAAGACATAGAAGTAAAACAAAACGCACCCGAGCTTCTCGAAGCCGCTCTCAAAAAAAAGCGAAAGCGCTGCATGATAGGTACCGGCTCTATGTGCGATCCTTACATCCCTTTAGAAAAAGAACTCCAGCTTACACGCCGCTGCCTCGAAATCATAGACCATTATAATTTTGGTACAACACTTATTACTAAGTCAGATCTTGTACTTCGCGACTTCGACATTCTTACTCACATAAATCAAAAAACAAAGGCTGTAGTTCAAATGACACTCACCACCGCAGACGACACTCTCTGTAAAAAAATTGAACCCAATGTCTGTCCAACAAGCCGACGCTTCGAAGTACTTCAGGCCTTTCACAAAGCCGGCATTCCAACCGTTGTCTGGTTCAGCCCGCTTCTCCCATTCATAAACGACACAAAAGAAAATATCGAAGGCATTGTAGACCTTTGTGCCCGGGCCGGAGTTCACGCAATCATCTGCTTTGGAATTGGGCTCACTCTGCGAGAAGGTAACCGCGAATATTTTTATGCCGCCTTGGACCGTAATTTTCCATCACTTTCTGCTAATCAGATTTCTCTCAAGCAACGCTACATAAAAACTTTCGGTTACAATTACATGGTAAACAGTCCGAACAGTCACGCCCTTATGTCTTATCTCTTACAACTCTGTAAACGCAACAACATCATGCTAGGTACTGATTCTGTTTTCAAATGGATTGAAGAGTTTCCAGACAACGACCCTCTTCAACCAGAATTATTTTAATTACAAACGTATGAATGACAAAATTGACTAATCAGTTTATTATTTAATTGATTATGAAAAAGCATTCTAAAAAATCAAATTATGAAATCATCAAAGACAAAAAGCGTTTCAAAATTTTTCATAAGAACGTTTACAGCCGTCTCATAATCAACTTCCTGTTCATAGCCATTCAAATCTTCCTTCTGGCCTTTTTCATTTTCCGACTCGAAAAATACCTCGAAGTCTATTTTGGAATTTCCCTCGCCCTCACAGCAGGCTTCATGATTTTCATAGTGAACAAAAAAGGACGCAACGAGTTCAAGCTCGCCTGGATCGTTCCAATGATTTTCGTTCCTTTGTTCAGTATTGCTGCCTATCTTATGTATCATACAAACCGCGGTTCTCGCCGCCACTCAAAACGCCTGAACCTTCTCCGCGAACAAACCGAAATACTTCTGCCAGCAAGCATTCCCACTTCACTCAGTGAACAGAAAAAATTAATACGTGAGTTCTCCAAAAATCCTTCTGCTGATTTAATCTACTACCTCACAAATAATTTTTTCTTTCCTTACAAAAACTGTAATACAACTTATTATCCAAATGGCGAAACTTTCTTCCCAGACCTGCTGGAAGAAATAAAAAACGCTCAGAAATTTATTTTTCTTGAGTTTTTTATAATCGATGTAGACAGCTCGTGGAACGAGATTTTGAAAGCACTACAGGAGCGTCATAAAAATGGTGTTGAAATCCGCATACTCTGTGACGGTCTCGGCTCCCCTGTAGCTTCCACTTCGTTCTATCAGAAATATCTTAAATCTAAAGGTTTTGAATCTCGCGTTTTTCTCCCTATCATTCCGATTGTTTCAACACACCTCAATAACCGTGACCACCGTAAAATCGTAATCATCGACGGCAAGATAGCTTTCACCGGCGGACTAAATCTTGCCAACGAATATTTCAATCGTGGTAAAAACCGATTTGCATATTGGAAAGACAATGCCGTAAAAATTCAGGGCACCGCAGTCCACACCTTTATGCAGCTCTTCCTTCAAAACTGGAATCTTTATTCAAAAACTCCGGAAGATTTTTCACCATATCTTCCGGACCTCACCGCACTGCAGGACTTCGGCCAACACCAGGATCTCGAAACTCAGCCAGCCCATACCCAAAATTCCGGCATCACAATCCCTTACGGCGACGACTTTTTCAACAACAAAGACATCGCAGAAAATATTTATCTCTACATCATAAATAATGCAAAAAAATATCTGTATATTACAACACCGTATATCCTCATAGATAACCAGTTACAGGAAGCCCTCTTCTTTGCTGCAGCCCGTGGCGTAGAAGTTTCAATTATCGTTCCTGCAATTCCAGATCATCTTCTGACCTTCTGCATTGGAAAAACCTATCTCGAATCTTTTGTTGATAACGGAATAAAAGTTTATCTCTACAATAAAGGTTTTATCCATTCTAAAATGTTCATCGCTGACGACCATATCGCAACCATTGGTTCAGTGAATCTCGACTACAGAAGCCTCTATCATCATTTCGAAAATGGAGTTGTCTTTTTAGATTCACCAGTGGTACATGATGCAAAAGCAGATTTTGATGAAACCCTCAAAGACTGTACTCACATGCAGAAAAGCGATTACAAAAAGATTCCTTTTTATCAGAGAGCACTCGGCCGCCTTTTCCGCATCTTCGCACCACTGTTTTAATACTTCCTTCAATAACAATCTCTTCTAATGACGCAAAGCCCTCTTTTATGTTAAAATGCTTTCCGTAAAAAAATTTTTTTAGAGGTTTATTTATGGAAACTCAAACAAAACAGCGCAACTCGTTTACTGGTTCAATCGGGTTCGTTCTCGCTGCAGCAGGTAGTGCCGTAGGTCTCGGAAACATCTGGCGCTTCCCATATCTTGCAGCAAAAGATGGCGGTGGACTCTTTCTCGTAGTTTACCTTGCCCTCGCTCTTACATTCGGTTTTGCTCTTCTCATCACAGAAGTAGCAATTGGTAGAAAGACTCAGGAAAGTCCTCTTACTGCTTATTCAAAAATCAGTAAGAAATGGGGTTTCCTCGGAATCTTCTCTTTCGTCGTACCTTTCATCATCTATCCTTACTACTGTGTAATCGGTGGATGGGTAATGAAGTACATGTTCAGCTACCTCGCTTTCCAGGGCCAGGTTGCAGTTGCAGACGGATTCTTCACAGGCTTTATCACATCACAGTGGCAGCCAATTTTCTATACAGTTCTTTTTGCAGTTCTCTGTTTCATTATTGTTTATAAAGGTGTTGAGCACGGAATTGAAAAGTATTCAAAAATCCTTATGCCAATTCTTGTTGTAATTGTAATCTTCATTGCAATCTACTCACTTTTCATCAGCCACACAGACGAAGCTGGCGTAACACGTACAGGTCTCCAGGGTGCTGCAGTTTACTTCATTCCAAACTTTGAAGGACTCACATTCAAGGGCTTCCTTACAGTTTGTCTTGATGCAATGGGACAGCTCTTCTACTCACTCTCAATTGCTATGGGTATTATGATTGCTTACGGTTCTTACATGAAGAAAGATGTAAACCTCGGTAAGTCAGTAAACCAGATTGAAATCTTCGATACAGGTATCGCTCTTCTCGCTGGTATGATGATTATCCCAGCCGTATTTGCATTCTCTGGAAAAGAAGGTATGTCTGCAGGTCCAGGACTTATGTTCATCACACTTCCAAAAGTATTCAACTCTCTTGGTAAGTTCGGTGAGTTCATCGGTCTCATCTTCTTCGTAATGGTAATGTTCGCAGCCCTCACTTCTGCTGTATCAATTCTCGAAGCAATCACATCTTCTATGATGGATAAGTTCAAGTGGAGCCGCAAGAAGTCTACTCTCGTTATGGCAGCAAGCACATTCGTTGTTTCAATCATCGTTTGTCTCGGATACAACGTATTCTACTTCGACCTCAAACTTCCGAACGGTAGTGTTGGTCAGATTCTCGATATCCTCGACTACGCAAGTAACAACGTTCTCATGCCAATCATTGGTCTTCTTACCTGTATCCTTATCGGTTGGATTGCTAAGCCAAAAACAACAATCGATGAGATTACACTCAACGGTGAAAAGTTCGGTCGTAAGACTCTCTACGTTGTAATGATTAAATTCGTTGCACCAATCCTTCTTTTCATCATCCTCTTGAAGGGAATCGGTATTCTTTAATTTTTGAAGGGGAAAGACTTCCCCTCACTCCAAATAAGAAGGCTGCAGTGGTAAACCACCGCAGCCTTTGTATTTTACGCTACCCCTTCTCCTAAGGGGGTCACCCCCTTAAAATCCCCTGGTAGCCTTCTTTTTATTTCTCTGGCTTCAAATATCCAGTAACAATTCTGTTAGTATCCAGATACTTATTAGCAGCTTCAACAAGTGCTTCCTTTGTAATCCACTCATTTACACGGCCTGTATCATTTGTATACCACAACGGTTCATAAGTAAACAAAATCTCACTACCAATTCTGTTCAACCACCAGTAGTTATTTCTTACCGAAGTTTCAATAGTTCTGGTATAAGTTTCTTTCAACTTTTGAATCAGTTCATCAGAAATGTTACCACTCTGAATATCCTTTATAGTTTCAATTACAACTGCCTGAAGCTCCTCTTCTCTTGCAGGTTCACAACCAAAATCAATATAAACCTTATAAAAACGCTCTGGCCAGCCATCAATAAATCCGCCTGTACTTACACCATAAGAACCACCCTTATCTTCACGAATAACCTCGCGCAAACGAATATCGAGTACAGATGCAAGCTGATCAATAATCTTGCCTTCTTTATAGCTGACTTCTAAATCTTTACATTCAGGTAATTCACCACCAAAGCACATGTAAACATCACCCTTCTGATCGATTCCTTTTTTAACAGTTGTTGTCTTACTTGTTTCTGGGAATGGGAAGTATACATATTTTGTTTCTTCTTTTACATCATTTGTTTTTAGAGTTCCAAGATAGTATGCACACAAATCTACAAGCTTCTTCTCATCAAAATCACCAACAAATACAAAAGTAAAATCTGCAGGATTTCCAAAACGTTCACGATAAACACGCTCTGCAATTTCAGGATTCATTTTATTGATGTAATCCATATTCCATGGAGCAAAATACAAGTTGTTACCGTAAAGCATTTCGTTAATCTTATCATTGAAAACTCTTGAAGGCTGAGCACCATAGTTTTCTGCAATCTGCTTATACTGATTTATAAGAGTTGTCCAACCCTCTTCAGTGAACTGAGGTTTATCAAATGCAATGTTAATATACTGCAAGGTTTCTTCAATATTTGACTTGTTTGCATTTCCATAAAAACATTCTTCTGTATTATTAATTTCAAAACCGATATTCAGATTTAATGGAGCTGCAATTTTCTTTATCTGACTCAAAGTTTTTCCATTAAAACCAGAATACAAAGCATATTCCCTGGCAATCTTTGCAGAAGGAATTTCTTCTTCCTTAAGCTGATAATATCCACCCTTGCTTCCACCATAAACTACAATTGAGTCCTTCTGGAAATCAGTTTTTTTAGTAATGATTTTTACACCGTTTTCAAAAGTATACTGAGTTCCGCCAAGTTCCTTGATTGCTTTTTTCTCAGTAACCTTAGCTTTTTTTGACGGCTTATCCATCAGCTTATTATCGCCTGTATCATCCACATAAGCTTCTTTTGCTGATTCACTTTCATAATTATTCCAGATATCAAGAATTTCCTTTTCAGAAGGTGCATTCATTGACTCAGGAACAAGAACAAGCATCAAAGTTCCACGATTTTCAAATGCTTCTTTTGCAACTTCAAGAATTTCCTCAGCAGTAATCTGATTTGTAATTTCTGTATCTAATTTGAAAGCATCTTCATCAGATAAATAAATACGTCCACTTACAATATGACTTACAATACTGCCTGCAAAATTTGCTGAAGGATGTTTATCCTTATTAGCATAGTTCTGCTGGAAACTCTGCAACATAGACTGCTTTGCTCTATTAAGCTCTGCTTCAGTAATTCCATGAAGCATAAAACGTTCATATTCATCTAAAAATGCTTTAAAAGCATGTTCAAAGCGGTCTGTTTTAGGAAACAGCTGCATTACATAAATAGGATTGTTATTTGCAAAACCTGTAGATCCAACACCTGCACCAAGCCATTCTGCAGAAGGCTGATTTGAAATCTCCTGACAACGCATATTCAATACGCTTGCAGCAATATTTAGTGCATATTCTTTTCTGAGCTGCTCTACTGTTGTTACAGGAGAGTTATCCTTTGCCTGCTGATAGATTTCAACCTGCAAAATGTTCAACTCTTTATCGCGCATTATTTCAATTTTTTTCTTAGATTGCAAAGGAACTTTAAATTCTGGTGATTTAATCTTCTTCTCTGAAGCAGGAATTGTACCCATCACTTCTTTAATCGCTTTTTCAAGAACATCTGATTTTGCATCACCTACTGCAACTACAGACATAAGTTCCGGTCTATACCATTTCTTATAAAAATCTTTAATACGATCGTAAGGAGCATTTTTAACTACATCCATGCTTCCAATTGGTAATCTTCCTTCAAATCTTGAATCCTTGAAAATAAGTGGAATTAACTTGTCTGTAACACGTCCATTAAGACCCTGATTTCTAAGACGCCATTCTTCAACAATTACACCACGTTCCTTATCGATTTCTTCCGGATTAAAAGAAACAGCACTAGCCCAGTCATGAAGTACCATAAGACTTGTTTTTAATATCTCAGGGTCATCAGCTGGAAGCTCAAGCATATAAACAGTTTCTTCAAAACTTGTGTATGCATTTACTTCTGGTCCAAACTGCATACCAATAGATTCAAAATAATCAACGATTGCAGACTTCTCAAAATGCTCAGTTCCATTAAAACACATATGTTCTACAAAATGAGCAACACCTTTCTGATCATCTTCCTCCATGCAGGAACCAGCCTTTACAACCAGTCTAAGCTGGATACGATTTTTTGGTTCTCCATTTTCACGAATAAAATATGACATTCCATTGTCAAGTTTTCCCTGCTTAATTGCAGAGTCCATAACCAGTTGTTTTCCATTACCAGAAGCAACTTTTGATGATGAACATCCGGTTACAAAAAGTAATGAAGTAACAAAAACAGCTGCAAAAAAAGATACAATACCTTTGTTTAATAACTTCATTTTATCCCCCTAGGAAATTTACAACTATCATACTGATAGTTTTGTGTTTTTTCTTAGACAAATTATAATATAATTGTCATAAGTAATATAACATTTTATACATTTAAATCATTCAAAATAACTAAAGTTACCTAAGATTTATGACAAATGTCATAGCTTTGAGTGATTTTATTTGTCTTTACCACATATTCGTTTCTTTATATAATAACAAAATATGACTAAAACAATATTTTCATTCGAAGTATTTCCTCCTAAAAAGACCATGCCAATCGATACTATTTTTTCTACTCTCGATGAGTTAAAAGGTCTTTCTCCAGATTTTATTTCCGTAACCTTTGGAGCCGGTGGAAGCGAAAACTGCAATAATTCCGTAGAAATTGCAAAGCATATTAAAAACGTTTGCGGTGTTCAATCTGTAATCCATATGCCTTGTTTAAATATGACCCGCCAGGATGCTCAGTATGTACTGGAACAGTTTCAGAATGCTGGAATAGAAAACATTCTTGCACTTCGTGGAGACCGTGTTGAAGGTAAAGAACCTGCAAATGATTTCCATCACGCAAGTGATCTTATTCAATTTATACAGGAATTTGATTCAAAAAGAACTGACGGAAAACAATTCAAGATTTTTGGTGCCTGTTATCCTGAACTTCATCCACAGTCAAAAAATGTTTATGATGATATTGATTATCTGAAAAAGAAAGTTGATGCCGGTGCCACTCACCTGCTTTCACAGCTTTTCTTTGATAATGCACAGTTCTACCGCTTCCTGGAACGCTGTCAGATTAAAGGAATAAATGTGCCTATTGAAGCTGGTATTATGCCGGCTACAAATAAAAAATCAATTGAACGAATGGTCAGTATGACAAACGCCGTGCTTCCTAAAAAGTTTACTGATATGATGAACCGCTATGCCGACCATCCGGAAGCTATCCGTGACGCAGGAATTGCCTATGCTATTAATCAGATAATTGATCTTGTAACACATGGTGTTTCCGGTATCCATCTTTATACAATGAATAACCCTCTTGTAGCACGAAAAATCTATGAAGCTACGAAAAGCCTTTTCGACGTTTCGCCGATTTTAAAATAAAAAAACCGGCTCATATTAATGAGTCGGCTTCGTTTTTAACGGTTCTGCTATCTTCGCCTACTTTACAAGCTTAACATCAAAACAGATATAAGAATCACCTGGGATTCCAGCCTGTGGAACACCATAGCTTCCATAAGCGAGCTCAGGTGGAATTACCATCTTTCTTGTTTCACCGTATTTCATTTCCTGAACCATTTCATCAAAACCAGGAATCATCTGTCCACCAGCTGTTGTGAATTCAATTGGGTCATGTCCCTGTGGATGGAATTCTTTAGAAGCATCAAAAAGCTGTCCACTTGGAAGATATCCTTTGTACTCAACAGTTACTTTCTTTCCTTTTCCACAAACAGCACCGCTGCCCTGTTTAAGAATCTGGTAGTAAATACCGCTCTTAGACTTTTCACAGCCTTCGATTACCTTAGCAATTGTTTTCTTTGCAAGTTCTTCTTTGAATGTAGCAGCTTTTTTAGCACCTGCAGCTTTAAGTTCATCAAAGCTCTTCTGAGTTACTTTGAATGCTTCTGCGTCTTTACCCTGGCGAACAATTGTAAGAGACTTAATGGTGTCTCCCTGAGCAACTGAGTCTACAACATTCTGTCCCTCAAGAACTTCACCAAAAATTGTATGCTTGTAGTTGAGCCAGTCTGTTGGAACGTGAGTAATAAAGAACTGGCTTCCGTTTGTATTAGCACCAGAGTTTGCCATAGCAAGCTTACCAGGTTTATCAAATACATAACCGTCAACAAATTCATCAGAAAACTTATAACCAGGACCACCTGTTCCGTTACCCTGTGGATCACCACCCTGAATCATAAAGTCAGCAATAACACGGTGGAATTTTAATCCATCATAAAAAGGTTTTCCCTTTGCTGCATCCAGAGTTCCTTCTGCAAGACCAACAAAGTTTGAAACTGTCATTGGTGTTTCTTTGTAAAAAAGGTTAAGAATGATTGTTCCCTTTTCTGTTTCAAGAACGGCAAATACGCCTTCCTTTCCTTTAAGTGCT
>JAEEGH010008023.1_pt1 | contig 25140 bp, 19 predicted proteins | sample 9134181 | NCBI WGS metagenome assembly JAEEGH01 (sample SAMN16246544, study PRJNA631951) | gut metagenome | biome: gut microbiome; feature: rumen; material: DP-attached | host: Bos | place: Iran: Karaj | collected 2018-10
TATGCAGGAGCCAGCCATTTATTGCGGCAAGCAGTCGCTGACTTACAATAAAATTGCACACTCTTCACCCGGCAACATGGCCAACATCCTCTATCATTTGGGGAAACAATATGACAAGTTGAATGAAGCCGACAGTGCTGCCTATTATTATGAAAAGGCTTTGGAAATCATGCCCGACAGGAATTCAATGCTTTATAGGGATGTGGTTACCAGCAAGGCTTTGTTTGAGTGTAAAGTTTACGGCAACATCGCAATTGCTCTGGATAGCATGAAAAGCATGGCGGCGCAAGCAACAAGTGATATGGAAAGACTCAACCGATTCCTAACTATTGGTGCGGTCTATCATAGCATAGGGCAATACGATTCTGCCAAGGTTTATTTGGAGCCTGTGTTTGAAAAGGATTCCAACAATGCCTCAATTGTAGCAAAATATCTGCGCGACATTGCCCTGGCCGAGGGCGACACGCTGAAAGCCAACAAGTATTCGCAGGTCTTGGCGGAAGATGCTGCTGCTGCACCCGAAAACCTGTTTCGGGCCTCGCAACTGAACGACCTGTTTCAGAATTACTTGCATGGGAAGCAGGAGAAGGCCGAGGCTGAAAGAAGATTGGCTGAACAGGAGGCGGCACGGTTACGCTGGAAGCGGGGCTTGGCGGTGACTGTGGTGGTGATGATGGCCTTGGGGCTTGGATTGTGGTGTTGGTTGGCCAGGCGAAAGAAAGAACATGAGGCCGAGACGCAGACCTGGCACGAGGAGAAGCAACAACTTCAGACTCAGGTGGATGATGCCTTGCAACAACTTCAGACGCAAGCGGACGATGCCTTGCAGCAGGCGCGGGCGATGCTGCCGCAGCGGGCGAACGAGATTTATAGCTCGAAGGTGGGGAACCGCTTGGAGCGCATCATGGCGGAGTTTGAGGCGGCCTATCCCGGAGCCATGGAGCGGGTGGCGGCTGCCTACCCCAATCTGACCAAGACGGAGATCCAACTTTTTGTGCTTTCGTTTCTGCAATTCCGTGCGAAGGAGGAGGCTGATTTGTTGGGTTTGAGCCAAAATACGGTGCTACAGTACCGCTCCAATCTGAGAAAAAAGACGGGAAATGCCTCGATTTCGTCTTTTTTGGAGGCGTAAAAATCTATATATACCGATTATAATTGCTTGATTTTCAATAGACATTCCAAAGGAAAATATATAATGGGCCTTTGAGTTGTTTTTTTCGTTGTTTTTTGTTATAGTTTTGCAGGGTAAATCTAAAATCAATCAACAATTAAATCTAGGTATCATGAAAAAATTTGTTTTAATCGTTTTGGTTGCCCTGTTTTCAGTTCAACTGATGGCGCAACGTGTTCCCAGTGAAAAGAAAATGTCCATCTCGGCGGGCTTTCTTCAAGGTGGCGGCGGTCTTGTCGGTGCCGATTTAGAGTACCTGTTCAGCAAACATTTCAGTGTTCAGGCTGGCGCGGGTTTGTTCAGTTGCGGTGCAGCGGTCAACTACCATTTCAAGCCCTTCATCAACAGTTCCATGCTTTCATTGACCTATTGGCACCAGGGTTTTGGCAACGCCCATACCCAATCTGTGGTTGGCCCGGTTTATACCTTCCGCGCACCAAAGGTGTTCCAGTTCCAAATCGGAATGGGCTATAGGGTAGACGAAGGGCCTGCGCTTAATCCCGACTATTCAAAAACCAAGTTCATGTTGCTTTATAGCATCGGTGTTTACTTCCCAATATAAAAATGAAGTTATTTTGCCCCGTTTTCAACAAAAAACATAGGGACAAAACCAGATGTTGGTTTTAGTTAATATATTGAAAATCAATGATGAGTTGAAAAAATCATAGGGACAAAACCCGATGAGGGCTTGACAAGACGATTTCCGAATGGTTTTTGCTCTACCTTTGTGGACAATTAATTCAAATATAAACATTAAAACCATAATACAATGAAGAAATCCATCCTTTTTGCAGCCTTGTTGTGCTGCATCATGTCGGCCTCGGCACAACCTTTCAGGAAAGAATCCAAACAGAGATCTTGGGAAGAGAGCCTGGAACTGGTGGAGAAAATGAACGGTCGCGAAAACCTTTTCACTATGAAACTTGACAGCGTCACAGGGGAGGAGGTTAGAATCCTGTATGAATACGACGCCCGCCTCAACTGCACCAAAGAGATGCGTTATTATCCGACTAACACCTCATGGCATCTCGAACAATCTTTCGAAAATACCTACGACGAGCAAAATCGTTTGACTTCGATGACGCACTATGACGGAATACAGACAAACAAGACCGAATACACCTACAACGAACAGAGCCTGATAGTGGAAACCATCGATACTTACCTGTCGGGAAACACTTGGCAACCAAACACAAAACGCATCAATGAATATGATGAAGCCGGAAACCTTACTTTGTTTATTGGATACAACTATTTTGACGGATGGATTGAATCGGCCAAAAGGGCCTACGAATACGAGAACGGCCTGCTCCAAACCGAGGTATATTATGACTTTGTTGAAGGCGAATGGCAACCCCATTACAAGACCGACTATTACTACAACGCCCAAGGACTTTGTACACAGGTGATTTCAAACATTTGGGAAGGCCAATGGTATCTTGTTTCCAAGACGGAGTATGCGTACAACGAGCAAGGCTTGTGCATTGAGATGACTTATTATAGCCGCACAAGCAATGATGAATGGAGTGGCGATGGCAGGTATGTGTTTGAATATGACACCGAAGGCCATCTTCTTTCCATGATTAGTTTTAACCAACCCATTGGCTCGCAGGAGTGGAATCAAGACTTAAAGACCGAGTATTCATACGATGACAACTACAACTGCACTGCTTACAGCCTGTATCACTACTTTGGAGATTGGAATTTTGAAGAAGGCTACGAAATGACCTACGACCCAACGGTAAGCATCGACCAAGCAGCAGGTATTAACAGGTTTTGGGACAACCTAATGGAGAATAGTAATCCAATTCTTGACAGAGTGGGTGTGGAGATTCCCGTTCACAACAAATTACTGCAACTCAAGATGTTGGAAGGAGAAGAAGAGATTGATTTGATAGATTTTCATTATTCCGAATACAACAGCGTCAATGAGTCGACGGAGAGCCAACTGACTGTTTGGCCCAATCCCGCAGCGGTAACGGTTCACATCGAAGGTTTCAAAGTTTCAGAAGTACAGGTTTATAATGCCGTGGGGCAATTAGTGAAAACTGTTCAAGGCAGCAATGAAATCAATATGAGTGGATTGTCGGAAGGGGTTTATTTGCTGCGGTTTGAGGATACGGAAGGGATAAAACACGCTGTACGAGTGGTGGTGAAGGGATAGGATTTTTCGTTATTTGAACTTATGCACTATCTGTTTACGACGGACTCCCCCGCAACTTTGCAGCACCCCTGCGGGGTTGTGGTTCCTAAAACCAATAATAATAAAGTTTAGGATGTGTCGTTATTAGACAGACGGGGATTTATAACAAACAAAACCATAAGCAATTATCATGAGAAAATGCATTTATCTACTGGCGTTGCTGCTCTTGCCCTGTATGGCTTTCGCGCAAACCAACCTCCCATTCACCTCACTAAAACCTTTCAACAAAGGCAATTTCAAAATCGATGCGAGTTATTCGCGCATGATGCAGAATTACACTTCTCTCTACTATCCCGATTTCCGTGTTGACATAGGATATGGCATTACCAATTGGTGCGTGGTAGGAGTCTTCGGCAGTTTCGGCACTCATGAAAGTAGGATGACTATTGGGGGAGGATATAGTATTCATGGTTCGGATACCATTTACGCCCCTGTCGTTTTTGATGGAAACCAAATCGAACGCTACTATCATTATGGCATTGATGCAGAGTTGCATCCTCTGACCTTTTTGCTGCCGAACTTTTATTTTATCGACATGTATTGTCGTGGAGAATTGGGCATGAGAACGGTTACCGAACAATACATCCCCGATTATGATGCCGATTATATAGACCCCGTTCATAACGATTTTCTCATCGATGGCAGCCTGGGTGTGGCAATCAATCCATCAAAGTATTTCGGCATTTTCTATGAATATGCATACGACAACCTAAATAAAAAGACAATCAACTACTCCACTGGTACTAAAAAATCACAGCCCATCCACCGCTTCGGCATCAATGTTCGATTCCCTGGGCCGAAGAAATGGCAACGGTAATCTTTTGTAGGGCTGTCACATCGTGGCAGCCGCTTGAAATTGTTTTTCCCGCGGCTGCCGTGGTACGACAGCCCTACAACCGTGGTACGACAGCCCTATAACCAGAATGCAATAAAGCCAAAACCCCTGCGTTAACCTAATACGATTATAAAACAAAAACAAAAACAAAAAACAATTCCCAACCATGAGAAAAAGCATTTTCATCTTGGCTTTCATGCTGTCGTGCAGCATGCTCTTTCCCCAAAACAACCATAATAACCTTACACCATGGTGCATAAAACCCTATTATGGCAAACAATACGATAAAGAACTTGACCATAACTATTCTTGCATCGGTTTGGAAGCATTCTTTTTTCTCTCCCAATCGATTAACGTGGGGGCCTTTGTAAATGGAGGGACATTCAAATATAGTATGACTTTTTATGAAGACAATAATTTCATTTTATATGATGGAGAATGTCGTGACTTATTTTGGAAATACGGTATCAATTCTGAATTCCATCCGATTCCCTTGCTATTCCCCAACTTTAGAATCATCGATGTCTATCTTGACGGACACATTGGTTTATTTATCTTTACCTCAGATTATTGGCCTACAAAATACAAATTCCTTTATGGCATGGGTATAGGGTTAGCACTAAATTTATCGAAACATTTTGGCTTGTTCTATGAAAGGAATTACGATAATGTAAACACAACATTACAAAAGAATAATAAAGAAAAGATTAAAGCAATGAACCGATTTGGTCTAAACTTCCACTTTTAATATGAAAAAAAACATTATCATTTTATTCCTTCTCGCGGCGCTCGCCCTCAGCGGCTGCCGTGGTACGACAGCCCTACAGACAATAAATCAACATTTTAACATGAAAAATTCATTCATTCTTTTCCTTTTTGTTGCGCTTGCCTTCAGCGGCTGCCGCAAACAGGTCAGCAATTATGACCGCCCCGATTTTGACCCTCAACCTACCTTAAACGCTGTGTTGCAGGAAGGCCAGCCCGTGTATGCGCAGATCTCTCTTGCACAATGTCTCGACTCAGTGCATCCTGCTCCTTGCACTGATGCTGAAGTGCTGCTTTATGTTGACGGGCAGTTCACGGAAATACTACAACATGAAGGCAAAGGCCTTTATGTCGGCGAAACCACCACCGAGGCTTTGCACGAATACGCCTGCAAGGTGATCATTCCAGGCTACGATACGCTCTTTGCCCAAACCGAGATGCCTGAAAAGCCGGTGGTGACCCATGTGGAGATCATGGAAAACGCCACCGTCAACGACGAAGGCAATCCCTGCGCTGCTGTGTTGGTCACATTTAGTAACAATCCTAATCGAAAAACCTATTTTAAAGCCAATATAGAGGCTATGTTTAAGTATCAGTACGACGCTGGCGGTTGTGGCACAATCACCAGCCATGTTGGCACTTCCATCAACACTGACGACCCAGTGTTGCTAAATGAAGGTTCCAGTTTACTGCTGTTTAGTAACGAAATCATCCGAGACACGGTTTATACGCTCAAAGTAAATACGAGTATCAATGGCTATGGCTTCAGTGGACAAGCCACAGGAACATACACCCGAACAGGCTATGTAGTTGTAAGTATGCATGGCGTTTCCGAGTCGGCCTATCGCTATCTGAAGAGCCAAGACGCTAATGGGGAGCCCGATGCCTATACCAATCTTTTTCTTGGCACCATCACTCCCATCAATCTTTATAGCAATGTAGAAAATGGCCGTGGCGTATTTGCCGCCATCGCTCCCATGACCTGTGACACCATTTTCATCAACCCCGAAGACTAAGCGCCATGAAAAAAATGTTTTTGATGATATGCCTTTTGGTTTCTCTCTTTGCCCAAGCCCAACAAACCCACCTCTCTGGATTCGTCAGCGATGCCAACGACGGCGAGCGCATCATCGGTGCCAATGTCTTTCTTCAAGACCGCACAAAAGGCGTGGCCACCGACCAAAAGGGTTATTTCAACCTCGCCGTGGAGTTGCCTGCCACACTTTGCATTTCGTGCATAGGCTATGAAGAAAAATGCATCAAGGTGGACCTAGCCGACAAGCCGCTGCAAATTCATTTGCAACCTTTGACCGAAACCCTTCAATCCGTCGAAGTCAATGCCACCCGTATCGAGCGAAAAACAAACTTCAACACCTTGACCCTCAATGCCAAGAGCATTGACCAACTGCCCACACTCGGCAGTCGCCCCGATATCATCAAGGCGGCACAGCAGCTGCCTGGCATCGAAGCGGCCACCGAGGCCTCCAGCTTGATGATCGTGCGTGGCGGCAATCCTGGCGAGAACCTTTATTTACTTGACAACGTTCCGCTCATCTATGTCAACCATTTGGGCGGCTTCATGTCGGTGTTCAATTCCGAGATGATCAACACGATGGACATTTACAAAGGCGGTTTTCCGGCACGTTATGGCGGCAAACTATCCTCTATCGTCGATCTCACTGCCAAGAAAGGCGACCCGACCAAGCTGAAAGGCTCGCTCAGCGCAGGTCTCACCGACTTGGCTTTTGCCGTGGAAGGTCCTGGCGGTTTGAAAAACTCCAGTTTCATCGTCACGGGGCGCAAAACCTTGACCGAAGCTCTCCTTTATGTCGCCAGCCAAATCAGTAAGGAGCAGGGCGGACAAGACTACAACATTGCCTACGGTTTCCACGACATCAACGCCAAATACACCTGGTCACCCGATGCCAAAAACAGCTTCGCGTTCAATGTTTACGAAGGCGATGACTATATGCGCATCTGGAAGAACAAAAGGGAGAACGGCGACATCGAGCGCAACAGCATCGGCAACATCTGGGGCAATCTGCTTGTCTCGGGACAATGGAACAGCGCGGTCAGTTCACGGCTTTTTATGGCCAACACATTGTCGTTCACGCAATATCGCCTCAAAAACAACATGAAAGCCTACCTTAAAAACCCCGTCGACACGGCCGATTTCTTCATCAAAACCGCTTCACGTGTCAGCGATGTATCGCTCCGCTCCGATTGGAAGCTCTTTGTCGGCAATGCGTACACCTTGGAATATGGTCTGCAAACTTCCTATCTCAACTACCGTCCCAACCACTTCATCAGCAGCTTTTCAGAGGCCAATTTGCCTGACGTTTCGAGCGTGTTCGACAATTCGCTGTATTTGGACAACAAACTGAAGTTTGGTACTTGGTTTAACGGTTCTATTGGTTTGAGGGCGAATAGTTTTGTGAACAAAGGTTATCATCATCTCGCTTGGGAGCCGAGGCTGAATCTCAGTTTCAACATTGGGAAGAGCACCATTAATATGACCGCCATGCGCGTCACTCAGAATGCCCACCTGATGATGACGCCAGGCTCCATCATGAACAACGAGGTGTGGATTCCTGCCGACGCGCGCATCAAGCCCGCCACCTCCGACCAAGCCTCTGTCGGCTGGCAGCGCGACTTCTACGAACGTCACATCAGCGTGGAGTTGGATGCCTACTACAAGCTGCTCCGCGATTTGGCCACCTATCGCGAAGGTTACAACACCCTCCTCGGTGACTCTGACTGGCGCAACAAAGTTGAGGCTGGCGGTAAAGGCAAGTCGTATGGCATTGAGATGATGACCCGTTTCAACTTCAACCGCTTGGATGGCTATGTGGGCTATACTTGGTCACACACCACGCGGCAGTTTGACCACATCAACAACGGCAAGGAATATGTGTTTGAGTATGACCGTCCTCATTCCGTCAATATCAATATGAACTATCAACTGACGGAGCGTTGGTCGTTGAGCGCTTTGTGGACCTATCAGACGGGATTGCCTTATACACCCGTCATCGGGGTGCAGAACACGCCTGTCATCACGCCCGAAGGTGAGGTGTATTTCGAGCAAGCCAACATCTACGGTGAGCGCAACAGTGCCAGAATGCGCGACTACCACCGCTTAGACTTGGCAGCCAAGTTCAAGACGAAGAACGAGAAAGGCCGCAAAGCCGAGTGGACCTTCTCCATCTACAATGTGTATTGCCGACAGAATCCATACTATTACTACTACGGCGACAAGAAAGGCGACCCGTTGTATTGGAACCAATTCCCCGACGATCCACAACAGCTCTGGCAACGGAGTTTCTTCCCGATTATTCCGTCGTTTTCTTATAAGGTGTGGTTTTAAATCATCCATTTTTCACTTTTTTTCTATTTTTGCGCCCAAATAGCAAAAGGAGGAAAAAATGAAAATCGCAGTGGTAGGAGCCACCGGCTTGGTCGGCTCGAAGATGCTTCAAGTGCTTGACGAACAGAAGGTTCAGCTTGATGAATTGATTGTCGCCGCCTCGGAACGCTCCGTGGGCAAGGAAATCGTTTTCCAGAGCAAGACCCATAAAGTAGTCAGCGTGGATGATGCCATCGCTGCCCGCCCCGACATCGCCATTTTCTCGGCAGGAGCATCGGCATCGAAACAATATGCGCCGCGTTTTGCCGAGCAAGGCACCTTCGTCGTCGACAACAGCTCGGCCTGGCGCATGGAGAAAGACGTACCTTTGGTCGTCCCAGAAATCAATGCCGACACCATCACCAAGGACACCCATATCATCGCCAATCCCAACTGCTCCACCATACAGATGGTGATGGCCTTGGCGCCCATCCATAAGGCCTACGGCATCAAACGCTTGGTGATCAGCACCTACCAAAGCGTGACTGGCAGCGGCATTAAGGGTGCCTATCAACTCAGTCGGGAAGAAGATGCTCGACGATCTGCCTATAGCACTATGCCCGGTGCATTCCCTGCTAGTGGCTATCAATACCCCCCTGCTTATCCGCATCAAATCTACTATAATGTCATCCCGCAGGCCGGTGACTTCGTCGACAACGGCTACACCACCGAGGAGGAGAAACTGGTGAACGAAACACGCAAGATCCTGCGTGACGACCATATCGCCATCACCGCAACGGCTACGCGCGTACCCGTCACGGGAGGCCATAGCGAAGCTGTCAATGTGGAAACGGAAAGGCCATTTGAAATCGACGATGTCCGCAAACTACTGGAGGCCATGCCTGGCGTCATCGTGAAGGACGACCCTTCCAACAGCATTTACCCCATGCCCCTTTATGCCTTTGACAAGGACGAAGTCTTCGTGGGTCGCATCCGCCGCGACTATAGCATCGCCAATGGTTTGAACTTTTGGGTTGTCAGCGACAACATCCGCAAAGGCGCCGCAACCAACGCGGTACAGATAGCTAAATACTTAATTGAATCAAAACTTGTTAATGCGGAATGAGGAATGCGGAATGCAGAATGCAGTTCAAGCTCCATTCAGCATTCATCATTCATCATTCATCATTTATCGATGAAGGTTTATAGAAACATAATAGAAGCTAGAAATATCCCCCACGCCGTGGTCACCATCGGCACCTTCGATGGCGTCCACCTTGGCCATCAGGCCATCTTCAACAAGATGAAGAGCTTGGCACAAGGCATTGGTGGTGAGACTGTTGTCGTTACTTTTAGTCCCCATCCGAGGCAGGTGCTCAACATCGACAGTTCCAACCTGCGTTTCCTCTGTACGCCCGAGGAGAAACTGAAGAAATTCGAGGAGTATGGCATCGACAACGTGGTCATCATCAACTTTACCAAAGAGTTTTCTCGCACGCCCTCAGAGGTTTTCATCAAGGACTACATCATCGATAACATCCATCCCGATTATATCGTGGTGGGCTACGACCATCACTTCGGCAAGAACCGCATGGGCGACTTCGGTCTGCTCAACGACATGAAGCTGAAATATGGCTTCAAGGTGGAACGCGTTGCTGCACAGGACGTTGAGAACATCGCCATCAGCTCCACGAAGATCCGTAACGCCCTTGCCACGGGCAATGTGAAGCGGGCTAACCAACTGTTGGGCTACACCTATTCCGTCACTGCTGAGGTCGTGGTGGGCAACAAGATTGGACGCACCTTAGGCTTCCCCACCGCCAACCTTGAATTGCCGAGGGAATACATGCTCATCAGCAACCGGGGCGTGTATGCCTGCCTCGTCGACTACGAAGGCAAGACCTACAAGGCCATGGCCAACATCGGGCACCGACCCACCATCGGCGACCGCAGCGAGGACAACCCCATCATAGAAGTCAACCTGTTCGACTTCGAAGGCGACCTCTACGGCAAGCAGATTCATGTGCGCTTCATCGACCGCATCCGCGACGAGGAGAAATTTGACGGCTTGGATGCACTTAAAGCACAGCTGGAACAAGACCGTGAGAAAGCTAAGCAAATCCTAGCATGAAGATCCTACTTCTAGTCATAGGTAAGACAGACGAGGACTACCTCATCACCGGCATCAAAAAATACGTGGGCCGCATCGGGCATTATGTCTCGTTCGAGATGAAAGAGATCCCTGACCCGCGCAACCGCAAAACCCTCAGCGAAGAGCAACAAAAGAAGGCCGAGAGTTTTTTGCTTCTACAGCAGTTGCAACTTGGCGACCAAGTCATCCTCTTGGACGAAAACGGCAAGCAGTTCACCTCGGTGGAATTCTCCGAAAGCCTTGAAAAACAGATGGCATCAGGTGCAAAAAGACTCGTTTTTATCATTGGAGGCCCCTATGGATTCTCTCAAGAAGTGTATGACCACGCCAACGCCAAGATGTCACTCTCACCCATGACTTTCAGCCACCAAATGGTACGGCTTATTTTCGTCGAGCAGCTTTATAGGGCTTTCACCATTCTGAAAGGCGAACCATATCATCATCAATAATAAAAACAGCAACAACATCGTTTAATCAATATGAAAACCATCAAAACCATACTCATCCTTTGCGTGGCACTGTGCTTCGCCACCTCCTGCAAAAAAGAGGTCGACATGACCCTCGTACAAAAGACCCTCTTTGAAAACGCGAACATTAGTCAGGTCTATGTCTTCGACTCTTGGGAAGTCACGATTGTCGCCGATGACCGCAGCTATGTGGAATTAGAGTACTCCGCCTATCTGGAGCCTGGGCTCCAAGTCGAAATTGAAAACTCAAGGCTTGAAATCGGTTTCACCAGCAACGTGAATCCCGTACCAAGTTCGGTTTTCAAAGCCACAGTGCATACAACGGAAAAGGAATTCTTTGCTGTCAGGGCCGAAAACTCCTCAGTCATCACCATGGAAGGGCCTTTCGAACTGGAAAACTCCATAGATATCGAACTGATTGATGCCTCAGTGTGCAGCGGGTTTAAAGTTTCGGCCGAATCCTGCTCTATCCTTGCAACAAACGCTTCGCAATTACTTGGTGTGGATTATCAGGGGAAAAATTGTGTGTTATTGGTTACCAAAAGTTCTTCCTGCAAAGGCAGTTTTAACGTCGAAAATTCTTTCAACGCGAGTGCGCTTATCTCCTCGCAAATAATCGTTTTCGGCGGGGCGATGCCTTCAGCATCCATTGAGGTTAAGGAGGAAGGGACCATTAATATGGTTCAGGCCGAGGTAAATGACATGAAAGTTCATCTGGAGGGTGCATCGGAGGCTACCGTCAATGTCACGGAAACCATACGTGGATTCATTCTTTCGAGCTCTACCTTGTATTATAAAGGCCATCCTCAGATTGACGTCGATTGTTCCGAAGATTCACAACTCATCCATTTCTAATTTTGGCCTGAAATTTGCTATTTTCGACCCCGTTGCATCGAAGCAACATGAATTTTTACTAATTTTGTAACCAAATTAAAAAAATCGAAATGAAAAAAGTAGCATTGTTATTCGTCGCCGTCCTGTTTGCGACTGTTACCTTTGCCCAGTCCAACCTGCCCATCGACGCCAAGACGGAGAAGATTTGCTTCCGCAAGGTCATCAACACCGTAGGTTCTGAGGATGAGGTGTTCAACCGCATCTACAGCCAGTTCATGAACAGCTATTACAAGAGCCCCGCCACCATCCTCAACCAAAACGACGGTCGCACCATGAAAGGCAAGCACCAGTTCCAACTCGACAACGGCGAAATCGTCAAGTCGAAATGGCCCTGGATCACCTATTACTTCACCATCGAAGTGCGCGAAGGCCGTGTGCGCTACACCCTCACCGACTTCATGCAGAAGACCCAATCGAACCATCCCTGCGAAGAATGGATGAACAAGGAAGATCCTTTGTATCAGCCTATTTGGGACAAGTATCTGGAGCAGATTGCTGCTTTTGCCGAGGATTGGGGCAAGAAGTTTGAGGAAAGCCTCGTCCCCGAAAAGGTGATCGAAGAAGAGGAATGGTAAACTAGGCTATGGCCACTCGCGAACGCATAAAGAAAGGTTTTTCGAAACTTCTCAAGGAAGAGAAGTTGAAGCTTATTGCCAACTATTTTGAGAACCCTGGCGAGGTCGTCAACCTGCTGAAAAGCTATTGGCATCCTGACTCTAAGCAGCAGCAGCTCTTTGACGAGTTCAGCGAGAACACCATCACCAATTTCTTTATCCCTTACGGCATTTCACCCAACGTGACCATCAACGGCAAGGACTACGTTGTGCCCATGGTCATCGAGGAGAGCTCTGTGGTGGCTGCGGCTTCGGCTGCAGCCAAGTTTTGGGGCGAACGGGGCGGCTTTCACGCCGAGGTCATCGACGTGCGCAAGGTCGGACAGGTGCACTTCGGCTGGAGTGGCGACAAGGAAAAACTAGTGGCCCTATTCCCGAAAATCGAGAAACGTCTGTTGGCCGACACCGTTACCATGACCGAGAAAATGCGGAAACGTGGCGGCGGCATCCTTGGGATGAAGCTCATCGACTACACCACACAAATTCCTGACTATTACCAGATTCGCGTCGAATTTGGCACAGGCGACGCCATGGGTGCCAACTTCATCAACTCCGCCTTGGAACAGTTCGGACACAGCTTGCAGGACTTCTTCGCTGAGCAACAAGACCTGCCCGAAGAGCTCCGCAAGGTGGAGATCATCATGACCATCCTGTCGAACAACACACCCGACTGCCGGGTGAAAGTCTGGGTGGAATGTCCCGTGGAGCAATTGGACGGCATCGACGAGCACCTTTCGGGTGCCGAATATGCCAAGAAATTCAAGAAGGCTGTCGACATCGCCCACATCGACACCGACCGCGCCACCACGCACAACAAGGGCATCTACAACGGCATCGATGCAGTGGTCATCGCCACGGGCAACGACTTCCGCGCCGTAGAGGCGGCGGGCCATACCTTCGCCTCGCGCAACGGCCGCTACGAGAGCCTTTCGAGCGTCACCCTTGAAAACGGCATCTTCCACTTCGAGCTGGAGGTGCCGATGGCCTTGGGCACCGTGGGCGGCCTGACCAGCCTGCACCCTCTAGCCAAGAAGACGTTGGAACTCTTGGGCAATCCCACCGCCAAAGAACTAATGATGATTGCCGCCACGATGGGCTTGGCCAACAACTTCTCCGCCGTGCGCTCGCTGACTACCAAAGGCATCCAAGCCGGCCACATGAAGATGCATTTGAACAATATCCTCAACCAACTCAATGCTTCGGACGAGGACAAAAAGAAAGCGCGGGAATACTTCAAGGACAAGACCGTGTCGTATGCAGGCGTTGAACAATACCTTGAATCCTTGAAAAAATGAGCCTTTACCAAGCCCACGGAAAATTCCTTTTGACAGGTGAATACCTCGTCCTAAAAGGCGCGTTGGCCTTGGCTCTGCCGTTGAAATTGGGGCAGACATTGTCTGTAGAGACGAGCCATGGCACGTCTCTACAATGGGATGCCTACAAACCTGACGGTCCTTGGTTTTCAGTCACCTTGAACCCTGAAAACCTTGAAATTATCGATAGCGACGACCAACCCAAAGCCGAAAAACTCAGACAAATCCTGCAAGCCGTCAAGCAATTGAATTCCAAGGCCTTTGAAGGCAACCATTTGATATTCAACACCCATCTCGACTTCGATCCCAATTGGGGTCTCGGCAGCAGCTCCACCTTGATTGCCAACCTGGCACAATGGGCGAATGTCAATCCATACGAACTGCTGAAAATGACCTTCGGTGGCTCGGGCTATGATATTGCTTGCGCCACAGTTGAGCGACCCATTTACTATCAAGTAAAAACCAAGGTCCCTGAGCCCGAGGTTGCTGAGCGACGTCGAAGCATCGAAGGGCCGACACCAACAGTTGAACCCATTAACTTCACTCCACACTTTGCCAACCATCTGTTTTTCGTCTACCAAGGCCAAAAGCAAAGCTCGTCAAAGGAAATCAAAGCATTTTTGGAGAAGACGGATCCCATTGATTTACAAAAAGATATTGAGGCTATTTCGGAAATCAGTCGTGCCATACCGAAATGCCAAAGTTTGGACGAATTCGCTATGCTCATGCAATGCCACGAGCGCATCATCAGCCGCTGCATCGGGCAGGAGCCCGTGCAAAAGCGTTTCCCCGACTTTGAAGGCGTATTGAAATCCTTGGGCGCATGGGGTGGCGATTTCATTTTGGCCGCCACCGAATGGGACGAAAGCCAAGTGAAAGCCTATTTCAAAGGGAAAGGCTTAGATGTGGTATTTGGTTACAAAGAACTGGTACTCAATCCGTAACAGCAGAAACCGTCATCAAACAATTCCTACAATCAAATTCGAGGCGGAAGGTGTTCGCTCCGTTGCGGATGAATAATGGCGTGGCCTTTTGTCCCGTCTCCTTGCTGCACATCCCATTGGCATAACGGATGCAATGGTGGCAGGTCATGAGGGCGGTAGGGATTTCGTCGGGATCTGTAGAGACGTTTCGGTAAACGTCTCTTGATTCAATGTCAACGTTGGAGACGTTTCGGGAAACGTCTCTACAGGGCCGGTTATTCAGATGGTTTTCAACCAATTTCTCTGTCAATCTCGCCACCAAATCGCGTTTCATCTCGCCAATGACAGAGGCGGGTATCAAACGAGGTTCGTTAAATCTCAATTCCAGATTAATGGGGTTGAAAACCGTGTCACCCCATTGCAGGGCCTTTTTTCGGATGTTTTCGGTGGCCTTTTCGGGGTTGTTGGCGGTGATTTTGTCGCATTGTATGCCTGTAGAGACGCAGGGCCGTGCGTCTCTACGCAAAAATGCGAACAATTCATACCCCGTTCCCGTTTCCGACAACACCAAATCGATGTCCATCTTGCGGTTACCCGAGGAGACCTCCACCTGTTTTTGCCATTCGAGGTCGAGGTTGCGGTAGATTTTTGCGCCACGGAAGGCGCCGTGTGGCCTGTTTGTAGAGACGGTGTGCACACCGTCTCTACCTATGTTCACCACATCGGCCCGCAGACCCACCAATTCGTTGTCCTGATTCAAAAAACACAGGCCATCGCCGTTGTGCAGGGTCTTGTCGGTATCGATTTCCATTCGGAGCGGGTTGCACCATGTGACCTCACCGATGTATTCGCCCATCGATTTCGGCGTAAAAGGCGACCCTATGCCCTTCTGCCGCCCATTGATGAAATAATCGGTGAAACCACGGTTGAAGGATTTCTCTGGGTTGATATCAAATGCGTAGCTGCAACGACCGCATGATGCCGGTTCCAAATCTGGGCGACGACTGATTATTTCGTCCAGTTTCTGGCGGTAAAAGGCAGTCACATTTTTCACATAATCAGCATCTTTCAGTCGGCCTTCAATCTTGAAACTCGTGATGCCCGCATCGATGAGTTCCTCCAAATGCGCGCTATTGTTGAGGTCTTTCAAGCAAAGCAAGTGTCGGTTTTTGATCAACACCTTCCCGTTCTCATCAAGCAAGTCCCAAGGCAGTCGACAAGGCTGGGCGCAGGCACCTCGGTTGGCGCTGCGGTTACCGATATATTGGCTAAGATAGCACCGCCCGCTGTGGCTGACGCAGAGGGCGCCGTGAACGAAAAACTCAAGCGGCACTGTGGTCTTCTCACGAATCTCCCTGATTTGTTTCAGACTCAACTCGCGGCCAAGGACAACTTGTTCGAAACCAAGCTGTTCCAGTTGTTGCACTTTCTCCACCGTTAGGTTGTCGCACTGAGTGCTGGCATGAAGCGGGATGGGCGGCAAGTCGAGCTGGAGCAGTTGCAGATCCTGTACAATGAGGGCATCGACACCCGCATTCCAGCAGTCGTATGCCATCTTTCGGGCACGTTCCAACTCGTTGTCATACAGCAAGGTATTCAGCGTCACATATACCTTGGCGTCATACAAGGCCGCGTGGCGACAAAGGCATTCGATATCTTGAATACTATTAGAGGCTTTTTCGCGTGCTCCGAAGTCGGGGCCACCGATATAGACAGCATCGGCACCATGATTGATGGCGGCTATGCCTACCTCGGCATCCTTTGCAGGCGAGAGCAGTTCTATCTTCATTTTTTTCATGCTGCAAAAGTATGGTTTTTCGCCTTGATGACGATAAATTTCCTATTTTTGCAAATCTCCCATTTAGGAATGCCTAACCGTACTAAGGTCATATTATTTGTATTAACAGCTATTTTGCTGTTTCTCTTCCCGCTACAACAATTAACAGGGCTATTCAAATTTAGGAAATTGTCAGGCGTAATGGAAGAACAACCCAAGCCCAAGTTGACTGTCGAACGATGGAAGGACTATCAGTTCCAAGAAGGTGTCGAGTCTTACCTGCAGCAGCACTATGGATTTCGTGAACCTTTGACGCGCCTCTACAACCAATACATTTGGGACTTTTATGGAAAGACCTTCGCCAAAGACAGGAGTTGGGTCTTCGTCAGTGACGACGGCTGGTACTACGAATCAGGCTATGTGAAGGAGTACTACGAAGGCAATTCCTGGGGATATGCTGAAGATAGTGTACAGATGGCGCAAATCCTTGGTAAAAAAGCACTAATGATTTCGCAAGTCCAACAAATTCTCAATGGGCTCGACATCCATCTTTTCGTATTATTAGAACCAGGAAAAGAGCAGATTTATCCCGAACACATCCCTGCAAACACCAAATACCACCGAGAGAAAGTCTTCTCTGCTCATGAATTTCTTCATCAGCGATTTGAAACATTAGGTATCAACTATATAGATGCTGGAGAATGGTTTCAGCAAATGAAAGACACTGCCGACTTTCTCCTCTTTCCCCAGACAGGAACACATTGGAGTAACCTAGCCTCCATGTATGTGGCCGACAGCCTGATCCGCTATATGGAGGATTTAGGACATATCAACATCCAGAACTTCAGCATTGGGGAAAAATATGTCAGAACCAAAGAGCCCGACGATGACTTGGAGCAATGGTTGAACCTGATACGACCCTTGAAAAGAGCGCCAAACTATTACGCCAAAACCCGTCTCGACAAAGACCCAACAGCCGTGACGCCCAAACTCATTACCATAGGCGATTCTTTCTATTGGAACTTGCTCAACCACAGCCCATTCAAGAAAATATTCGGTGCCTATCCCTATTGGTATTATTACAGCACCGCTTATTACAATGGTTCCTATGAAAGTCGCGTCGACGACCTCAACCTGCTTGAAGAGGTGCTTTCAGCTGATTTCATCATGCTGGCCTACAGCACACCGCAACAATATGATTTTGGCAACGGTTTTGCCGAACGTTTCCTTCTAGAATGGTGCTATGACGAAGAAGAAACCGAGCAATTGAAAAAGGAAATGAAGGACCGCATCCTCCTTAACCAAAAATGGATGACATCCATCACAAAAAATGCCGAAGAGCTCAATATCCCAGTAGATTCGGCTTTGACCATGGAATTATCTTATCTCATCGAAAAACATCCCGATGCCTGCTTTTCTGCCTTGAATGATAGTGTGCCCATCAAACGATCAAAGAGAGCGGATCGACTTGTAATGCCTCAAAATTAAGGTTTTTCGGGACGATGACGATAATTTTGACTACGTCGATTTAAAAATTCGTATTTTTGCAAGTTTTAGGACTTTTGTCCCTATGAAGAATGTCATCAAGATCATATTATTCGCATTGACAGCCTTGCTTCTCTTCGCATCCATGTTTCAAAAAACCACTCATTTGTGGGATTTCAAGAAACTGAATGGCGTTGAAATACCTGCGCCCATGCCCAATATGACCTTCCATAGTATTAGTGATGGCAGTTTCCAAGACGGCACTGAAGCCTATCTGAAACAGAACTTCGGGTTTCGCCAACCTTTGATTCGGTTTTACAACCAATATCTTTGGGATTTCTACAAGACCTCGAATGGCAATAAGGGAATCCTCACTTTGGGCAAGGATGGTTGGCTTTATGAGCCTTGGTCGGTGGAAGACTATTATCAAATCTATTACCATCAGCATTTCTCCGATGTCGACCAATTGACGGAACAACTGGCTGAAGAAGCCAAGCGTGTGTATCAGCTGCAGCACATCCTTGAGCCATACGGCACGCATCTTTTCGTCTGTCTCGTTCCTTCGAAAGATCTGCTTTATCCAGAGCATCTGCCTGAAAACCAAGACACAAGATATGATGATGAACCTAAAATGTCGGCACGGTATTTCCTCAAGGATGAATACACTCGCTTAGGTGTCAATGTGCTCGATTTGGGTGATTACTTCCAGCACATGAAAGACACCGCCGATTTCACAATCTTCCCGAAAACAGGAACGCATTGGTCGAAATACAGCTCGCTCTTTGCTGCCGACACAATGATCCGCTACATGGAACACTTGGATAGCATCAACATGCGCAATCTGGTCATCGGGCCAAGGGCACTCCAAGACGCCCAAGAAGCCGATACCGACCTCGAGAACCTGCTCAACCTGATCAGACCGCTTCCAAGACCCCAGTATTATTATGCCACAGCAACTTCCGACAAGGACACTACGGCGGTGATGCCCAAAATGATTGTCATCGGCGACTCGTTCTGGTGGAACATCATCTACCAAGTGCCCGTACAAGAGATATTCTCCGAATTCCCCTATTGGTACTATAACAGCAGCGTATATTACGATCCCACTTACCAATCGGTAAATGAAGTCAACTTGGCGAACGAACTCCTTTCCTCCGACTTCATCATCCTGTTCTACAGCTCAACACAACTTTACAAGTTGAACAACGGCTTTACGAAAAAGGCCTTGCTCGCCCTTTGCTACGACCCCGAGGAAATCGAAGCTGCCTATGCGAAACTGGAACAGAATATCCGTTCCGATTCGGCTTGGATAGGAAGTCTGGAAAAAGCAAGCGAAGCGCAAGGCAAACCTTTGGACGAACTCGTCCACAACGAAGCGCAATGGATCATCGACACCCATCTGGACTATTCTTTCCCCGCCTTGAAAGACAGCATCCCCACCAAACGCTCAAAATGGGTGGAATCCTATCTTGCATCGGACTCATTGGCCTTCATCGAGCAAGAAGTGAAAAAAAACATCAGAATCATCAAGGGCAACGAGACTCAGATGGAGGCGATACGTGAGAAAGCCAAACAACAAGGCAAGACCTTGGAACAAGCCATTCGTGACGACGCCCATTGGATCGTCAATTACCAAATCCAGCAGGGCACCTTAAATCGGACCGAAGCAACAAAAGAATCGAACACAGAAATAGAAAACCATGGTATTCAGTAGCAATGTTTTCCTACTTTACTTCATGCCAGCCTTCTTTCTGGTCTACTTCCTCACACCGAGGAAAGTCAGGAACTACGTGCTCTTATTGGCCTCGCTCATCTTCTATGCCTGGGGCGCGCCCGAGTTCATTATCCAACTCGTCGCTTCCACAGTAGCCAACTTCTTCCTGGTCAAATGGATGTGTAAGACCGAAAAAGCCGGCCTAAAGAAGCTCCTCTGCGGCTTATCCATCATCATTCCCATCGGACTGTTGTTGTTCTACAAATACGGCAACTTCACGATGGAAAACTTGAACGCCATCCTTGGGCTCACGGGACACGCTCCGCTCACTTGGAAACGCATCACGCTGCCCATCGGCATCTCGTTCTTCTCGTTCCAAAGCGTAACCTACACCTTGGACACCTACCGTGGCGTCAACAAGCCGATGGAGAAACTCACCGACTTTGTGCTGTATATCACCATGTTCCCGCAATTGATTGCTGGTCCTATCATCCGCTATTGCGACGTGGCTGACCAAATCCGCAGCCGCGAATCGACCATGGACGACCGACTGCAGGGCTTCTACCGCTTCATCATCGGTCTGTGCAAGAAAATCCTCATCGCCGATGTCATCGGAGCCCAAGTAGATGCCGTTTTAGGACCGGCCAACTTCTCGCTTTTGGGTGCAGACCAAATCTCCAACATCTTTACTCAGGTGGCCAATCTGGATAGCACCACGGCGTGGATTGTATCATTAGCCTATACTTTCCAAATCTACTTTGACTTTGCGGGTTACAGCGACATGGCTATCGGTCTCGGCCGCATCATGGGCTTCAAATTTCCCGAAAACTTCGACAATCCGTATACTTCGCGTTCCATTACCGAGTTTTGGCGCCGTTGGCATAAGACCTTGGGCGCCTTCATCATGAACTATCTTTACATCCCACTCGGCGGCAACCGAAAGGGCAAAGGACGCATGTACTTCAACCTATGGGTCTGCTTCCTGCTCTCAGGCTTGTGGCATGGTGCCTCATGGAACTTCGTCGTTTGGGGTGCACTCCACGGCTTCTTCATCTGCGCCGACAAGCTCTTCCTTGGCAAGGTGATGAAAAAAATCGGCAAAATTCCGAGCGTCATCCTCACCTTCCTCACAGTGAACCTCATCTGGGTGTTCTTCCGCGTCGAAGACTTCGGCTTGGCCTGGCTGCTCATCAAGCGAATGTTTGCCTTCGATTTTGCTTTACTGCCTTTCAGTGCCAACGCGCAACTCTACGTCACAATGATCGTGGCGGCTTTCTTCTCCTTCCTCACACTTACCAAATTTGGACAAAAGGTTCAAGAAAAGGTTTATTTCAATGACTTCACCAATGGTCAGCATATCGCCGTATGGATTGTGGCCGCATTCGCTTTCGTATTCTGTGTGGCTGCACTGAATGCCTCCAGTTTCAGCCCATTCATCTATTTCAGGTTTTGAATCATGGGAAAATTCAAGATAAAATATGATCTGATCTTGTTTGCCCTGCTGATGGTATTCCTTTTCGTTCCTATCATCCAGGAATGGGGGGACGTCTTCCCCGTGAAGCCTTTGAAGGGCGTCTTTGAGCCGACACCCAAGCCCGAGTTGACTTTCGACAATTACAAATCCAACAACTATCAGACGCAAATTGAGAAATACACCAGTGAGCATTTCGGACTGAGAGAGCCCGTCATCCGGCTCTACAACCAATATGTATGGTCGGCCTACAACAAGACCTATTGCAACTTCATCGTACCAGGAAAAAACGGCTATCTGTATTATGCCTTGGCCGTCAACGAGCATTACGGCACCGAACTGCCTAAGCACTACAAAACCAACGAAGATGCCGTGAAAGATGCCGATGCCGAGCTTCGACAAATGAACAAGCTGCTCCACGTGTTGAAAGACTATGGTATCGAGTTTGTCGCCTTCATCGCACCCGACAAGCCTGAAGTCTACCCCGAATACCTCCCCCGCCGCGATGCCGACACCACCACCATACACCTAACTGAGTACTATTCACGCAGGATGAAGGAAATAGAGTTCCCTTTCATCAACATGACGGACTGGTTTGTCAAAATGAGAGACACAGCCTCGTTCCCACTGTTCCCAAAGACCGACTCACATTGGCGTTATTCGTCCATCTATGGCTTTGATTCTCTCTTTCGCTTCATCAACACTCTGGAAGGCGAAGCCAAATTCCCCAACATCCACATCGGACCGCCGGTCGCATACGAATCGGACAAGCTGGAAGGCGATGAAGAGACCTTGAACCTCATCTTCCGCATACAAGGCGACAAGACCAAATACAAGTCGGACATCACCGTTGAGCCCGACAGTACCCACCGCAAACCCAAAGTTTTATTCATCGGCGACTCGTTCATTTGGAGCATGGCTGAATTCATGCCCGCTTCCAAGATACTGGCCGACAGGGAGGTCTGGTTCTACAACAACACTGCTTTCATTGGTTTTGAAAACCAATCGACAAGCGTGAAAGACATAGACCGCCTAAGCCACATCCTCAATGCAGATTATGTGGTGTTCTATTCGGCAGGCCACCAATGGTGGGAAGCCACCTACGGCTTTGCCAAGGATGCGTTATTGCAATTCTGCGTGAGCGACAGCCTAATGGAAGCCACCGTCTCCGACTTGTCCAACCGATACCGCAGCCTCGACACTTTTGCCAACCTAACGGATGAGGAATTGCGCTCAAACATCATCTGGAAACTAAAGAACGACCCCGAACTCATCCCAGGCCTTGACGGAGAGGACATGCCCACCATCCGCAACACCAAACGCATCAATGAAGCCCGAACCATCAACCAAATACGAAACGACAAGGGATGGTTCAATGCCCTCAACATCTATGCTTCCCAACACGCCCTACAAATCGACGAGGTGTTACGCGAAGAAGCCTCGCGTATTGGCCGAGGTGCCCCCCCCTTGCGCGCTGAGATCAACATCGACACTGCTTCTTTCATTAAGATGAAAAAACATGAGATCATGGAACAATGGAAACTCAATCCGGAAATGACAAAGATGATACAAAAGAAAGCCAAGGAAAGAGGCATTGACTTCGAGGATATGCTTGAAAAAGACGTCCAATGGGTCATCGACCAGAAAATCGAGAAAGGCGAACTATTCCAATAACAAGATTAGACACACAATATGGTATTCAGCAGCAACATATTCCTACTCTACTTCATGCCCATCTTCTTCCTCGTGTATTTCATCCTGCCGAAGAAGGTTCGCAACTATTTCCTACTGCTCGCCTCGCTTGTATTCTACGCATGGGGCGCGCCCGAGTTCATCATCCACCTCATCGTTTCGGTCATCGCGAACTTCTACCTAGTGCGATGGATGAACAAAACCGAAAATCCAGGGCTAAAAAAGCTGCTTTGCGGCATCTCCATCGCCATCAGCATAGGATTGCTCTTCTATTTCAAGTATGGCAACTTCACCATGCAGAACATCAACTCAGTGTTGGGTTGGTTCCATGCCGAGCCGCTGCAATGGACTAAGATTCTTTTGCCTATAGGTATCTCGTTCTTCTCATTCCAAAGCGTCACCTACACCTTGGACACCTACCGCAAGGTGAACGAGCCGATGCAACGGCTGAGCGACTACATGCTCTACATCGTCATGTTCCCGCAACTGATTGCCGGCCCCATCGTGCGCTATTGCGACATTGCCGACCAAATCCGCAACCGCGAGTCGCTCTATACAGACAGGTTGCATGGCTTCTATCGTTTCGTCATCGGTCTGTGCAAAAAGATCCTTATTGCTGATGTCATCGGATTCCAAGTCGACCAGATCTTGGGTCCTTCGAACTATGATGTGCTGACCTCTGCCCAATTGGCCGACATTGCCAACAAAATCGCAACCATCGACTCGACCAGTGCTTGGATAGCCATCTTCGCCTTTACCTTCCAGATCTATTTCGACTTCGCCGGTTACTCCGACATGGCCATCGGTTTGGGCCGCATGATGGGCTTCAAGTTCCCCGAGAACTTCGACAACCCATACGTTTCCACTACCATATCAGAGTTTTGGCGTCGCTGGCACCAAACCTTTAGCGTATTCATCAAGAACTATCTTTACTTCCCCTTGGGCGGCAGCCGCGTGAAGACCGAAGCCCGCAAATACTTCAACCTGTGGTTCTGCTTCCTCATCAGCGGCTTGTGGCATGGAGCAGCGTGGAACTTCGTGGTCTACGGCGCCCTGCAAGGCATCTTCATCTGCGCCGACAAGCTGTTCTTGAAGAAGTTCAACGAGCGATTGGGGCGGATTCCAAGTGTGTTCTTCACCTTCCTCATCATCGTGTTGACGCGCTGCTTCTTCCGCATCGAGCGCATCGACCTGTCGTGGATGTTCATCAAACGCTTGTTCGCCTTCGACTTTGCTCCTTTCCATTTCGGCGACAACCCGCATCTCTATGTGACCATGATCGTGGCTGCCTTCTTCTCGTTCTTCACCCTCTCGAAGTTCGGCTTGAAGGTACAAGATAAAGTCTACTTCACCGAATATAACCGTCGGCAGCATATCATCGCGTTTGTAATCAGCATACTTGCCTTTATCTTCTGCCTTGGCGCCTTGAATGCCAGTGGCTTCAGCCCGTTCATTTATTTCAGATTCTAACCATGAATAAGCAACGGCATCATATTATCCAGTTCGCCTGCATCATGGCATTGCTTGCTGCCATCATGCTGCAAGGTTTTACACATGTAGTTCCGACAAAGCCATTGAGTCCCTATACCGATAAAGTCAAAGTTGAGAAACAAGATTTGAATTGGAAAAGTTACCTTGACGGCTCCTATCAGGAGTATCTTGCCCAACAAGCCAGAAAAAGCACTGGCTTCAGAAAGTTTTTCAGTCGGTGCTACAACCAGCTTGCCTACAGCTGCTTCGGGAAAATCGCCAATCCGAACGTAATTGAAGGCAAATGTCATGAGTTTTTCTTGAAAGGCAATATCGATGACGTCGCTGGAAAACTATTGTTGGCAAGCTACGGCACTGTTGACTATGCCAAGGTGGTCGCCCAAAAGAACGTCCAAGAAACGCTTACCCTGATCGATAGTCTTCGCCAACACGGTACTCAGTTTCTGTTTGTCCTCTGTCCCACCAAGCCTGCAGTCTATCCAGAGTATTTGCCCGAGGCTTACAAAGACAGCGTGTCTGATTTCGTTTTGGCAGAGTATTACGCCCAACTCTTCAGGGAAAACGACATCCCGCACATCGATTTCTACAACTATTTCAAAACAATCAAAGACACCTTCCCTTATCGGCTCTATACACGAACGGGGTCTCACTGGTCAGAAGCCACTATTCCTTTTGTGGCTGACTCGATACTCAGAAAAATTGAGACTTTAACAGACTACCGACTTCCCTCCGTTGAGGTCATCGACCCCAACCTCAGCCGCGACTATTCCGACCAAGATGGCGAACTTGAGACCCACATCGACCTGCTCTTGCCCTTGTGCAAGCCCAAG
>JAEEGH010008025.1_pt1 | contig 25135 bp, 11 predicted proteins | sample 9134181 | NCBI WGS metagenome assembly JAEEGH01 (sample SAMN16246544, study PRJNA631951) | gut metagenome | biome: gut microbiome; feature: rumen; material: DP-attached | host: Bos | place: Iran: Karaj | collected 2018-10
CCCACGGTGCCCGTAAGGGTTTGGCCGATACCGCTCTTAAGACCGCTGACGCAGGTTACCTCACCCGCCGTCTTGTCGACGTCTCCCATGACGTCATCATCACGGAAGAGGACTGCGGCACCCTCAGGGGCCTTATCGCCACCGCTATCAAGAACAAGGATGAGATCGTCGAGTCCCTCGGTGAGAGGATTCTCGGACGTACCTCTGTCCACGATATCTTCAACCCTCTGACAGGCGAGCTCATCATCAAGGCCGGCGAGGAGATCCGCGAGGACACCGCCTCCTTGATCGACTCCCTCCCCATCGAGCAGGTCGAGATCCGTTCCGTCCTCACTTGCGAGTCCCGCAAGGGAGTCTGCGCCAAGTGCTACGGACGTAACCTCGCCACCAGCAGGATGGTTGAGAAGGGTGAGGTCGTCGGTGTCATCGCCGCCCAGTCCATCGGTGAGCCTGGTACTCAGCTTACACTGCGTACCTTCCACGTCGGTGGTACGGCTTCCAGCACCGCCGCCGATTCCTCCATCGAGTCCAAATACGACGGTAAACTCGTATTCGAGGAGCTCAGGACTATCCAGAAAGTCGGAGACGAAGGAGAAATCCAGGATATCGTTGTCAGCCGTATGACTGAGGTCAGCATCATAGACGAGAACACAGGTATCACCTATTCCCACTATGATGTGCCTTACGGCTCAAGGCTCTACTTCAAGGATGGTGACAAGATCAAGAAGGGCGACCTCCTTTGCGAGTGGGATCCCTACAACGCCACGACCATCGTCGAGACTGCCGGTAAGGTCCAGTACGACAACCTGATCGACGGCGTGACCTACCGCGAGGAGATTTCCGACGTCTTGGCTGTCAATAAGGACAAGGTCATCATCGAAGGCAAAGACAAGACCCGCAACCCTTCCATCATCATTGTCGACGCTGAGGGCAACCAGGTCAGGCAGTACAACCTGCCGGTCGGCGCCCATATCCTGCCGAACAACGGTGATGATGTCAAGGTCGGTGATGTTATCATCAAGATCCCTCGCGCTATCGGTAAGTCAAGCGATATTACCGGTGGTCTGCCCAGGGTCACGGAGCTCTTCGAAGCCAGGACCCCTTCCGCTCCCGCTATCCTTTCCGAAATCAACGGAGAGGTTCTCATGGGCAAGGTCAAGAGGGGCAACCGCGAGATCATCGTCAAAAACAAGGCTGGTGTTGAGAAGCACTACCTCGTGCCCACATCCAAGCAAATCCTCGTCCAGGAGAATGACTACGTCAAGGCCGGCAGCAAGCTGTCCGACGGAGGCACCTCTCCTACCGACATCCTCAATATCCTCGGACCTGTCAAGGCCCAGGACTACATTGTCAACGAGGTACAGGCGGTCTACCGTCTGCAGGGTGTGAAGATCAACGACAAGCATTTCGAGATCATTGTCAGGCAGATGATGCGCAAGGTCCAGATCACGGATCCCGGCGACACCGAGTTCCTCCAGGAGGAGCTTGTCGACAAGTGGGAGTTCATGGACACGAACGACAGGATCTTCGGAAAGTCCTTCGTGCTTGATCCGGGCGACAGCCAGAGGTTCATGCAGGGTGACATCGTCGATGCCCGCGACTTGAGGAACGAGAACGCTTCCCTCGAGCGCCAGGGTCTGAAGATGATGACTGCCCGCGAGGCGAAACCCGCCACCTCGAAGCTTGTGCTCCAGGGTATCACAAGGGCTGCTCTCCGCACCAACAGCTTCATTTCCGCCGCCTCCTTCCAGGAGACCACCAAGGTACTCAGCGAGGCCGCCATCCGTGGCCGCGTCGACAACCTCGAAGGCCTGAAGGAGAACGTCATCTGCGGTCATCTCATTCCGGCCGGTACCGGTCAGAAGGAGTTCCAGGACATCCTGGTCGGCCGTAAGGACGAATACGAGGCTGAGATGAACGAGCTCTAACAGCCGTTAGCTGAAGTTAAACGGCGTTAAGTTGAAAAGGCCATGCGCAGGATTGCGCATGGCCATATTATTTATAGTCCACAATATTCAGTTTCTGAAAAAAATGTTATATTTGAAACTGATACCTCATGCCTTAAAACTCGCATGGGACATCTGGCCTATGAATAGTTCCAAATGCTTGATCCTCATAGCTTTTATGACCTCCATCTTATTGATGATTGGAGGCTGCTCCGGTAATGAAATCGAGATTAACGAAGAACAAATAGAGCAAAAAGAGGAAATCCCCCCAGAACCGACTGACCCGGAATTATCTTGGAGCGCGGATTCGGTGGCTTTCGTTTATGGCTCTGAATATGTATTCCCTACCCTTTCGAATCCCAATAAAGTCAAGGTCGACTATTCTTCCACAAATGAGGATGTCGCGACAATATCCCAAGCCGGAGAAGTCTCTATAATAGCTTCCGGATCAGCGACTATAAACGCCACCTCCTCTGGGACAGACAAATTCACTGCTGGCAACGCCTCATACACCTTGACTGTAGAAAAAGCTGACGCTAGCCTGGAGTGGTCTGAAGAAAGCTGCGCCGCAGTTTATGGAGAAGAAGTGACCTTCCCTGTTCTGAACAATCCGAATGAACTTAAAATCAACTGGTTCTCGAGTGACGAGTCTATAGCCACAATATCATCGGAAGGAGATATTGCCATCAAGGGAGCCGGATTGGCCATCATATCCGCATGCTCAGATGAAACCGGCAAGTATAAAGCCTGTGAAGTATCCTTTGAATTGACCGTGGAGAAAGCGCCCAGCGGTTTGGAGCTATCCGAATCAAATATTAATGTCAAATTAGGTCAGGAAACAATAGACCTTCCGGTTCTATCTAATCCCAACGAGTTAAAAATAAATTGGTTCTCTAGCGACGAGACTGTGGCGACCGTATCATCGGAAGGAGAAGTCACAATCCTGGGAGCCGGATCGGCCATCATCACCGCCAGCTCGGCTGAAACCTCTGGTTTCGAAGCCGGGAGTGTCTCTTTTACCCTATCGGTCGGCAAGAACATCTGCGAGATAACTTGGTCTTCAACAACATGTAAGACCAAGATCGGAGAGGAGAATGTGTTCCCTTCATTGAATAATCCGGCCGGACAAAAGATCTCCTATTCATCAAGTGACGAGACCGTGGCTAGCATCTCACCCGATGGATTTGTGATCCTTCACTCACCGGGAGCGGTCACGATCACCGCCACAGCCCTTGAAAATGACACCCACCTGGGAGGGAATACCGTCTATACCTTGAAAGTGGAGGCACAAGACATCAGGCTCAAGGATCCGGATCTGTCGTGGTCGGTGGAGAAGTTTGAGGCCAGATATGACAGTTCTCCGGAGTTCCCGACATTATCCAATCCAAACAACCTGAATGTCACTTATTCCTCATCCTCGCCTGACGTCGCCTACATATTCTTCAATGGAAACATACTTGTCAAAGGAATTGGAACCACCACGATAACAGCTTCTTCCAAATCCAACGGCACATTTGCCGCAGGCAGTGTCTCTTATATTCTTTCTGTAGTCAAAGCCATACCGGTCATATCCTGGACTGAGGAGACATGCGAGGTCACGCTAAATGCTGACAATTCTTTCCCCGCCCTCAAGAATCCCGACCACATGGTAATCCACTACACTTCCTCAAACCCCTCGGTCGCGACCATATCATCTGATGGAGTCATCTCATTAATTTCTTACGGCACCACAACCATTATGGCGTCGACAGAGGATTCCAAATTCTACGAGGCGACCAGCGCGCGATATACTCTGGAAGTGAATAAGGCACAACCTCCTTTAAGCTGGTCGGCAAGTACCTGCGAGGCAATAGTGGCTTCAGACAACTCTTTCCCCACTCTGAACAATCCTCATGGTGTCGGCATAGCTTACTCATCGTCAAATCCTTCCGTTGCATCCATCAGTCAAGATGGAACTGTCACCATCAAAGGTGCCGGCTACGCCACGATCAACGCCACTTCGAAAGAGAATGACGACTACGCGTCACGTATCGTATCATACAAACTGACAGTTAAAAAGAAACCGGTCACTTTATCCTGGTCGGTTGGTGATTGCTCGGCCGCATTAAATGGCAGCAATTCATTCCCAACCTTGGACAACCCTTCAGGTGTTAGTATAACATATTCATCATCAAATCCTTCCGTAGCAAGTATATCTTCCGGAGGCGAGATAACTCTAATTGATAAAGGCTCCACAACAATCACAGCCAAGTTTGCGGGAGATAATATTTTCGAATCAGCCACATCGTCTTATACCTTGAAAGTCTCCAGAAGTTTCTACGACGACGGAGCAGGTAGCTATAAATTCCCTTCGTCAGGGGACCTCTCATCTGACGATGATATCTCCAAAACAAAATTCAGCAGAATGATAACCGTCACTTTCAAGGAGGGTGAAAAAGCAGATGTGACGGGAGACTTCTATGATTTCGTTTCCGTGAATGGCAATAAAGTCACTGTCCAAAACACCCGAAATGACGAATTCATCATCTATAAGCTCACCGGCTCTACCTCAAATGGCTATTTCAAACTTTACAGTGGGAAGAAACAAGCTATAATGCTTAGTGATGTAAGCATCACAAACCAAGACGGAGCTGCCATTAACAACCAGAGCGGGAAAAGGACTTTCTTAGTGGTCGAAGGTACGAACACTCTTTCAGACAAGCCATCAGCATCTTACGATTCCGGGAATGAGGACATGAAGTCCGTACTGTTCAGCGAAGGGCAGCTTGTGTTCAGCGGGAGTGGAAGTCTAACCGTCAATGCGGTAAATAAGGCCGGGAAAAGCGCTATTGTGTCTGATGACTACGTCCGTTTTATGGAAAGTCCCACAGTCAAAGTGATTTCCCAAAAAGATGCCGGGAATGGTATTAAGGGAAATGATTTTATACAGATATCCTCTGGAGAATTGGAGGTTTCTGTCGCCGGGAACACGAAAAAGGGAATCTCATCTGATGATTATGTTATAGTTGAAGGAGGAACGACATCTATAAATATCACCGGCGGAGTGGCACGTGATGGCAAAGAATACAACGGTACCGCTGGAATCAAGGCTGACAACTATTTTGTCATGAGCGGTGGAACGGTCAACATCACCAACCATGGCGATGGGGGAAAGGGTATCAGAGCCGGTAGTTACGACTATTATTCCGAGCATGGCTCGATAGGCGAAAGCGTCATTTCCGGAGGGACAATCTCAATCGCCACTTATGGGAACAATGTGTATGATGTCGCCTCAAAGGGAATTAAGATTGGTTTTAAAGAGAATCTGATTGACGGAAACTTTAAGATCGCTGGCGGAAGTGTTGATGTTAAAACCGTCCACGGAGAGGCCCTGGAAGTCAAAGGAACGCTCAATATCTCTGGAGGAGAGCATTGTTTCAATTCCGATTATGACGATGCGATCAACTCTAATAATGGGATAAGTATTACTGGGGGCTATACCAGTGCCATTTCGTCAGGCAATGATGCGATCGACTCAAACAACGATATTAGGATTTCTGGAGGAGTGGTTTACGCTATATGTTTGAAAGGCCCTCCTGAAGGATCTTTGGACGCGATGTTAGAGATAGGGGAAAGGGTCTATATTGATGATGGTGCTACTGTGGTAGCTTACGGCGGTATAGAACCAGGAGCCGTATTCAACCAGGCCACATATAAGATGAATGTGAAGCCAGGAGGAATCAACGCCCTGCTGGACGAAAACGGAAAGGCTTTAGCCGTATTCAAGGCTCCGGAAAAAGCTATGATTATGATTGTTTCCGCACCAGGACTTACCACAGGGCTATTAGGAGTCAACGCCAGTGGAGGGTCTTCCAGATGCCAGGGGAACCTCCTTTTCCCGACCTCGATCTCGGGCGGAAAACAAGCGACATTTACCACATATACCCCAACCAGTATCTGGGAGCCGGTGGATTTCAGATAAAAAGTCAAGCTAATCTTTTGTTTTTGACTAAATTTATGATATGAGAAAACTACGAATACTATTCGCGGTGATCCTGCAGGCGATGGTCGCATTATCCGCCGCACTTTCATCAACAAACGTTTCAGCCGCCACACCGGTTCCAAGCGGCATCTACAGTTATGAGGACATCGGCGAGACGGGGACTGTCAACATAGCCTTCAACAATAAGGGAGAGTTGTGGTTCTACGCTTTCGTCATCAACGAGGACGGCCATACCGCGGAGCTCACCCCCGAAAACGGGGCATGGATCCCCATGAAAGGCAACAAGTTCAGTTACAACCTCAAAACGGATTTACTGGACTATACCCTTGAGGGTGAGTTCTTTCCTGATGAGCAGTTGCTTGAGCTCAAGGATAATTTCAACGCCGGAGGCACACCTTTCGGTATGGGAATGGGTCTATCTGCCCACTACCGTTATGAGGAGGGTTCTTTCGCCACCTCCGACGGGTATATGTACGAGCTTATCGATGAGGGCACAACCGCCAGGTTGGTCCACGGAGGACGTTACTCCGGAGTCGTCCAGGTCCCTGACGCTGTCAAGTTCAACGGAGAAGAGTATCCGGTCGTCGGCATCGGAGAGGAGGCGTTCACTGGGAACTATGACGTGACCGAGGTCCGGATGGGAGCCAAGGACCAATACATTATGCCCGGAGCCTTCTGGGGCAGCGGCATCCCCTACGATTGGGAGAGCCTGACAACGCCGGGTTATGTCTATCCAGACAAGGACTTTTTCGCTTTCGTCAGCGCTTCCGCAAGGGATGACGAATATGACTATTCTATGGATAACTGGGTGATATTCAAGCAGAACTACGGACGTCTATACTTCGTGAGGGATAACTCAAAGGACGAGAACGCGAAATGGGGCTGCTACCATTCAGACCCGGACATAGCGCAAGGCATCCACTATGAGCTCCGCACCTATGATGAGCTTCGCAAGAAGATGTTCCGGGGATACACCAGCTTCGAGGTCATCGCCCTCGCCTCCGACAGCCAGTTTGCCGCCTTCCACAGGTTTCCTTCCTTCAGCCGTTGGAAATATCCCGAGCCGGAGGTTCCCCTTGATCTGGTTTACGAGCAGGAGATCGCCAGGAAATTCGGACGGAAGATCATGTATTCCAGGAGAGTAGCCGAGCTCAGGAACGAGAATCGCTGCTTCGGCATGGTCGAGTTTGAGCACAAGGGGAAGGAGGCGATGGTGGCTTTCGTCTGGATCGATTACGGCACTATCACCGCCACATATACAAAGAAGACGGAGTTCGACCCGGAAGATCCATACAGCATCTGGAATGTCGACCTTGATGAATACGGTACACCCGAGGTGCTTTCCATAGCCCTCGACCCGCAGGACAACCCTATCATCTGGATCAACCATCCCGCCCCGGAGAGCATGAATCTGATGGGGTTGCGGAAGGTCGGTGACAAACTCGTACCGTTCGGCGAGGACCAATGGTACGTCGCTTACGACTAGTATGAATATAAGAGAGCAGGTACAAAGATTCGGGCGTAGCCTGAGCGCGATGGTCATGCCGAATATCGGCGCGTTCATCGCCTGGGGTCTCATTACCGCCTTGTTCATACCTGGCGGATGGTGGCCTAACGAGAGCATCGCCAAGATGGTCTCTCCCATGCTTAAGTACCTGTTACCTACCCTCATAGCGTTCACTGCCGGAAAGAATGTCTGCGGATACAGGGGTGGAGTGGCAGGAGCGGTCGCCGCGATGGGTGTCATTATCGGGACTGACACTCCCATGTTCCTTGGAGCCATGATAATGGGTCCGGTCGCCGGCTGGTGCGTCAAGCGGTTCGACAAGATGGTGGAGGGGAAAGTGGGAGCCGGATTCGAGATGCTCGTGGATAATTTCTCCCTGGGCATCATCGCAATGATCCTGGCTGTATCCGGGTACCTCGTCATAGGCAATGTGGTTGACTCTCTCACAAGGCTTCTCAGCTCCGGAGTTGACTGGATGCTTGCCCACAAGATGAATCCCCTCCTGGCCGTGCTTGTGGATCCGGCCAAGGTCCTGTTCCTCAACAATGCCGTGAACCACGGCATCATGACCCCGCTGGGAATACAACAAGCGGCGGAAATGGGCCAATCCATGCTATTCCTCGTCGATCCCAACCCCGGACCCGGATTGGGAATCCTGCTTGCCTGCTGGGCTTTCGGCAAGGGAATGACCAAGGACGCCGCCCCTGGAGCCGCTGTGATACAATTGTTCGGAGGAATACACGAGATATATTTCCCCTACGTCTTAGCCAGACCAATCCTGCTACTCGCCGTGATGACTGGCAACATCTGCTCACTTTTGTTCTTCACTTTGACAGGATTCGGACTGGTGGCGCCAGCCTCCCCCGGAAGCCTGATATCCATCATTTTGATGTCTCCCAAGGGCAGATTGCTGATCGGCATCCTGGGAGTCCTCATCGGGACCGCCATCTCATTCCTGCTGGCCATACCGATGATAAAGGCAAAGCCTGATTTCCAAGGTGAAGAGGAAGCGGCTGGCGACAAAGAGAGTCTGGAACCTATTGATATCCAGCCAGGTGAGATAAGGAAAATCGTCTTCGCCTGCGATGCCGGAATGGGTTCCAGCGCCCTTGGTGCCACACGATTCAAAGCCAAGCTCCTAAAAAACGGGATAAGCGGAATAACATGCGTCAACTCAGCGGTCGACACTATTCCCGAAGACGCCGACATAGTTGTCTGCCAGAACACCCTGGCTGACAGGATCCACGGCCACGAAGTGGTAAGAATCACTAACTTCATCTCCGACCCCAAGCTTGATGAGTTGGCCGCCCGTCTTAAAAACAAGGATATACCCGTTTTGCTCCAAAAGAACATCCTAACTGGCCTAAAATCCGAGAGCAAAGAGGAGGCGATCCTAAGAGCCGGACGCCTGCTGGAAGAATCCGGGTATGTCGAGAAAGGATATTCAGAATCAATGCTGGAAAGAGAGAGGCTTACCACAACCTACATGGGAATGGGTGTGGCGATTCCTCACGGGACATCGGAAGCCAAGGGAAAGGTTTTAAGGAGCGGAATCTCCGTCCTGCAATATCCGGAAGGCGTTGATTTTGGGGACGATAAGGCCTATCTCATCGTGGGGATCGCAGGTAAGGGAGACGAACATCTCGATCTTTTGGCAAAGGTATCAGCCGCCCTGGAAGACGAAGAGACTCTCGAGTACCTCTGCCATACCGCCGACGCTCAAGGAATATTCGACAAATTGAAATAATATGATAGCCAAGAAATTGACAATCGGAGCACAAGATGGCCTTCACGCCCGCCCGGCCGGAGACCTGGTAAAACTAGTCAAGTCCTTCCCCGGGACACAGGTAACCATGTCCACCGAGGTGAGGACGGTCAACGCGTCGAGCATCCTTTCCATTCTCAGCCTTGCGCTAAAGAAAGGAACCGAGGTTGAGATCAAGGCGGATGGACCGGACGAGGACAAGGCCTTGGCGGAAGTGATCCGTTTTTTGGAAAGCTTGGAAGGATAAAAATGGAAGGTACTCTAGCCATAGGTAAGGCTTGGATACTCCTTAGGGGAAACGGGGCCGGGGAACAGAGCGGACGGACGCTTGAAGAAGCCTTCGTCCACGAGGCCGGAAGGTTGAAGGCCTACATCAAGGACAGTCCTGCCCCGGAAGTGTTTTCCGCCCACCTGGAGATTCTTGAAGACCCGCTCCTAATCGACACCATCCAAAAAAACGTCGAAGAAGGAATGGCCCCCTCTGAAGCCATCAAAGCTGCCGCTGACGAGATTTCAGGGATGTTCAGCGATACTGATGACGAATATTTCAAAGCCAGGATAGACGACCTTAAGGACGTCTGCAGGGGCCTTGTCGAATACCTTGAAGGAATATCCGGAAATCCATTTGAGAATCTTCCTGAGGACGCTATCGTGGTTGCCCAGGAATTGTTTCCTTCGGATATGGCCAAGATGGGCCTCGGAAAAGTCAGGGCGCTTGTTACGAGCAAAGGCAGCTCCACCAGCCATGTGGGCATCATCGCCCGGAGCAAAGGCATCCCGTTCGTCACTGGAATCGATATTAGCGGAATCCAGACCGGGAACCTCCTCCTGGTCGACTCATGCGGTTCGGAAGTCATTGTCAATCCGACAGATAGTCAGGCTGAAGAATTCAAGGACAGGCTGGCCGCAGGGAACAAAATCCCGGGAAAGATGAAACAAACCATCTTGAGATACGGAGTAAAAATCTATGGCAATGCCGGTTCCGTAAAGGATATCGAAGAAGCTATCCGGAGCGGGGCCGAAGGTATCGGCCTGTTCAGGACCGAGTTCCTATTTCTGGGCAATAATAGGCTTCCATCCGAAGAAGAGCAATACCTTATCTACAGAGATGCCGTGATGGCCTGCCAGGGCCGTCCATTGACCATAAGGACCATGGATATTGGAGGCGACAAGCCGGCTCCTTGCCTGGATTTGCCCAAGGAAGACAATCCATTCCTCGGGATGAGGGGAATACGGTTGTCACTTTCCAAGCCAGACATATTCAAAGAACAGATCAGGGCGATCCTGCGAGCCAGCGCCCACGGCAAGGTTTTGATGATGATCCCCATGGTGACCCGGCTTGAAGAACTCAAACAAACAAAGGCGCTTGTGGAAGAATGCGAAGCCTCGTTGAAGGCTTCAGGAATATGTTTCGATAACGAACTGGAGATAGGCGTTATGATCGAGACTCCTGCCGCCTCACTCGTTTCCGACCAACTCGCCTCGGAAGCCTGTTTCTTCAGCATCGGCACCAATGACCTTGTCCAATATGTGATGGCTGCTGACAGGGGAAACTCCTCTGTATCATATCTTTGCGCCCCTCTAGACGAAGCTGTGGTCCGGGCCGTCAGGATGGTTGTGGAATCAGCCAAAAAAGCAGGCATCCCTGTGGGAGTGTGCGGTGAGGCTGGTTCTGATCCGGAAGTGGCCAAAGTCCTTTGCGAGCTTGGTGTAGACTGCCTGAGCCTTGGATCGCCCGCATTAATCAAAGAACTGAGATCTCTTTAGTCTCATTTGCCACGATTTTTGCTATATTTACAAAAAGAATAAAACTTCATCATTATGAAAAAGATATTAATTATTCTGGTTCTGGCTCTGATAGGGGTAGCCGCATCAGGGCAGACTGTCTATAGCTGCGACTACAAGAGCGACGCTCAAGTCAAAGTCTATGTGACCAAATACAAGAGTGACGCGGATCTTGTCGTGTACAAGACTAACTACAAGAGTGACGCCGACGCCAACAAGGGCATCTGGCACTTCGTGAAGTACAAGAGCGACGCCAAGAAGAAAATCTTTTTCGTGGATTACAAGAGCGACGCTGACCTCGTGGTGTATTTCACTGACTACAAGAGCGACGCCGGCTGGAGGAATAATTCCAAGAAACACTTGATGTACTGACGGTTTTCAAATCGATTTGAGAATATCCCGGAACGGTTTCCGGGATATTTTCGTATATTTATGGCATACAGACTAACCACGTCAGAAATAATATGAGACACCTGTTTACTAGTATTGCCATGGGGCTGGCCTGCCTTGGTTTGTGGGCGCAACCAGTGGGCATCGTTCCCGATTCCAAGATACTTGCGGCTCCGTTCAGCCCTGCTGACGAAGCCGCTTTCATGCGACCCGGCAAGGTCTTTTATCCAGAGACCTGGTTCCATTTCATCGGCGGGAACATTTCCCGTGAAGGCATTGACGCTGACATGCAGGCCATTGCCGATGCGGGAATCTCCGGAGTCCAGTGGTTTCACGGCTCTGGCGGAATGTGGCCCGGAACAACCCGCCATCTGACCCAGTTGACTCCTGAATGGGAAGATATGGTCAGTTATGTGGGCAGAAAAGCTGACAGCCTCGGGCTCCGGCTTACCATCCAGACATGCCCTGGCTGGTCCATGGCCGGTGGCCCTTGGATAAAGCCGGAGAACGCCATGAGGCAGCTGGTCTGGTCCAGGACAGATATCCCCGTAGGCGAAAAGGCCACGGTCATCTTGAAAGGCCAGCCGTCCGATGAGCCCTGGAGAGACTACCACGACATTAAGGTCCTGGCCTTCCCGACCCCTCTCGGGGACACCGGGGAAGCCATGGTTCCAGAGCCTACAAGCGGCCCCGATGAATGGAAAGAGCTTTTCAAGGGTCTGAATACCAAAGATATACAACTCCAACCGGGAACGACCAGCACGGTTACTTTTACCATGCCGAAAGGTGAGGTGATCCGCACCTTGGAACTTCCTCCGGTAGGTGCGTTCTCCCATAATTTCTGCTACGATCCAGGAATACATGTCAAGTTGACCGCAACCAAAGATGGAGAAGAGAAAACCCTTGTTGACGCTGACCTGCCGATGAGCAACTGGCAGGACGGCGGCGTGAACAACATGGTGCTCGCTTGCAATGAGGTGGAAGGCGCTGAAAGTTACACCTTTACGCTGACCAACGCCCACCCCGCGTCAGTGCGTTTCGTCCGCTTCTGGTCAGCCGCCAGAAAGAACAGTTGGAGAGGCGAGGCCGGATGGACCCTGATCGCCAAGGAACCCTTCCAACAGCACACAGAGCAGAATCCGCTGGCCTTCGTCAAAACAAAAGACATTATCGACATAACCGGCAAGATGAAGCCGGACGGAACCCTTGATTGGACCGCTCCCGCTGGAGACTGCCCACAAGGCACTTGGACAGTCTTGAGGTTCGGCCATGTCAATTTCGGAAAGCGCAATGCGCCCGCTACTCCTGAAGCCACTGGCTGGGAGTGCAGCAAGTTCGATCCCAAAGGAGCCGAAATCCAGTTCGCGAATTACGTCGGAATGCTTCAGGATGGTCCCTTGGGCGGAAAAGCCAAAGGAATGTTGATGGACAGCTGGGAGTGCAACACCCAGACCTGGACAGACACGATGGAGAAGGATTTCAAGGATGCCGCCGGCTACGACCTTGCGGTCAGGCTTCCCGCCCTTATGGGATATGTGCTTGACAGCCAGGAGGAGACGAGTCGGTTCCTGATCGACTGGAGGCGGACGGCCAACGGCCTATATGTCGAGAATTTCTTCAGGAAAATGACAGAACTGGCCCACGGGAAAGGCCTCGAGGTCCAGTACGAGACCGCCGGAAGCGATGTCGTGACCATGGATCCGATAGAGTACTTCAAATACGCCGATGTTCCGATGTGCGAGTTCTGGCAGCCTTTCACCGAGGGCTATGTCGGCGACCTGGACTTCAAACCCATTGAACCCACCGAGTCAGCCGCCCACCTCTACGGCAAGCCCAGAGTGGCTTCTGAGAGTTTCACCAGTTTCTCCCTGACCTGGGATGAGCACTGGCAGATGCTCAAGGAGGTGGCCAACTTCAACATGGCCGCAGGCGTGACCCACAACGTGTTCCACACCTACACCCACAACCCCCAGGTTGGTTTCCTGCCCCCTGGAACCACATTCGGTGGAGCGATAGGCACCCCTTTCCTTAGAGGACAGACCTGGTGGAAATATATGGACCATTTCACCACATACCTCGCCCGCACAAGCTATCTCCTCGAGAGAGGCCGCCCTGTCCAAGACGTTCTCTGGTACCTCGGCGATGAGGTGGGCCACAAGCCATCGCAATACACAGGGAGCGGCAAGCGCCAGAGCGGTGACATCCGTTTCCCCGACGGTTTCAAATATGACTATTGCAACCCGGACGCTCTCTTGAACCGCATCTCAGTCAAAAACGGCAAGCTTGTCACCCCGGAAGGCATTGAATATGAAGTCCTTTGGATTCCGGAGAATGAAAGGATGCTCCCCGAGACCATCGAGAAAATCAAGGAATTGGTGAATAATGGAGCTAAAGTCATCGCCAAAGCACCCGTAGCTCCCGCCACCCTCAACGAGGATGATGCCAATCGTTTCGACAAAGCAGTGAAGTCTCTTTGGGAAGGTATCCCTGAAGGGAAGATCCGCAAAATCGGGAAGGGAAAACTTGCGGTGGGTGTCGAACTGGCCGACGCTTTGAAGGCCTTTGGTCTGAAGCCCCACATCCAGGATGGCGGAGCCGAGATCATCTGGTCCGAGAGAGAGACCGATGGAGCCAAATGGTATTACATCGCGGCCCCTGTCGGAGAGGGTTTCAACGGAACCATAAAGCTTGAAGGCAAGGGTAAAGCCGAGTGGTGGGATCCTGTGAACGGCACAGTCAAGTCATTGAAAGCCAAGGGTTGGGGTCGCATGAAGAAAGTCAACCTCGACCTTGCAAAGGCCGAGAGCGGCTTCGTCGTGTTCAGAAGCGGAACCTCCTCGCCCGCCGCGAAGGAGAAAGCTTTCGCACCCAAACCCGATGATGGCCAGATCGCCATTGATGGATGGACGGTCAAGTTCCCGGATGGTTGGGGAGCCCCTTCAGAGCCTATCGCGATTAATGAACTGAAGCCTTGGAAAGACCTTCCGCTTGGAGAGGAAGGCAAGGCGTTCTCCGGAACGGCCACATATGAGGCAAGCTTTACTATTGACAAGAATCAACTCGGAAAAGATCTCGTCCTGGATCTTGGCAAGGTCGATTTCATTGCCGACGTCAAGGTCAACGGGAAGAGCGCCGGAGTCCTTTGGACAGAGCCATATTCATTGAATATCAAGGACTCCATACAAGAAGGCGAGAACACTCTGACAGTCGATGTGACCGGCACCTGGTACAACCGCCTGGCCTACGACGCCTCCCAGCCAGAGGCTCAAAGGAAGACCTGGACCATAGCAGGACCCGCCGCAGGAAGCCAACTTCACGACTCCGGCCTGCTCGGCCCGGTCTTTATAGAGTATTAATGCTATGATAATAAGACATTTAGTTCTTTCGCTGACGGCAGGCTTACTAATCTCATCCACTTGCCTATTCGCCCAGAACTCATTCACCATCAAGCAGGATGCGGAAATCATGGAATATAACCCCATGATATTCGGGGCATTCCTTGAGCATTTCGATAACCAGGTGTACGGAGGCGTGTTCAGTCCAGGCAGTCCACTATCCGATGAGGATGGTTTCCGCAAGGATGTGATCGAAGCTGTCAAGGAACTGAAAGTCCCCATTGTACGCTGGCCGGGCGGCTGTTTCGTCTCAGCCTACCACTGGAAAGACGCCGTTGGACCCGACCGGCAAAGCGTTTGGGACAAGGCCTGGCAGGTCGAGGACACGAACACCTTCGGCACAGACGAGTTTGTCAAATGGTGCCGGAAAGTCGGTTGCGAGCCTTTCATCTGCACCAACGCCGGGACAGGCACAATGGAGGAGATGAGCGACTGGGTGGAATATTGCAACCAGACGGTCGGCAAATTCGCCCGCCAGAGGGCAGCCAACGGCCATCCGGAGCCCTTCAACGTCAAATACTGGAGTATCGGAAACGAGAACTGGGGGATGCACGAGCTTGGAGAGAAAAGCTCCGCCGAGTGGGGTCCGCTTGTGACCGAGAGCGCCAAACTGATGCTCAGCGCCGACAAGAACATCAAGCTGTTCGCCGCGGCTCTTCCAAGCCATGATTGGACATATCCTCTTTTGAAAAAAGCCGGATACCTGCTGGACTATGTCTCGATCCACGGCTACTGGGTGTGGCACGACCCGAGCAAGACCTTCCTTGATTGCATGATGTCAACCGATGACCCGGAAGGCAGCATCAGCACAACAATAGACATTTTGAAAGAAGCGGGCTTTGACGGCAAGATAAAGATCGCCTTCGATGAATGGAACCTTAGAGGATGGTACCATCCCGGAATCGGTGACCTCAAAAGAGGTTATGATTATGCCGCCCGCCGGGAAAATGACATCGCCTCTACCTACACGATGGCAGACGCGGTTTTCTCGGCCTGCTTCCTCAACACTTGCTTGCGTCATTCCGATGTTGTGGACATAGCCTGTATCTCCCCCATCACCAACACCAGGGGACCGATATTCGTTCATCCTGAAGGCATAGTCCGCAGGACGACGTTCTACACGATGAAGATGTACGCCAACGATCTGCTGCCTTACGTGGTCCCGGTTGACGCCAAGGTCGGAACCATCTCACTCCAAGACGATTCCACAAAGGTTTTGGATTTGATCCTGACCACGGACAAGACCGGAAAGAAATATGTCTGCGCCGTCGCCAACAAGGATCCGGAGAAGGACATCGCACTCAGCATTGATTTCAAGGGGATGGGCATCAAGGCCCCGAAGAAGGTTAGCGCCAAAGTACTCTCAGGCCGCTCCGCCGACGATTTCAACGACATTGGTGACGAGCATGTCCAGCCATTCGGCGCCACCCTTCCCGTAAAGGATGGAACCGTCTCGATACCAGCCCATTCCGTCACCTTCTTGTTTATCGAGTAATATGAGAAAGCTGGTCCATTATCTGATCATCGCGTCAGCCATATTGATATCCTCATGCCAAAGGAATATAGATTTGGCTGGTTCCTGGGAATTCGCCCTTGATCCCGAAGGTGCCTTGAGCGCCGGGGCCAAGTTTGAGGACAGCATTCGTCTTCCCGGCACCACAGATCTTGCCGGGAAGGGTGATGAGCCTTCGGAAACAGTTGTGACCGTGAGGCTTAGCCGACGCCACTCGTACGTCGGGAAAGCTTGGTACCGCAAAAGGATCACGATCCCTGCCGCATGGTCACGGAAAGATGTGATCCTGTTCCTAGAGCGCACCAAAGCTACCACTTTGTTCCTGGACGGACAAGAGATCGGCACAGAGAATAACATTTCCACTCCTCAGGAATACAATCTCGGGCATCTGAAGCCTGGCTTCCACACGATTGAGATAATGGTGGACAATTCCGGAGGTGTTCCTGATGGAGTCATCCGGAGTTCCCACATGTATTCCGAGGACACCCAGACCAATTGGAACGGTATTATCGGGAAGATTGAGTTGAGTGTGTCCGGACGGACGAATAAGCTGACTAAAGCGGGTAAGACGATGCCGCAATTGGAGATTACCGACGGGCAGTTCACCGCTGGAGGTCATAAGGTTTTTCTCAGAGGTAAACATGACGCTTGCGTCTTCCCCCTGACAGGACATACCCCGATGGACAAGGAGTCATGGTCAGAATATCTGGGCAAATGCGCCGCTTATGGTATCAACCATCTGCGATTCCACTCCTGGTGCCCCCCTGAGGCCGCTTTCGAAGCCGCTGATGACCTGGGAATATATCTCCAGCCAGAGCTTCCCTTCTGGGGCACCCTGGAGGGCGACGAACTGCTCGGATATCTAAAGAAAGAAGGCCTCAACATCGTCAGGACCTATGGCCACCATCCCTCATTCGCCCTTTTCTCACTCGGGAACGAGCTCTGGGGAGAGCCGGAGGTGATGAGAGGCCTTGTGGATGCCTTCAGGGCAGAAGCTCCGCATATTCTTTATACCAACGGGACAAACGCCTATCTTGGCATGAAGGGTTATGTCGAGGGGATGGACTTCCAGGCCACGGTCAGGACCGGCTGGGAGCCTTATGAGGCTTTCGACAACCAGGTTCGATCCTCGTTCGCCTTCTGCGACGCTCTTGACGGAGGCATACTCAACCATTTCCACCCAGGAACTCTCCGAAACTTCGCCGGAGCTCTCAAACTGTCGCCCGTCCCTGTCATTTCCCATGAGACCGGCCAGTTCCAGACCTATCCGGACTATTCGGAAATAGATAAATACACCGGACCGCTCGTCCCTCTCAATTTGATGGAATTCCAACGCCGCCTGAACGAGGCGGGTCTGGGAGATCAAGCGAAAGACTTCCACTTGGCTTCTGGCGAATGGGCTGCGAGGCTCTACAAGGCCGACATTGAGATGTGCCTCAGGACTCCAGGCCTGGGAGGATTCCAACTTCTTGACATCCAAGACTATCCGGGACAAGGTTCAGCCTATGTCGGGATCCTGGACGCTTTTATGGACAGCAAGGGCACTGTGGAAAGAAAGGACTGGTTGGGATGGTGCGACGAGATTGTTCCGCTGGCCGAGTTCGAGAAGTATTGCTGGAGCACAAAAGAGACTTTCAAGGCCGCAATTAAGATAGCTGATTTCAGCGGCGGCAAGGGCATATCCTCAGTGACATGGTCCCTTTATCTCGGCGAAGATGCCACAAGCGCCTCAGGACAGCTTACACCTCCCTCCGGGGAAGGTCTATCCGGCTTAGGAGATATCGAGGTTGATTTGTCGGGCGTGAAAAGGCCGGTAGAAGGACTCCTAGCCATCAAGGTGAAGAGCGGTGATGGAAAGGAACATGTGAACAGTTGGCCGGTCTGGGTATATCCCGACAAGAACTCTCCCGACAATAAAGACATCCTCGTCACCCGGGCACTTGACAAGAAAGCGTTACAGACTCTCGAAGAGGGAGGGAAAGTGCTGTATATGCCCAAAGACACAGCCGGCACAGTGGGTGGTCTTTTCCAGACTGACTACTGGAACTATCAGATGTTCAAGAGGATATGCGAGAATAACGGGAAACCGGTCTCACCCGGGACACTCGGAATCCTGACCGATCCGGGACATCCCCTCTTCAAGGAGTTCCCGACCGCCAGACACACCGACTGGCAGTGGTTCCCGGTCGTCAAGGCCTCCAGGCCAGTGATACTCGACTCCTTCCCCGAGTTGAAACCGATAGTTCAGGTGATCGACAATGTGGAGCGTAACCACAAGTTAGGGCTCGTTTTCGAAGCCGCTGTCGGCAAGGGAAAACTGCTGGTTTGCGCCGCCGATCTGGGCTCGGTCATGGAATATCCCGAAGGCCGGGCTTTCCGCTCAGCATTGCTGGATTACATGCTCTCCCAGGATTTTTCTCCGAAGACTTCAATCATAGAATCCGATTTGATCTCAATAGTTAAATAATAACATTGATCCTGACAGAATGATTAAGTTTTATTATTCATTATCAATCGCTTTCACAATCTCGATTCTCTGTCTGGCAGGATGCGTGAAAGAAAAAGGGTACACTGACGGGAATAGCCGCTACGAGGCGTTCGCCCCTGACGGGATTCCGTTCAAAGTAGCGGATACCCAATGGAAGGTTGACCAGAGAGGTCATCACAGGGCTGTTGTCACTGTTGGTGAGACCTCAGCCGATGGCGTGGTCGCCCAGCTGCCCTGGAGGCGCCCGGATCTTAGGATAGACACTAAGAGAATAATTGTCACCGACGCCGAAGACAACGAGATCAAGGACGTAATGGTCACAGAGATGACTTCGGAAAAAGGCGAGGTGGTCTTCAGGCCCACGGCCGGAGCCGGGACTTATTACATCTATTACCTGCCTTATAAATGGCGTCCAGGAAGCGGAGACGCTAGATATGGCAAACCTTGGAACGATTATCTTCCACCAGAATACGATACGGACAAGGCCTGGGCCGAAAAAGTGGCTGGCGGAAATAATGAGCTTCCGAAAGCCACGGTGAAATGCTTCGAGAGCGTTTCGAGGTTCAATTTCTGGAGCCCTATGGGGTTGATTGCCACAAAGGAAGAAATGGATGCCGTGAAGTCAGCCGCCGGTAAGGATATGGTTATATTCCCCGAGGACAGGGCCTTCCCTATCCAGCTGACTTGCCAGATTCCCGCGAGATGGGCGAAGGGTCCGAAAACGGTTTTCAAAGGCCTCGCCTGCAGGAATGAATATTACGCATGGCAGTTAGGTGTCTGGGCGGCGAAGAAGGAACTCAAGAATGTCAAAGTCGCTTTCTCAGAGCTCAAGAACGGCAATGCCACGATCGGGACGGATGCCATGACTTGCTTCAACCAGGAGGGAACAAACTGGGATGGCAAGCATCTGGATTTCACCATCAACGTGCCCAAAGATAAGGTGCAGGCTCTTTGGTGTGGAGTCCAGATCCCTGAGGACGCCAAGCCTGGGACCTATAAGGGACAAGCGGTTATCTCAGCGGAAGGCGTTGAGCCTCAAGTAATACCGATTGAGATTAAAGTCTCTTCAAAGGTTCTGGCGGATAAGGGCGACTCGGAGACCTGGAGACACGCCAGACTACGCTGGCTCAACTCAACCATAGCGTTGGACAATGAGCCTGTCGCCCCGTTCAAGGAAATGACTGTGGACGGGAATAAAGTCGAGGCGACCGGCAAAGTCATCGAGGTCGGAGCCAACGGTATGGTCGGAAAAATCGAGATCAATGGCAAGGATGTGTTCGAAAAGCCGCAGCAGCTGATTGTATCCACAAAGAACGGTGAAGTCGTCTTCAACGCCGACAACGTGAAGATCACCAAGGACGCGGCCGGTCTCGTCACTTGGAAAGCCTCTTCTGAGCAGAATGGGATCAAGTTCGATCTCACAGGAAACATGGAGTTTGACGGCCATATGCATTTCGACATCTTTGTCTCTTCGGAAAAAGAAATCGACGTCAAGGATGTGAGGCTTGTCTCCACCTACAGCGCCTACTCTTCCGAGTATCTCCTCGGTATAGGATATGGCGGCGGAAAAGGAGGCGGATACCGTCCTGTCAACTACACCTATAAATGGGATGGTTCCTACGACAGCTACTGGATCGGTGGCGTGAAAGCTGGTCTTCACACTGAGTTCCGAGGCGGAACCTACCACGGACCACTCATCTGGGACTATAAGCCGGAACCGACACCCGTCTGGAGCAACAATCATCTCGGGACAGTCACTGTCAGCGGAGCCAAAGGCAAACCTGCCACCGTGGTCGCCTCCACGGGCAAGAGGACGATCGGCAAGGAGCCTATGAACTATGAGTTCAACTTGCTGATCACCCCCGTCAAGGATCTCAATCCAGCCAAGCACTTCTCGGAGAGATATTACCACTCCACCCCTTCCGGATTCGACAAGGCGTCAGAGGACGGAGCCAATATCGGTAATATCCACCACGCCACGAATCTGAACCCTTACATCAACTATCCTTATATTGTCCGGGACTCCTTGGTCGCCCACATCAAGCATCAGCACGAGAACAGCAGGAAGGTGAAACTGTACTACACCATTCGTGAACTGACCACCCACTGCGAAGAGGTCTATGCCTTCCACAGCCTGAACCACGAGATATTCTTGGAGGGAGTCGGTTACGGACTGCCTTGGGACTGCGAGCACCTGATCGATGACTACAAGCCTGCGTGGTACACAGCCCTCGACAACATCAGGGATGGAGTCCTGATCAAGGAAGGAGACTCCGACGCCGCCCTGGTTCTCACCCCTAACTCAAGGTTTATCAACTACTTCCTTGAGGGACTGCGCTGGATATTGGTGAACTACGACCTCGACGGAATCTATATGGATGACGTTTCCTTCGACAGGACCACCGTCAAGAGAATCCGCAAGATCCTGGAGAAGTATCACGATGGCGCGCTGATTGACCTCCACTCCAACACCGGATATTCACAGGGTCCGGCCAACCAATACACCGAGTTCTTCCCGTATATGGACAGGCTCTGGTTCGGCGAGAGCTACAGGTACAATGAGATGACTCCGGATCAGTGGCTTGTCACCTTCTCAGGAATCCCGTTCGGAGTGATGAGCGAGATGCTGCAGGATGGCGGAAACAGGTTCCTGGGAATGGTCTACGGCACAACAGCCAGACACTCTTGGACCGGGACCGGGAAAGAGAATGTCAAATCCCCTGTGCCGGTCTGGAAGTTCTGGGATAAGTTCGGGATAACAGAGGCGAAGATGCTTGGCTATTGGGATCCTGATTGCCCGGTCACCACCTCGGATTTGGATGTCAAGGCCACGGCTTATGTAAAGGACGGCAAGACACTGGTGTCTATTGGCAACTTCTCCGGCAAAGACAAGACCATTAGGTTGACAGTCAATTGGAAAGCTATTGGAATAGATCCCGCAAAGGCGAAGATCACCGCACCTGAGATCATGAACTTCCAGGAAGAGACTTCCTTCAAGGCCGGTCAACTCATCCCGGTCAAGAGCAAGGAAGGTTGGCTGATTGTCATTGAGAATTAGATGATGTTCGTGTAATTGAGTATAATATTATCACTATGATTAAAAGAATAACACTATCACTGATGCTGGCCTGCTTGGCGGCCGGTGTCCTGAGCGCCGCTCCAGGGAAAGCGACACTGACAGAGGGAAAGACCTCCATGCTCACCTACGGATTCTCAGACCCCAATCCGGTCGCCAACCCGGATCTCCTACAATACCCCTACTTCCGGTTTGACGGCTACGAGTCTGTCGGGAAGAATAAGGAGTGGAAGACAGTAGTTCTTGAGAATGAGTGGATTAGCGTCACGGTATTTCCGGAAGTTGGAGGGAAGGTCTGGGGCGCCATCGACAAGACCAGAGGCCTGGAGTTCGTGTATTACAACCATGTCGTCAAATTCAGGGACATCGCCATGAGAGGCGCCTGGACCTCCGGAGGTATTGAGTTCAACTTCGGAATCATTGGTCATATCCCTTCTACAGCGACTCCTGTCGATTACATCACAAGGGAGAATCCGGACGGAAGCGTGAGCTGCATAATCGCCTCCTATGAGCTGCTGACAAGGACCTGGTGGACAGTGGAGATCAACGTCCCGGCCGACAAGGCGTATTTCACCACAAAGGCCGACTACATCAACACTTCTTCCCTTGCGCAACCCTATTACAACTGGTCCAATGCCGCATTCAAGGCCGGAGGCAACCTCCAGCTGTGCATGCCCGGAGACAGGTATATAGGCCACCCAGGTGACCCTCACGCCTATCCGAGAGATCCTAAGGGACGTGACCTGTCCTGGTTCTCCCAGAACGCTTTCGGTGCCGACAAGTCTTACCACATCATCGGGGAATACGCTGAATATTTCGGAGCCTACTGGCATGACGATAACTTCGGTTACGCCCATGTCGCCCGTCCTGACGAGAAACTCGGAAGGAAGTTCTTCTGTTGGAGCCAGGCAAGGCAAGGAGGCATCTGGGAAGACCTTCTTACCGACAAGGATGGGCAATATGTCGAGATGCAAGCGGGAAGGATGTTCAACCAGCCTTCCCAGATCGAGAGCATCAACACACCCTTCAAGCACAACTCCATCGCGCCTGCCACCGAGGATGACTGGACAGAATACTGGTTCCCTGTGGAGAATATCGGAGCTTTCCAAGTAGCGAGCCGTTTCGGAGCCCTGAGCCTGGAGAGGACTGATGGCGAGACAGCCATCGTGAAGATATCCCCTGTCTGCGGCGGAACCAAAAGAGTAACAATCACTTGCGATGGTAAAGAGCTATTCTCGGACAATGTCGCTTTCTCAGTCTTGAAACCTTGGGAGCACACTGTCGTGGGAGTAAGCCAGGGCCCGGTCAAGGTGACTGTAGGTGACGACGATCTTGTCTACGACGAGAATCCCACCTCAAGAAGAACCAACAGGCCAGACACGATGCCGGAAGACTTTGACTGGAACACCGCCTACGGCCATTGCCTGAGAGCCGACCAGCTGATGAATGTCAACCACTTCGAACAGGCCAGGGATGAATATCTCAAGAGCCTCGCCATAGACAAGTGGAACGCTCCCGCCCTTCGAGGAATGGCTTCTTTCAGCCTGCATTGCGGAATGTATGACGAAGCCTTTGATTATGCCCAGAAGGCGCTCAGAATCAACACATACGACGGAGAGGCCAACTATCTTTACGGTCTGGCGGCAAGAGCGTTGGGAAAGAGCGTGGAGACAAAGGACGGCTTCTCTCTCGCCACCTTCACATCGGCCTGGCAAGAGGCCGCTTACGTCGAGCTGGCCAGGACAGCCCTCGCCGACGGGAACTGGGATCTCGCCCTGACATATTCATCAAAGAGCCCCAGCCCGATGGCGACTGTGACCAGATTGGCCGCTTTGAGGCATAAAGGTGAAAAGGGCACTCGCGGGATGATCCTTGATCTCGAATCCACAATGCTGCCTTTATTCCCCTACTTCAATTTCGAAAATAGCCTGCTGAAAGGGGATCCTAAATCATTCCTCGGCACCTTGAAGTGCGAGCTTCCTCAGGAGACTCTGCTCGAGATGGCGATTTGGTATCTGGATAGCGGCCTTGACGAAGAGGCGGAGACGCTTTGTTCGATGACAAGTTATCCTACCGCTAAATACCTGAGGGCATATATTCTCGACAAGAAAGGAGACTCCGAGGGTGCGTATGCCCTTCTGAAAGAGGCGGACGCGTCCTCACCGGAATTCGTGTTCCCGTTCCGTCCGGAAATGATCAAGGTGTTCGACTGGGCCGAAGCCCAGATCAAGGAGCCGGGTCGGACCAATGACTGGAAACACGACTACTACAAAGCCCTTATCCTCTGGAGGAATGCCAGGAAAGACGAGGCGCTAAGACTTCTTAATGGTTGCGGAGACCTTCCCGACTTCAATCCCTTCTACCTGACCAGAGCCAAACTCCGCGGCGGCGAAGCCCGTCTTGAAGACCTTAAGAAGGCAGAGTCTATCTCCCAGGATTGGCGAACAGGTAAAGCCCTCGTGGACTACTATATGCAAAACGCCCAGTGGGAGGAAGCCTGCCAGACTGGTGACCGTTATTTCAAGAAATATCCGGACAAGTTCGAGTTCGGACTAGCCTATGCCGAGGCGCTCTGCGGTGCAGGGCAGTATACAAAATCGCTCAAGGTGCTCTCCGCTTTGAGAGTCATGCCAAAGGAAGGCGCCAGGAAAGGACACGACATCTACCGGAGAGCGTGCTTGGAGAAGGCTAAGGAAGAGATTAAAGCCGGCAAGTACAATGCCGCCATCAAATCAGTGGAGGCTTCGAAGATTTGGGATGAGCGCCTGGGCGTCGGGAAGCCCTACGATGAGCTGATCGACCTCTCCGAGGAGAACGCTATCATCAAGGAGGCCACTGAGAAACTCCACAGAAAGAAATAATGAAGGATTATTCTTTTAAAAGTGTTATCTTTGAGAATATGAAAAGAATAGCTTTTGCCGTGGCTTGCTTGGTATTCTCAAGCGCCATGCTGTCCGGCCAGCAGAAGCCGGTTATAGAAATGGAGGATCCGCATCCGACCCCCGTCGCTGTCTGGAACAACGTGACAACCACCTCCTTCGGTTGGGGAACCATCGACAAGAAGTACAAGAAAGACGATGTCCCGACCCTCGCCAAGACCCTTGCCCTTTACGGCTGGAGAGGCGAAAGGGTCAACGCCCAGGCTGTGCTTGTCGCTCCTGAGGCCGTGGAAGCCTTTGAGTTTGAGGCCAGTGACCTGGTAGCCGGAAAGAACGTCATTCCCGCTAAAGCCGTTGACAAGTATTTCGAGACCTATGTGATGGGAGAGGTGGTTTTCCAAGGTGATAT
>JAEEGH010008026.1_pt1 | contig 25135 bp, 19 predicted proteins | sample 9134181 | NCBI WGS metagenome assembly JAEEGH01 (sample SAMN16246544, study PRJNA631951) | gut metagenome | biome: gut microbiome; feature: rumen; material: DP-attached | host: Bos | place: Iran: Karaj | collected 2018-10
ATCGCCAAGAGATAATCGGACAGGTTACAGCCCTTGAAAGGTACGCTGCGGATAACAAATCCAATTTATATATTTATGATTATGAGTTGTCACAGCCATCTGCACCATTTGTGAACTTTGGCAATGACATGCCATACAATGTTTTGTTCTGGGGAGGCTGGACCTATGATTCGCCTGTTTACTACAAGCAGTTAGAGGCTAATGGACTAACAGAGTTAAAACCAGAAGACTTAGTAGATGGCAATGTATTTCTGTGCGGAAAAAGCGTTGATGAAACTATTAAAACTTACATGGAGAGTGTATTTGGAGAACTTGATATCGAGATAATCGATAATGTTGGAGATATTATGATATATCGTTATTGCTCTAAATAAACGACTTGGAGGTAACAATGAACAACTTTAAAAATATAGCTAAAAAAATTGCGTGGCCATTTGCGTATTTGATTATAATGCTACCAATGTGTTTTAGTATTTACTACTCTGTTCCAGCATGTGATGATTTCGCAGCAGCTGTTCGCGACAATGGTAAGGGATTGTTTGAGCAAGCTATTACTCGAACAGTTAGCATGTGGTGGACATGGGGCGGCCGTTGGTTGACACAATTCTTTCAGGTTGTCATCAACCCACTGAATTCTCATGAGCATTTGGGACATAAATATGGAATCTACATGATTGTTTTGTTCTTCATAACATCAGTCGTGTTAATTTATAGTATTAAGATACTGGTGGAGAAGCTTCTTGCTCAAAAGAACACTACTACCGTAAATGCGGTTACATTTATCATTACAGCTTTATTTTTTACAACTTATTATTACAGTGAATGTTATAATTGGTTTGTAGGGGCAATGGTTTATACCGTGCCAATGCCGCTTGGATTATTAGCCATAGCAGCAATGGTTAAGTATGCGGACAAAGAAGGCAATCAGAAGTTAAATTATATTGTCATGATTGCAGCAGCTATTTTCCCTGCAACAATAGAATGGTGCGATCCACCACTTGGATTGGCATACGTATATATCATTTATTATTGCAACTATAAAGAGCGACTTAGTGAGCCAATCTCACAAAAGATAAAGAATATTATTCCGCTATTAATATATATTGTTCTTGGAATATCAAATGTATTTGCGCCAGGAAACTTCGTTAGACGTGAGTACTATCATTTGGAGAATAGCGTAATTAGCTCATTCAAGCAGTATGTGATTGATGCAGTACTCAGAGTTCAAGATATTATAGTGGATCATCCATTTGCAGTATTGCTTTTCTTGATACTTATTGTGATAGGTGTGGTATCGAATAAAAATCAGACAAAACCAGAGAGAATGCCAGATTTTATCATTTTCATGATACTTACCACAACAGGAAGTGTTTTCCCTTATATTTATGCTAGAGGATTTACTACTAGCTATTTAGATATTCGTGTTGAGTATGTATTAGATTTCTGCATTGAGGTTGCGTTGGGATTTATATGTGTTAAATTCGGTCAATGGCTCACATACAAGTTTAGATTGCAGCTAAATGCAAAGGATATTATTGCAGTAGTCGTTGGACTAGTCTTATTTGGATACGCAACTATTATTAATAATTATGCGTATCTTGAAATAACACCAATAGCGATACTTAGAAATGCAGGACAAATAAAGTATAGCTACTCATTTTGGGATGATGTGCTTACTGAAATTGAGAACTCAGAAGAGGATGATGTTGTAATTTATAGAGATTCTGAGCCTAATTGGAGCAGATATTTCTATGCAACAGGTATCGTGGAGGGAGAGGTATATAACGTATCTCCTGAGAAGATATATGATGAAGAGTTTATTATGCCAAACGTGTACTACGGCAAAAATTCTATTGAAATAAAATATAATCATGAGGATTAATTGGAGGCTATTGTGAGTAAATTATTATCGATTGTAGTGCCTTGCTATAACGAAGAGGAAGCGATTCCAATTTTTTATAAGGAAATCAATAAGGTAAAACAAGAGTTAACATCTGTAGAGATAGAACTCCTATTTATTGATGATGGCTCCAGAGATAGAACTCTAGAGGTTCTTAGACAATTATCAAAAGAAGACAGAGCTGTACGATATACATCTTTTTCAAGAAATTTTGGAAAAGAGGCAGGAATTTATGCAGGATTAGAAAAAGCAAAAGGTGACTATGTAGTTATTATGGATGTGGATTTACAGGATCCACCTTCAATGCTACCTCAGATGCTTTCATATATTGAGAGTGGGGAATATGAGTGTGTGGCAACCCGAAGAGTTGATAGAAAGGGAGAGCCACCAATCCGCTCTTTCTTCGCACGCAAATTTTACAGGTTGATGAACAAAATTTCAGATGCAGATATCGTTGATGGCGCCCGAGATTACCAGATGATGACACGACGTGTTGTTGATGCAATCTTAAGTATGAAGGAATACAACCGATTCAGCAAGGGAATCTTTGGTTGGGTTGGATTCAAACGCAAGTGGCTTGAGTTTGAGAATGTTGAGAGAAGTGCTGGCGAGACAAAATGGTCTTTCTGGAAATTGTTTATTTATGCGATTGAGGGTATTGTTGCGTTTAGTACAGCACCATTGATGGCGGCTGCTATTTTTGGACTCATTATGGGCCTTATAGCTCTGCTGTTTATTATTGTCATTATAGTTAGAACATTGGTATTTGGTGATCCAACAAACGGATGGCCTTCAATGATATGTATAATTTTGCTTGTAACAGGAATACAGTTATTCTGCATAGGTGTTCTAGGAGAATACATAGCAAAGATGTATTTGGAGACAAAGAGAAGACCAATATATTTAGTTCAAGAGGAAGAAGATGATAAGTAAATTTAGGACAAAGAGGTATTTGTTAATCCTAGTATTAGGATATGTTTTATTATTTGCACCCTTTGTATATTCGATTTTTTATTCAATGCCTGCAAATGATGATTTTGCTTGGGCAATAGATTGGTGGTCAGACAATCGCTTAATAGAGGCACTTCATAGAGTTCAATACAATTACATGATTACCTATGGAAATTCTGGCTTGGTTGCAATTCTTATTCAGGTGTTATTTCATCCACTTCATATATTCAACAATGTGGGACATAGCTTTGGAATATGCATGATAGTAGCCAACGTAATTATTTTTACAATCTTGATTACGTCAGTGAGAAGATTGTTCAAATACCTGTTTGAGATGGATAGTGATGTAGCGCTTGATGTACTTACATTTTTGGTTACAGCATTGGTAACAACCACATATTACTATAGCGATGTATATAATTGGTGGTCTGGAACACCTGGCTATGCGGGGATGATGGTAATGTCCGTGTTGACTTGCTCAATGATGGCGAAATACTTAAAGACAAAGAACCAAAAGACGTATATTGCCATGATTGTGTTTGGATTAATCGCATGTACATCTATGATGTACGATGTATTAATTGGTGGCTTCTATGTGCTGATGTTTTTCATCATTGAGAGAAAAAATCAGGACACCTTAAAAAAGAAGATTTTTCCATTAGCTTTATATATCGTAATGGGAATCATTCAGGTTATTGCTCCTGGAAACTTTACACGAATGGACGTTGAGGATAGATATAGCCAGGGAATGGTTGCAGCAATTATCGTAACAATTAAGCGAATACTTATGAGAATGGCAACAACAGTTGCAAACAAGCCATGGGTTGTGATGCTATTCATATTTATCTGTTTAATTGGAATTATTGTAAAGAACAAACGTGAAGTTCACTTTTTAAATATTGTTCTTGGCATGATTGTGACAATGGTATCTGCTTTTGTCGGAGTATTGCTTTATGTATATGGTCAGGACAAGAGGATTGATTCTGAGTTTACGCCTAGAATTTATTATGTAGAGGACTATATCATATTTATAGGATGTGCACTTGCGGTATTTGCACTTGGTTGTTATTTTGGACAGAAATTCAGCATTTCCATTTCGAAAAACGTTGCGATAACTGTTGTATCAGCGGTTGGAGTTATAGCACTTGCTGATATATTTGTTACCGGAAAGTATGCTGAAATAATCCAAGTGGATATAGTGGCAAAGGCAGATATTATCAGAGATAGTTATTATCTTTGGGATGGTATTATTGATGAGGTTGTAGCGGCCGAGGATGGTGCAGACGTGGTAATAGAAAGAGAAAATGTTCCATGGTGCCAGTACAGTTACTATACAAGCTTTGATGACATCCCAAGAGAGACCCTCACAGATGAGGATAAATACGGCACTTGCAACCAGTGTGCGTCAAAGTACTATGGAGTTGATTCGATTCTAGTATATTTATATTAATGACTGAGAGAGAATAAGATGGATTTTGTAGCGACAATAGAAAACTATATTGCAAAAACAAAAAGTAAGATATCCAATATGCAAAGAACAGCATTTATTGCTGTCTTTGTTTTTGGATTAATTGCTCATGGCTATGTCATATTTAATAGAATATCCTACCATGACAACTCAGCTAGCCTATTTTCTTTAGGCGGGACATATGAATCTGGCAGATGGATGCTTGGTATTATCTATGACTTGCAAATGATGACAACAAAGATCTATTCAGTCCCAGTATTTAACGGATTGCTTTCGCTAGTGTTTATTGCAATATCAGCGATGATTTTGGTTGATATATTTGATATAAAGTCAAAAGTCCTGACAGTATTTGCAGCAGGCATGATGGTCGTATATCCAGTTGTGACAGGTATTTTCTCATACATGTTTACCTCATGGGTATATTTCCTAGGCATGCTTCTATCATTTGTCGCTGCCCAAAAGCTAATAAAGAATTGCACGCTTAAATCTTTCTTTATAAGTGGAATAATCCTTTCTATGAGCCTAGGTTTCTATCAGGCATTCTTTGCAGTTACAATAGTGTTGTATTTAATTGATTTAACACTTGGAGTGATTGAAGCAAAGATAGATTCTGTTGCAGCATACGCGAAACGAGGATTGATATATCTAGGCAATCTTGTCTTTGGATTAGTTGTATGGGCTCTTGTTCGTATTCTTACACTGAAGATAAAAGGAATTACAGCTGCAGATTATAAGGGAATGAGCGACGGATATGACCTATCACAGTTTCCTGACAAATTAATTCTTGCATATAAAGAGTTCTTTTTACTTAGAATGGAAAAGATTAATATTCTTTTCTATCTCAGATTTTTTACAGCAGTAATTATCGTAATTACGATAATTCAAATTGTGGTCCTTTTAGTTAAGTCTGAGACCAAGATTTCAGTAAAAATTGCAAGTGCAGTTGGAGTAATATTGCTCCCACTAGGAATGAACCTTGTTTATATATTATCTACAAGCGAAGATTATCTTATAGATACGCTAATGATGTATGGAAATATATTTGTATTTTTATTGCCTGTTGTTTTAATCCAGGTAATGGACGGAAAGAAATTTGGAAATGGCATTAAGAAGCGAGCTATTGCACTTGTTACATTGGTTCAGGCGATTTCGCTATTTGTAGTACTAATTGGATATATCTACTTAGATAACTCGGCCTATCTAAAGGCTGATATCACACAGCAGCAATCTATTGCATGGTATACAGAACTAGTAGCCAATATAAAATGTAGTGAAGGCTATTCAACTGATATGGAGATAGTACTTGTTGGAATAGACAATTTGACCGATGAAACATACACCAAATTAGATGCTGGTGGACAGTTAGAGGCAATACAAATTGCAAAGTATCCCGACAGTATGACAATACTAAGCAATGGCGGAGCGTCACTTAGCTTTGCAAGAGAGCACATAGGCTTCGGGAATGAATTGGTTACTGTAGATGATGGAACAATGGCTGCTGATGAAGTGGTAATGGAGATGCCGGTTTATCCAAATGACGGAAGTATTAAAGTGGTGGACGGGATATTAATAGTGAAATTAGGAAACAAAGAATAGCTATAAATGGATAATAAGAAAGGAAGCGTTATGCTTCCTTTCTTATTATCTTTTTATTTAGCATAAGAACATATGATAAATAAATTATTGTATTAATAACAGACATCAACCATTCATTTACAGTATTTCCAAATAGGAATATGCCGTAGGTCGTCAGACTGAGACAAGTGAGTGACACTAATAAAGGAATGGTTTTTGGATAAATAAAGACTATTATAATAGCTAATATTTCGTATAAATAGCCGTATCGCTCGTGCATTGAAGGCAAGAAGAAAATACTACTGTAAGAGAAGAGGAAAGCCATAAAAATAATATTTGCAGGACTTGTCTCTACATTGCTTGAAACCCAGGTAAATACAAAAATGCCAAGTACAATAATAGTAAATAGTATAGTGAAATATTTGAGGGCTAAATAGCCTTCGGAGTTGGTCCCATCATTAAGTATTCTCCAGAATGTTGGGTAATTATTTGTAAGAGAAGGATGGGCATTGGTGTTGTCTGTATAAATGGTAATCATTTCTACGATAGATCTTCCTTGTAGCAAAGCTGGAAGACTAAGTACAATCATAGAAAATGGTATTAACAAAAAATATAACAAGCTAATTCTACGTTTGTAAAAGTAGTAAAAGAGAAAAAAGGGTAAAATAAAAATAGCTTGAAACTTAAATGAAAACGCTATGCCCAAAAAGATAAAACTCTTAAAATATTTTTCTTTCATTAGAAAAAACAAAGAGAGAATTATCCAAAAGCAATAGATTGAATCACATTGAGCCCATGCGGATGAGTTTATTATTACAAGAGGAGAGCAACATGTGATAATGAAAGCTAACAAACAATTAGTCGTTTTGTTAGTGGTTGAAATATCATAAACAAAATATGCAACAACTGCTGATAGAAGATAATCAAAAAGGCAACTGAGAAATTTGTAAGCAAATAATGGCTTGATGGGTAGGTATGTCATTATAGCAATCAAAAATTGGTAAGGGAAATTGTAGTTGCAGCCTTCTATGGGAGTAGAAAGACCAAAAATCCCTCCATTTGATTTAATGGAATCATACCATGGAAGTAGATAGACAGTGGCATCATCGGTGGTGAAGTTCCTTAAAGAAATCCTAATGAGAGCGCTAATGATAAATGCAGAGATAAAAACTAAATAAAAAAGATTATTGATGAAAAAATCCAAGACTCTTTTTTCAAATTTAAAAATCATAAATATTAAACTCCTTTATATAGATGTTGCTTGAATTTGTTTATTAAGAGTAATCATGTACGCTGAATATATAATTATATTAATAATGGCTACAAAACTCTCGCTGATTTGACTGCCATATAGATAACCGCCGTAAATGATGATTGTGTTGGCCAATAAAGCAAGTAGTAAAGGTAATGTCTTGCGATTAATGATCACAATTATTAAAGCAAGTATCTCGCATACGAAACCATATCTTTCATGCATGGCTGGAAGAAACATGACTGTAGTGTAAGTCAGCATAAAAGCAATGTATATAATATTATGGTCGGTTAATTCTATTTTGCGATACATCCATATTGATACCAAGCTGCCAAGTACAATAATATCGAACAAGATAGCAAATTGGTGAAGCGAACCATAGGCGTCGCCGGCACCAAAGCCATCGAGGATTCGCCAAAAGGTTGGGTATCCCATAGTCATAGACTGAAAAATTGAAGTGTTTCCTATATAACTCGAGAAAACATCAGCGATTGTTCTATCCTGAACTAGAGCTGGTATGCTTAATACAACAGAGCATAAAGGAATAATTCCAAAATAAACTATGCTAAAACGTTTCTTGTAGAAATAATAGAACAAGAAAAAAGGCAAGATAAATACGGCCTGAAATTTAAAAGCAAAAGCAATACCATAGAAAATGAAAGTGTGGATGTACTTCTCTTTTCTAAGGAATATTAGGGCGAGGATAATCCAAAATGTATAGATGGAATCGCATTGAGCCCATGCGGCAGAGTTTAAGATTACAATTGGTGAGCATGCAACACATGCAAATGCTGCAAGAGCATGAGCTTTCTTACCTGTTAACTCGTAAATAAGATATCCACATGCAATTGCTAGCAAGTAATCAAATAATATACTCAATAACTTGTATGCCAAAAGTGAGCTAATTGGTAGGTATGTCATTATTCCGATGAGGAATTGGTAAATCAAGCTGTAATTGCATTCCGGATTAGCAGGAGCGCTGAATGAAAAAATACCGCCGTGGGCTTTTATATAATCGTACCAAGGTAGTAGAGAGCCGCTGGCATCATCAGAAATAAAGCCTCTAAGTGTAAAACGAATATAAAGGCTTAGTAGGGTGATGGCAAATAGTACAACGTAGAACAAATTGTGCTGTAACCATTCAATAAGCTTTTTCTCAAAACTAAAAATCATATATCAATCTCCTAATTATTTTTAAATTGTAGCTAAAGTATATTATAATTATATTTATAATACTAGCATGGGTGTATGTAGAAGGGAAGTATAGTGTGAATTCTTGGGGGAGAATAAAGTCAATAATATGTTTGATATTTAAGTGTGCGTGTGTAACTGCGCCACTGTGGGGTGCTGTAATAATTTGCAGCACCCATTTGTTATATGTAGTAGGTTCAGGTTATGTGGGGCCGCTTTGGAATAAGGAGTTTACGAATACCACTCAGGACAAACAATATGATGTTTTGATATTGGGGGATTCTACAGCTAATGCATTTTATATTCCAGAGGTCCTATCGTCATCGACTGTGAATCTGGCATTACCAGCGTCAAGTACGGCAGATGGGTACTATACATTAGTTGATTATTTAAATAATAATAATGCTCCTAAGGATGTTTTTATAAGCTATATGGACTATCATTTGCAGGACGATGTTATCAATTGGGACGTTGGAAATTATATTCATAAATATTCTATTGAGCAGAACCAGGAAATACTGGATAACCTAAATGAATATGCAGTAGCTGATGTGAGTGAATTGGCAGCAGAGGACTATTGGAAAGAAGTAAAGCTGTACCATTATTATGCACCGCAAAAATATGCTCATGCAATAATGTGTTCAGTTTTAGAAAAAAGAGGAGAAAAAAACAAAAACAAGTACGAAGAGATAACAATTAGAAGCGGAAGATATAGCAGTATAACAAATAGCCAGTACGAGCCTGAAGGTGATATAGGATACTCTGATTATGAGGTGACGGCTTTCAATGAACTGTATTATAGAAAAATACTTGATTTATGTCAGAATAACGATATCAACGTGCATATAATAAAGCTCCCTCTTGCAACAAATTCAGGATATCTAGATGATTATGAAGAGGAAGTGGAGGACTATTACAATGATTTATTGGAGGACTATGAAAATGCGGAATTCTACTGGTTTCATACAACCTATCAGCTAGAATTCTTCTATGACCAGTATCATCCAAATAATCATGGGGCATTTAGATTTAGTAGAGAATTAAAGGAATTATATCCAGAAGTATTTGAAGAAGAGACAACAGAGTATTCCGAACAAACGATGAAGGCGTTTGACATGGATATAGCCAATGAGAATTATCTTGGAGAGCTAACCAAATGGGTCAACGACAAACCATATACAATTATATTCTTGGATAACGGAGTTGACCTGGGAGAATATTATTACATGTGCGTAGGCTTCGATGACAAGTGGCTCGAACCATTGATTGATAATGATGTTTACTACCTGAGTGCAGATGGAAGCAGTTTTCCTGAGAATGTAGATGTTCAGAAGGAAAATGATGGGAAGTTGATCGTAACAATTGATGACGGAGAATCTGTTGAACTCGAGCCAACGAGTAATGTGGGGATAAGTTTTGTTGTAATCGATAATGTGAATAATTGTTTTGTCTGTCAGAGAACGAGCGATTATTCAGAATATAAGTTTTCACCTTTACTATAAAATGACCGGAGAATAATGGGGTATGTTATTTAATTCAATAGAATTTTTAATATTTTTTCCAATAGTTGTGATAGCTTATTTTGTTTTTCCAAAGTGTATTAGAAATTACTGGCTACTAATATGTAGCTATTATTTCTACATGTGCTGGAATCCTAAATATATATTGCTTCTGATAGCAACGACTATAGTGACTTATCTTAGTGGATTGTTTTTAGATGTTGTAAAAAGAAAGAAAACTGAGTCTATACAATTCCTGAAAAAGATAATAGTAGCAGCGAGTTTTATTATCAATATAGGATTATTAGTATATTTCAAATATATAGACTTTGCTATAAATGTATGGACTGATATGGCAGCAAAGTTTGGGATAACAGTAATATCTCCCACCTTTGATATCATTCTTCCAGTGGGAATATCCTTCTATATTTTTCAGGCCCTTAGCTATACCATGGATGTGTATAGAGATGAGATATATGCAGAGAAGAATATTTTTAGATATGCGCTTTTTGTGTCATTCTTTCCTCAATTAGTTGCTGGACCGATTGAGCGTTCAAAGAATTTGCTAAAGCAGCTGGCAAAACCTGGAGAATTTGTGTATGAGAATGTTCGTAACGGATTGCTGACAATGCTTTGGGGATTTTTTCTGAAACTAGTAATAGCAGATAGATGTGCAGTAATAGTTGATAATATTTTTGAGGACGTGAGTTCATATAGAGGTTATGAATTAGTTGTAGCTAGTGTGCTGTTCGCCCTTCAAATCTACTGTGATTTCATGAGTTATTCAACAATAGCAAAGGGCGCGGCAGAGGTCATTGGCTATTCTTTGATGGATAATTTTGACTTGCCATATTTTGCTGTTTCAATCAAAGACTTCTGGAGAAGATGGCATATATCTCTTAGCTCATGGCTGAGAGACTATTTATATATTCCATTAGGCGGAAATCGTAAGGGCTTAATTAGAAAATACGTAAATATCTTGATTACATTCTTTGTGAGTGGTTTATGGCATGGTGCTGCCTACACATTTGTATTATGGGGATTGCTTCACGGACTATACCAGATTATTGAAGATATTATGGGAAGACTTGTCAAGAAAGCCAGCCTGCTAAAGCATATAAATATGCAAAATCCAATTATGATGATTATTAGAATCCCAGTAACATTTGTTTTAGTGGATGTAGCCTGGGTCCTATTTCGAGCTAATACTTTAGCGGATGCAATGGTTGTATTTAACAATATGTGGTATGATAATTGGGATAATTTCAAGGATGGAATATTTGAATTGGGATTAAATGAGGTAAATATATATATGCTTCTTGGTAGCTTGGTGATTTTGTTTATATCAAGCCTAATGAGGAGATTTGGAATAAAGCTACGAGATTGGATTTCAAGTAGGTTGTTTGTTGTTAGATATGCATGTTATTGGACTGCAATGATAATGATAATGTTTTCTCTTGATATAGAGGGAAAAGAATTTATTTATTTTCAATTTTAAATTAACCATTCTATCAAATATTTAAAAATGAGGATTGGATATGGCGAAGAGTTATATAGCTAAAAACTATAAAAAGATTTTTTTATTTCTACTAATTGCATGTGCAATTTGTCAATTTGCGTTGACCCAGTATTTTACAATTTTCCAGGGACAGGAGCATCTTGGTCTCGATTCATCGTGGGAATACATGAAAGTGATTTTGGCGGATAAGCATGGTGAATTATACCCAAAAGAGTTTATGCATGAGACCACACAGCCTGAGATGGAGAGAATACTATTCGTTCTTCCATTTTACAAACTCACAGGTAATATCTGGTTGGCATATGGACTTGGAAATATAATTATCACAGGATTAATGCTATTTATCCTGTGGAAGATAATGTCAAAAATCGGATTTAATACTGTTATAAAAATGATAGTTATTAATATGTTCTTGTGCCCATATATGGCCAATGGATTTTACGTTACAAATGACTTGGGTTATTTTAGTTGTCTACTTGGGTTGTGTCCATATCAAGATATAGCAGTACTGGCATTTTTGCTTTTGTTATGGCTTGTGATATTAGAGGAATTAGATAAAAAAACTTGGATAATCTTTGCATGGACAGTTGCCACAACAGCATATTTATGCTTGTGCAAGGGTATGGGTGACATTGTATGGTGCGGAGTTCCTGTATTTTTCTATATAATGTTCCAGTTTTTTTATTATAATGATATAAAGCGTCTTTATTCATGGAAGAGCTTGATGCTCTGGGGTGTAATTGCCTCGATGATTGTTGGCAGAGGACTTGGCTCAGTAATTGGATACAACTACATTGATTCGGGAATGAATTGGATTAATGCCTCAAAGTTCTGGAGCAATCTTGGTAATATATTTTTGGGCTACATGGCAATCGTAGGCGGAATGCCAGGCTCTAGTGTAGAGAGAAGCCCATTTGCGTTTGATGGATTCGCTTATGTTTTTGGCGTAATAATATTTGTTGTATTATTAGTTGCGTTCATTTATTGTCTCGCAACATTAGTTAAGTCATTAGTGAGAGAAAAAAAGGCTGATGACGTTCTTCTGTTTTTAAACACAATAATAATAGTAAATACAATTGAGTACATGTTCATTGATACTTCTCTTGGTCAGGATATTTTTGAACTGAGATATTTGTTGACAGCAACATTATCAGGATTTATTCTCGTTGGATATTTTATAAGATTTCTTGATGATGGTTTACTTTTCAAGAAAGTTGGAGTTGTTGTACTTTTCCTATCATTGGTCGGCATGGATCTCTATTCAGATTATTTCCTTGGCATATCAGACAATGCTAGCTGGAATGTAGATGCAGTAAAAGAAGTGGTAGAATCCACAGACGCAGAGCTTATAGTGTTCTGGGATGCAGGAAAAGAATTTGTAAAGACTGAGAGAGTACTTCGTGTAGTTGATACTGAGCGAGTATACAAATGTGTCAGCAAGGGAGAAGTTCTTGAGGACTTTGGCGATTATAATTATTATGATGATAGTACTCAGTATAATGGGCCATCAATCTTGATTGTAAATGTATCGGAGCCGGATGTTCCTGATGGATTGCTGGAGGATTATGAAGAGATTGCAACAATAGGAGATATGAGCATTCGCTATAGCGAGAATAACAGCATTGATATTATGTCGAATATTTCGAATTATAACTAGGTCAAGAAAAAAGTAAGCGAGAACTACAGTATAAGGATTAAATAATGAGCAAAAAGATTTCAATAGTAGTATCGGTATATAATGAAGAGCTTGGACTCAGACAGTTTTTTGAGCATACTACTCCAATTTTGGAGGAGACAAAGGCAAAGATTGGCTGGGACTATGAGCTAATATTTGTAAATGATGGCAGTCGTGATGGTAGTCTTGATTTGCTGCGTGAGTTTGCAGCAGTTGATGAACATGTGGTTGTAGTAAACTTTGCTGCAAATAGAGGTCATGAGGCAGCTATGATTGCTGGAATTGATTATGCCACAGGTGATGGAATTGTTTGCATGGATGCAGATCTACAGCATCCACCAGAGGCTATTCCGGGAATTATCGAGAAATTTGAGGCGGGCTATGATGTGGTTTCTATGGTTCGTACATCCAGAGCAGATGCTGGAATTATAAAGAAAATCACATCGGCAGCTTTTTATAAAGTAATGAATGCTATGTCTGGAAAGACAAAGTTTGAGAATAATTCTTCGGATTTCTTCGGAATCTCAAGACGTGTTGCACTTGTGCTAAAGCAGGATTATCGTGAGCGCGTACGATTCCTTAGAGGATATGTGCAGAATGTTGGATTCAAAAAGACTACACAGGAATTCCAGGCTAGCGCAAGAATTGCAGGAGAGAGCAATTACAATATAAAGGCTCTTATAAAGCTGTCTTTAAATGCGATATGCAACTTCTCAGATGTACCACTTAAAATGGGAATCTATGCAGGCGTATTTTCGTTATTCATGGCATTTGTGCTGATGATATATTCAATAGTACAGTTCTTCCTTGGCAATGCACCAAGTGGCTACTCTACAATCATAGTAGTGCTATGTGTAATGTTTGGCGTGCTATTTATGATTCTCGGATTCATTTCTGAGTATTTGGCTATTATTTTTGCTGAGGTAAAGCAGAGACCAATCTACATTGTGGATAGCATTATTACAAAAGATGGCGAAGAGCTGAAATAGTTTGGAGAATAAGTAATGAGTTCTATAGGACAGGAAATGTACGATTTTGCAAAGGAGCTTTTTCCAATAAATCGTAGCATTACAGGCGAGGGAGTTCGCCAGACTTTGGCAATGTGTTCACAGCGTATTTCCGAGGTTGATGGTGTTGGATTTGAAATAAAAGATGTGCCAAGCGGTACTGAAGTGTTTGACTGGAATGTTCCAAAGGAATGGAAGATTCGCGAGGCTTATATAGAGGATGAGACTGGAAATAGAATAGTGGATATGGCTGTCAGCAATCTGCATGTCATGGGATATTCAACTCCAGTTGACGAGTGGGTTGATTTAGATGAGCTAAAACAACACATTTTTACTTTGCCGGATCAGCCGGAGATTGTTCCTTATGTTACTAGCTATTATAAGGAACGCTATGGTTTTTGCATGAGCCAAAAGCAGCTAGAGGGCCTAAAGCCAGGCAGATACCATATGTATATTGATTCGGAGCTTTTTGAGGGGAATTTGACCTATGGAGAACTAGTCCTTCCAGGAGAATCAGACGAGGAGATATTTTTCTCCACATATGATTGCCATCCATCAATGGCAAACAATGAGGTGTCAGGCCCAGTGCTCATGTGTGAGCTGATAAAATATGTAAAGAGCCTAAAGAACAGACACTATACATATAGATTTATTATCATCCCTGAGACAATTGGTTCTATCACATATATTGCAACGGATAATCATTTGCAGCATATGAAGGAGCATATTGTAGCAGGATTTAATCTGTCATGTGTAGGAGATAATAGAGATTATTCTATTGTGCACAGCAAATATGCGGATACACTCGCTGATAGAGTCCTTACAAACGTGCTTAAGACTCATACTGATGGAAAATACAGTGACTATAGCTTCTTAAAGCGTGGCTCAGATGAGCGTCAGTACAATTCTGCCGGAGTTGATTTACCAGTGGTATGCTTCTGTCGTAGCAAATTTGGAGAATACCCAGAGTATCACACTAGCGCAGATGACATGAGTCTCGTTAGCCCAGAGGGATTTGAGGGTGGCCATGAGGTAATGACTCAGGTGGTAGATGCCCTTGAGAACAACAATCATTACATGATGACTGTCCCTTGCGAGCCACAGCTTGGCAAGCGCGGACTGTTCCCTACTGTTAGCAAAAAGGGAAGCTATGACGCAGTCATGGCAATGATGTATTTCATGACTTACGCAGACGGACGCAATGACTTAATAGGAATTTCGGAAATTACAGACGTCCCTGTAAAGGAATTAATCGAAATAAAAGATAAACTAGAGGAAAATGGACTAGTAAAAATCCTATGACAACAAACGAATTACTATCAGAACTAAATACAAAGCTGCAGACCATCGGTATGCACAGTGGCGACATGGTCTACATCGCCTCTGACATCACTAACCTATTATTTATAGCTAGTGATGAGTGCCAGGTAAAGCGTAAAGAACGAGACGATTTTTTAAATGAATTCGTAAATACGTTACAGGGCATAGTCGGATCAGAAGGCACACTTCTGTTTCCTGTATTCTCGTGGGATTTCTGCCGAGGTAAAGGCTTTGATTACCACAAGACAAAGGGTGAAGTAGGAGCTCTCAATAACTGGATTTTAAAGAATAGAGAAGACTTTATCCGTACAAAGCATCCAATGTATTCATTCATGGTTTGGGGCAAAAATGCTCACAAGCTGGCTGCTATGTCTAATCAGGATGCTTGGGGGGATGCAGGTCCATTTACTTATCTTCGCGATAATGGGGGCAAGCAGCTCTTCTTTGATATAGAGGCTCATCAGGGAATTACCTTTGGCCATTATGTGGAGCAGTGTGTTGATGTGCCATATCGCCATCCAAAGTATTTCTTTGGAGAATACACTGACAAGAACGGTGTTACAGAAACAAGATGCTATAGCATGTATGTCCGTGATTTGGAGGTAATACAGGAGCTAAGCGTCACAAGCGATTTCCTGGTAAAGGGAGCACAGGCTCAGCGTACAAATTGGCGTGACCTTGACTTGACCTATGTGGATTTAGACAAGGTATACAAGCTACTTGTAGACGACATGAAAAATAATAACGGTGCAAACTCCCTGGCATTTGAGAATTATGAATTGGACTGGAGTAAAGAAAAAACAGTGCCATACGAGGTTGGACCTGTAAAGAGATAAAAATGTTAGAAAAAATAAAAAACAATATTAGTTTTTCAAATATAGTATTTATAGCCATTTGCGGAATAATTGCTTATTACAGCAGTAGGTATCCTGATGTTAGCAATACGACAATTATGTTGATTGCTGGAATCTATATCCTAGGCAGGAGCTTTTCTGTAAAGAAGCTTGATTTTGACATGACATTGCTATTTTTATTTACAACATTTGTAATCAAGGCAATGCTTGATCAGCATACAGGCAAGGCATGGAAGGTGCCAACAACACTTGCGATGCCGGTGCTAATGTATTTATTTGGAAAGCTAATTGCCACAAGCAAGAATATAAAAACAGATTTTGATTCGCAAATACGAATTTGGATTGCTGTAATAGCTATGGCTGTTGGGATGCTGATAAACAATAGAGATTTTTTGTTTAACCGTATTCCAGCCTCAGCTGTTGTAATTGCAGCTATATGCGGAGCACTTGATTTGCTTCTTACAAAAATTGCAGCGAAAAATGAAAAGCTTTTAAAGCTTAAATGGATTCCATTTGCGATTGTCGGCGTCATAGCCCTTGGGAAAGTCGCAATCTGGTATCATGGAGACATTCGCTATATTGCTTTTAGAGAAGCGCTCCATTTAATGATTACCCAGCACTGGGGGAATTTTGCATTTACGGTATTCCCAGAAAACACCAGTAGCAACATGTGGCTTGACTATGGTAGAGAATCTGGTGCAATGGTAATGATTCCACTAGCAATTTTTTTAGTATTATCGGTAGTGGATTCTGTTAAAATGGCATTAAGTAGAAAAATAGGCCTAGCAACAAAAATTCTGTTACTAGTCGCATTTGTTCTATTCAATATATATTATTTCATCGATGCTGTCGCTTTTACATACCAGTATTTATGGTTCTTTGGACTGGTCATTAACGGTATGATTAGCGCGGTTAAGGAGAATAACTAATGAACTTTTTTACAAAAATTAAACACTGGCACAAGGTCGCCTGGTTTTTAGTTGCATATGATTTTGTGACGGTAGTCGGCGCTTTTTTCCTAGCGTTATGGTTCAGATTTGATTGCAGGTACTCATTTATCCCTGACTATTATTTCATTCCATACAAGCAGATTATTATTCCATATGCGATAGCCACAATTCTCGTGTACTATTTCTTTGGGCTTTACAGAAGCATTTGGCGTTTTGCTAGTTTCTTTGAGTTAAAGAAGCTTTCATATGCCTGCGCCATCCTGTTATTTATGAAAGCCCTCGTAGTAACAAGTGCAGTTACTCGTATGCCAATTTCTTACTATGTATTTGGCATTGGCTTTCAGTTCTTGTTTTCAGTGCTAATTAGATTCTCATATAGATTCATTCTTCTTTTGAGAGATAGCCGAGCAGGCACTGAAATAGAGAAAAAAGTAATGATTATCGGCGCTGGCGATGCTGGCCGTATGATTATCAGAGATATCAATTATGTAAACAACGGCAAGAATCATGCAAAGGTTGTTTGTATAATTGATGACAACCCTAATAAGTGGGGACGCTACATAGACGGTGTAGAGGTCGTTGGAAATCAGGACAAGATTCTTGCAAACGTTGAGAAGTTTGGCGTAAATGAAATCTATATCGCAATTGCGAATATTAGCCCTAGTCGAAAGCGTAACTTGATTAATATTTGTAAGGAAACAAACTGTGTAATCAAGCAGCTGCCTAATATTTATGCAGAAAAGGCTGCAATTGTTAGTGCAGGAAGTCTTCAGAACATCACTATCGAGGACGTTCTCGGCCGTGACACAATTGATATTCATCATGAGGGAGTTGCAAACCAGATTAGCGGGAAGGTAGTGCTTGTTACTGGTGGAGGCGGTTCAATTGGTTCGGAGCTATGTAGACAGATTGCAAGATACTCGCCAAAGCAGTTGATTATTTTTGATGTATATGAGAACAATGCATATGACATCCAGTTGGAATTACAGAAAAAATTCCCAGATCTTAATCTTGTTACACTAATCGGCTCAGTCCGGGATACTCGCCGTCTTGAGAACGTATTCGATAAATATCGTCCTAATATTTGCTATCATGCGGCAGCACACAAGCATGTCCCTCTTATGGAGGACAGTCCTTGTGAGGCTATCAAGAACAACGCTGTGGGTACATACAAGACAGCATATGCAGCAATGAAATATGGCTGCGACAGATTTGTGCTTATCAGTACTGACAAGGCTATTAATACTACAAATGTTATGGGCGCAACAAAGCGTATCTGCGAAATGGTTATCCAGACCTTTGATAGAATGATTCGAGAAGGCAAGACTGATGAAATGCCAATGCTTTTCTCACACTCAGACGATAATAAAGATGTGGTAGAAAAGCATAAGGGCGTGAGCAAACCTCATACAGAGTTTGTAGCAGTGCGTTTTGGAAATGTACTGGGATCAAACGGTTCGGTTGTTCCATTATTTAAAAAGCAGATTGCTGATGGAGGGCCTGTTACAGTCACTCATCCAGATATCATCCGCTATTTCATGACAATCCCAGAGGCTGTTAGCCTCGTGCTTAAAGCTGGCTCAAATGCGAGCCACGGAGAGATATTTGTCCTTGATATGGGTGAGCCTGTAAAGATTGCAGATTTAGCGCGAAACATGATAGAGCTTGCTGGCTACAAGCCAGATATTGATATTGAAATCAAATACGTAGGCCTGAGACCTGGTGAGAAGCTCTACGAAGAAAAGCTTATGGATGAAGAGGGCTTAAAGAAGACTGATGACAAGCTTATCCATATTGCAGAGCCAATAGATTTTGACTCAAAACAATTTATTACAGAATTAAACGATTTAATGTATTATGCTTATGAAAACGATGACGAAAAAGTCCTTGAAAAAATCAGACAGACAGTTCCTACTTACGTTGGATAGATTCGTATTTGCGATAGTTGCTGCCACGATTTTTACTTTTTCTTTATGCAGTTGGCTGCTAGACATCAATTATAAATACACCACAGATATGACAGGCATTATTGTTGATGTCAACCATGTATTTTACATAGCAGCGATTGCATCTATTTATTATTTGTTCAGAAAAGGTCACATAGAGTTTGATTTCTCTCTTGTGATGTTGTGCACAGTTTTTGTGCTGATTGCCATAATCGATTATCACATAGAGGATTACGTACCAGTTAATTATGCTTGGATTATTCCAATGGCATATATTGTTGGAAAATTGATTGTGGGCACGGATAAAACAACCATTAATAAGAAAATAATTGCAGTATACGTGGTCATGGCCATACCAGCCTACATCCAGAGCATGCTTGATTTTGGCATGAACTGGAAGGTGAACTGGGAGTACGGCACAGAGAGATGGAATGAGTTCTGGACTGGTGTAATCGAGCCAAGAACTACGTACGAGATGGGATTCATCCTCACAACAAGCGCATTTGCAGTTGCTATTATGTGTTTCAAAAAGCATAAAGCGCTATCAATAGTGATTATTGCTGCAAACGTATTGCTACAGTATGTGGTTATGAAATGCCAAGGCCGTCAGAATCCATTGATGCTAATAATCACAATCGGATTAGTTATGTGCCTATATGCCTATGATAATTGGAGCAAGGAGAATAAGCGATTAAAGATAATCGTATTTGCGATAATTGCGGCAGGTGTTGCAGGAGTTGCCCTTATAGCAATCCTTTTTGCTACTAATGCCTTTGGGCTGATGGATGCCTATAGGTCATCGTATTGGTCTGCTGGTGGATTGCTTAAAAATGAGAGAATCGACATAAACTGGACAGCATTCAAAAGCATGCTACAGTGGCCAGTTGATAATTACGAAACGAGAGCTGGACTGGCACGAGCTCACAGCATGGTTCTAGAGTATGGCCGAGTATACGATATGACAGTGTACATCGGGCTTACACTAATTAGAATTATTTTTATAGTCCAAGCAGCTAGGATGGCGCTGACAAAGAGCGCTAATGCATGGATAAAGTATTTGATTATTCCAGCATTTGTATGCTTGAATTTATACTATACCATGGAACCGAACGCCCACGCCCACAGATATTTGTGGATGCCAGGCCTATTGGTTAGTGGAATGATAAGCGGTTGGCTGGAACTTGAAAAGAAGCCAGGAGTATATCATGAGAGTAAAACCGGCGTAATCGCAAGAAAAGCCAATATAAACGTAGAGGTATAACAACATTTCTATGACATTTTATGAGAGAATTATAAAGAGATTATTTGATATAGTACTGTCATTGGTTGGATTGGCAATAGGGCTCATATTTATTTTGATAGCAAGTATTGCTATTTTCATCGAGGACCCTGGCAAGGTAATATTTACACAAAAGCGAGTGGGGATTCACAAGACTTATTTCAAGATTCACAAGCTTCGCTCAATGAGACTTGATACACCAGATATTCCAACCCACTTGATGACAAATCCTGAGAAATACATTTTAAAGACAGGCGCGCTTTTTAGAAAGCTCTCTATCGATGAGCTTCCACAGCTTTGGGATATTCTTATTGGAAAGATGAGTCTGATTGGACCACGTCCAGCACTATGGAATCAAGAGGATTTGATTGCAGAGCGTGATAAGTATGGTGCCAATGATGTACGACCAGGCCTTACAGGCTGGGCACAGATAAATGGCCGCGATGAGCTAGAGATTCCAGTGAAGGCAGCCTATGACGGCATATATTGCGCTGAGCTGAAAAAAAGTAGCTGGAGCGGTTTCAAGATGGATGTGAAATGCTTCTTTGGAACTATTGCGGCAGTACTTAAAAGAGATGGAGTAGTCGAAGGTGGAACAAAAGGAAAATAAACGGATTAATAATATAATAGCGAAAGGAATTCTTTTGGGAGTTTGTCTTTCTGTAATAATTCCATTTATAGTAATGTCCTTTTATAGTAGACCATGTGTTGATGATTATAATTATTCCTCATATGTTTACCATGTTATTGAGAATGGAAATTGGAATGTTTTTACGCTTTTAAAGGCGGCTATAGATGTTGATAAGAATTTCTACAACACATGGCAGGGATTATATACATCAGCTTTTATATTGGCACTACAGCCTGGAATTTTTGGAGAAAATGTATATTTTGTCGGAGCAATCATGCTCATAATTCTAATGGTGGTTTCACTGTATTATTTTTCAAAAACAGTTATGAGATTATGTGAAGCGGATGTTTCTCCTTGGGCTTTTGCGTTTGTAGGAGTATCAATTGTCTTGATTGGTTTGCCTGAAATTACAGAGGGCTTATATTGGTTCAATGGCGCGTGGAATTATATCCCGTTCTTTTTCTTGACGTTGGTTAACATGGCGTGGATATTAAATTATGTTTTCCGTGACTCAAAATGGAACATTGCATATCTAATTGCGTCAGTATTAATATCATTCACTATTTCTGGTGGAAATCATGTTACGTCCTTTTTAAATATTTTGATGCTTGTAGTTCTAGTTGCAGCATTTATTAAACGTAAATGGACAACTCTTTTTTCGTTGATAAGTGCACTTGTTGGGTTCTATTTTATGTATAGCGCACCAGGGACATCGATACGACAAGCTGCATTTGAAAAACAAACGATAAAGGCAACATTGGTAGCAAGTATAGAGGAGCTAAGAAGTATTTCGAATAGTTATATCAATATAATTTGGATAGTTGTGGCAATAATGGCAATTATTGTTGGCGGTAGAATTGCTAAAAGTGGTGTGTTGCATTTAAAGACTAATCCGTTATTCTTATTTGTTATCAGTATAGTTATTGAATGCGGATTATTGTGCGTACCATACTATCCAATGGGAAATTTTGGTGCGGGTAGAGTTCATAATATTTTTTGGCTTACATACATGCTTTTGTCATTCATAAACATAGCTTATTTGACCATTTGGACATTTGGAAAAGGAATAGAGTTGGTAGGAATACAGCGAGTAAGTATTCATTTGGTTGCTACTGTTTTACTATTGGTATTGTTAATCGTTCCTCCAACTAATTATTCTACGGTGAAGAGTGAACTTAGAAGCGGAATTGCGCAGGAATATGCAGAAGTTTGTGATTCTCGATATGAACAGATGAGAAATGCAAATAATGGAGATGTATGCTATACAAAAGCGCTCCCTTTGTCTGAATGTCTGTATTTTGACGATGTGACCTGGAATAATGATTCATATCAAAATATTGGATGGCGAGAATATTATGGTGTGAGTATGGTTGTGACTGAATAGTCAATTTATAAATAAGGGAATTCTATATTTAGATAAACTAGGAGAATAATCTTGAAAAAGATTCTTGTTACAGGTGCCAATTCATATATTGGAAAAAACTTTATAGATTATATTAATAGCTTGGGCGGATATGAAGCCCAGGCTATTTCTGTTCGTAACGATAATTGGAAAGCGATGGACTGGAACGGCTTTGACACGGTCTATGACGTGGCTGGAATAGCACATATAAAGGAGACTGCGGAGAATAGACATCTCTACTATGAGGTGAACCAAGACCTAGCTGTAGAGCTTGCAAAAAAAGCTAAGGAAGATGGTGTGCACCAGTTCATTTATCTAAGCTCTATGAGCGTATTTGGAATGGTGGTAGGTCATATAGATCAGACTACACCAGTGAATCCTGTGAATGCTTATGGTAAATCAAAGCTAGAGGCTGAGCAAGCGCTTATGGACTTGGCTAGTCCAGAATTTGTAGTATCTATCGTACGCCCGCCAATGGTTTACGGCAAGGGGTGTAAAGGCAATTATCAACTGCTTCGCAAGTTCGCTTTAAAGATAAAAGCATTCCCAAATGTATTTAATCAGCGCAGCATGATAAGCATTGAAAATATGTCAAAAGCAGTGGTTGAACTTATCGATGATGCTAAGCAATCAGGCTATTATCATCCTCAAGACTCTGAATACATAAAGACCTACGATATGGTTAAAGGGATTGCGGAAGCTGAAGGATACCGCTTTCACAAGATATCTATTGGTGTGGGCTTTGTTCGATTTCTAGCAAAACATGTTGGCTTATTCAAAAAGGTATTTGGTAGCCTGACCTATGATTATGCAATAGATCGCCATGATGAGAATGTAAAAGGCTTAGTATCCATCATCATGCCTATGTACAATGCCAACAGATTTGTAGCAGAAGCAATTGAATCAGTGCAAGCTCAGGATTACGAGAATTGGGAACTACTTATAATCAACGACGGCTCAACAGATGGATGTGAGACGCTTGTAGTCGACATGGCAAAAGGTGACTTACGAATAAAGCTTATCAACAAAGAAAACGGTGGAATTGCATCCGCAAGAAATGCTGGAATAAAAGCTGCACGAGGGCAGTATCTAGCCTTTCTCGACAGTGATGATAAATGGAATGTAGGAAAACTTACAAAACAAATTAATCTTTTAAATGAGAATGAGGCACACTTTTGCTATGGAGCGACAGAATTTATGGATGCATCAGGTGAGCCTTTAGATAAATGGTGGCCGGTACCAACAGAGGTGGACTATAAAAAGCTTCTCCATGCAAATGTAATACCATGCTCATCAGTATTAATTGATAGAACGGGGCTTAAATCAATCTACATGCCAAAGCTGGGTCATGAGGACTATGCAACCTGGCTTAGTGTCCTTCGTGATAATAAAATTAAGGCCTATGGTATAAACGAGCCGCTATTTAAATACCGCAAGTCGGACACCGGCGCAAGCAGCAGTAAATTCAAGACACTAAGCTGGACCTGGCATGTATACCACGATAGCCAAGGTTTTGGTTGGCTGAGAAGTACCTGGTGTTTCTTTAGATTTGAGTTTTTGACGGTGATGAAGTATTTGAGATGATTTTTGGAAAAGTTACAAATATCCGCAAGAATCATTTGGAAAAGTTACATAAATGAGCAGAAAAATATTGGAAAAGTTACATAACATAGAAAAATATATGGGTTGAGAAATAAGAATAAATGAAAGAGTAAATTAAAAAGGAGAACTAGACGCATCCAGTTCCCCTAAGTACGCTCCGCAGAAACGTACCGCTATTCACACCTATATGCTAACAAATGTAATCACATATAGCAATATTTACTTTGAAATAAAATGCTTTAAAGTTTGTACCTACGTGTTTGTCAATGGAACCAGTTTTAAATCTAGTGTCAAAAATTACATCGTTATGTGCAATTGCATTTCTCAAATCTTTTACAGCGTAGATTAAACGTTGTGGCAATAAGGCGGCATTATCGTCGCTTTGACGTATTCCCAAACTTAAGGAAATATTTTTTCTACAAGAAAGGTTTAAACACGAAACAAAATGACCAAACTCCCCCAAACTTAGTAACTCAAATATCGCCCAGATAGGTATATTTCTATCTTGCTCAAGATAGTGCTTTGCTATTTTATTATCATTGCCGAATGCGTCAGACTGAATCTTGTAGATGCGGTTACGTAAATCAAGTTGTCTTTTTAATTCTCTCTTATATTTGTCTTCGGCAGCCTTTCTAGAAAAATCCGATTTGAAAGTCTTTCCAGCAGTAGAAAAACTTTTATAATTATCGAGCAATTGGTTGTATGTATCAGGAAAATTATCTGTTCCAGTAGCAGTTGTTATAGTTTCCAATACATAGTTTTTTTAAAGCAGTTTTGATGAACATGACGCTAGGATAAAAGAGGGTTTTTAATTGTGAGTCAAATTTGTATATAGCAAGTAGCTCGTCAAACTCAGAGTATGCAACGTGTGATAACTTAATTAGGTAGAAGTTAAAAGGCAATTCTAAAGTGGAATAAAGAATTTTCGGAGGTGGAAAGAAGAAGAGTAAATTGGATTGTTTTGCCGCCTGGAGTTAAGCCTAGTGCACATATAAGGGGGATTATTAAAAGGACAAAATTTGATTGCGAGAATAGATCATACGAAGAATTGGAAAAGCTATATAGAGAAACAAATGGAGGCAGCAGAGGTCTAACATACAATTTATTAGGATTT
>JAEEGH010008027.1_pt1 | contig 25128 bp, 20 predicted proteins | sample 9134181 | NCBI WGS metagenome assembly JAEEGH01 (sample SAMN16246544, study PRJNA631951) | gut metagenome | biome: gut microbiome; feature: rumen; material: DP-attached | host: Bos | place: Iran: Karaj | collected 2018-10
TCACCAATATGAGCCGCTGTTACTCCCTGCTTATGGATATATAATAAGGTAAGGGTGGTACCCATCTGCCTGATATTGCCATCAGCATACTTATCAAGTTGTTGGTAGGCGTATTCGAGGGCTTCAGAGAGTTGTTCGTCTGTGAAAAGGGCATTAGGATTTACATTCTGCTCAAACCAAGTCGCCAACGACTGACAAACGGTGTTGCTGGCGACTTCGCCTTTCTCGTGACCTCCCATACCATTGCACAATACAAAGAGACTGTTCTTCCATTGAATAATGGAATCCTCTTGATTAGGACGTTGTCCTATCTCATGGATAGAGAGAGGAGGATATAACGAAATCTTCATACGCTATTACATTTTAAAAACAACAGTGGTATGTCCCATGGTGATACGATTCCCATTGACGAGACGGATGGCATCACCAGTCTCAATCTCTTGACCATCGATGGTTGTGAGGTTCTTGTTCTGATAGTTACTTAGCACAGCTTTCTCGGTTCCATCGGGCAAAGTAGTAATAGTGATGCTACAGTGTTGGCGGCTCATGTAGCGATCATCGGTGGCAATCTGGACTGTTGCCTTTGAGGTATTGCCTTTGCGACCAATGATGTTCTGGCCTTCTTCGAGGAAATAGGGCTGGTCTTCAAATACCAAACTCGCATTGCTTTCCTTTGGCATTTCTTTTGGCGTTACCAACTGTGTTGCCCCAAGACTACTGCCAGCCAACTGCGTAGCTCCGCTATCTACTGTAGGTTTCTTAGGAGCATAGTAAGTTTCAGCCTCTAACGGAGCATGCTGTGGAGGAAACTTTACCTGAAGCACTGCTTGGCATTTGGGGCATGTAATCTGTTTGACTTGCTCGTTTTTGGAGTTAGTTACATCAAGAACCACTTGGCAATTGGGACATTTTATTCTCTTTGTCTGCATATCTCTACCACTTAATAACGGTCATATTATTATCGAATTTACCCCACATCACAGGATGTTGCTTTTTGCCAGAAGCCTCTATTACTCCCTTATGAACAAAGTCGTAAAGTTCGCGAGCTGTGATGCGACGATCTTTGTTTATATCAGCCCCTCCGCGTAATCCTCGTTCCAAGAAGATGGTAAAAAGACTATTCTTGTATTGAGTCTCTTGTGAAGTTTCGTTAGTGCGGGAAGAGAGGAACAACATCACGTTCTGGCTATTGTAGCTGGAGGTCTGCTGTCTGGTAGTACGCATCTTACCAGCATAACAGGCATCAGCAATAATAACTTTACGGCTGGCTTTGCAGCCTTTTAGCATCTTAAATATATGCTGATAGGTGAGCAGACCATCGTGACAGACTAATGCGCCAGGTGTTCCGTGCCCACTGAAATAAAGAATAACAACGTCGTCACTTTCTGCATCTTCAAAAGCCGTGTGCATGGTGCTAAGCAATGCAGACTGGGTAGCTTCCTCATTGGTCAGCAGATTGACAGAGGCATCCTTAGTCGCCTGAAAAACCTTGGCAATGGTCTTGGCATCATTATCGCTGATACGAAGATCGTTCTCCTTGCCAGGATAGTCAGCAATGCCAACACTAACAAGGTAAACTTTTGCCTGTAACTGTAAGCAGCAAGCGAAAAGTAATACAGATAGAATGCCAAACTTACGCATTATGCATCCAACATAGCGTCATTCATATAATCGGGCATATCAGGAGCTACATCAGGATTCTCCATTGATGCAAGTTGATTAGGATCGTTAGCATTAACGACTTCACCAACAGTGGCAGCGTTACCCTGATTGTCTACAATGATGTCGGCTTCACTCAACTCATGGTTGTCATCGACATCTATGATTGCCACGTCTGCCTGTCCATCACCTGTCGTGTCATAGCCAACAGCTAAGTGTCCGTCAACATTGGCATAGCCAACGATATGAACGTCACCATCCTGCTCAAAATTCTGGGCTGTCTGTTGATCCACGACCTGTACATCTTCGGTTGTTGTTGCTGCTTGATGAACTTCAGGTGCTACAGGAGCTTCTTCGTGATGATAAACATGATGGACGACAACTACCTGAGGATTTGCATCTGTTGGAGTGGATAGTTCATCAGGACGTATCTCAGGCTGAACCTGCTGAGCGAAGTCATGCTTCTGCTCAACACTCATGTTGTTCCATTCGTCAGCAGAATAGGTATTGTAAATACCACCATGCCAATGGAAAACTCCACCAGGACCTACTTCTGCACGGGCAGCAGCAAAAGCCTCGCCAAACGACATGTCATCGTTGACAGCTGCTACTTGCAGCCCATTCTCCAATGTATGACTGGTCTCTCCTGGCTCTGGAGCCGTTACATCCTCAGTCTTCCCTTCTTCTGGAGTTTCTTCTTTCCCCAGTTCTTGAGCAGCAGCCTGCCCTGCGTATAGCAGTCCTGCACCCATCAGGATTCCAGACACTCCACCTAAGGTAACTTGCTTCCATGCACTACCTTCTTTCTTCGTCTCTTGCTGTCCATTAGATAATGGCTGCTTTTCTAAAATCGTTGTTTCGTTCATGTCGTTATTATTTTAAATTTGTTGCAAAAGTAATATAATTATATGATAGTTCAAAGTTTTAATAGGTATCTTGTAGGAAATACCCTGTTTACTGTACGAAATTACTTTTTGAATTTTGTCCTACAGAATGGGCATTCATCATTTTGCGATAATATAGTATAACTCCTAAAACAAGTTAGAGGACGTTTGCATTTGGGACACACCCATTTCTGATCAAAATCTTCTTGTAGTCTCTTCAATTCTATTGTGCTATTATCTTGTGAGCGCCTATATAGTCCATAGATAAATAGCAGGAAAGCTATTCCTGTAAACACCAATGCAACTCCACGAATCTCTGGTGCAACGCCAGCAATGATACCTCCTAACATAGAGAATCCCAAAGGAATACTTGCCAAAAGCCCATTGTTTTTTTGGCGATTTCTAATAGCTGTATCCTCTTGCTGATAGTCATCCCAAACCTTTTTCAAAGATCGGATATCTATTGTTTCCACTTTGGGTTCGTTCAATGCGTCCCATTGAAACAGATAATGGGAATTGCCAAGTTCTATTTTGTCCTTTTCTGAAATGGTTTTGCTCTCTACTGCAATGCCGTTGACAAAAGTAACGTTTCGTTCATTGAGGTTTTTGATTTGCCATTTGCCGTTTCCTGCTGGTTGCAGACTGATATGATGGCGACTTACATCCATTGGGACACTATTGGGTTGTCCATATAACTTTGAATTGCCATCCTTAACAACGCAAAGTTGTCTTGTCTGTTGATCTCTTCCTATGATAATCTCCATACGTTTTATATCTTTGCTTTTATGACAAGTTCCTTAACTGCTTTTAATGCCTCTTTTGACACAGGCATCTGAAAAAGGAAATGCTCACAGTCTGATAGCATCAGCACTTGCTTTTGTATGTCAACTTGATAGATGTAGTTCATATTTACAATAAACCGCTTGCCAATACGCATGAATTGCTTGGCATTCTCACCAAGTTGAGCAGCCAATGCCTCTTCCGTATGAGATAGATTCATTGTTATACACACCTTCTGTTTGTTGGTAGTAACTATGTATGTGTAGTTACCGTCGCCTTCAAAATAGACAATCTTCTGAATGTCTAAGCGAATGAGTTTGTCGCGCGAGTTGAAATATACTCTTTGTTGTGTCATTGGTAAACAATTTTTAACCAGCAATCGCTGAAAAAAAGAATTATTATTGTGCAAAGATAGTAAAAAACTACCGAATTGAACACTTTTTTGCAGTTTTTATACCAATTTGGCGGGCATTCTGGTTAAAAAGGCCAATTAAGACTAGCGATTTCGATGAATTTGAGATAGTCTGAGGTTAGATTTGTTCTAACGTACAATGTTTCCAAGGTAACTTTCAGTGTTCTGAACCATAGGCGAGATGGTTTTCATACATACATTATCTTAATCTTTCTTATAAAATCATTTTCTGTTGCTCCATTTCAGATATATTTTCGTAAATTTGTTGCAAATTTCGAATAAAGGGCAAAAGAAATGCAATGATTGAATCAAGAGAAAGACATCAGATAAGGTACATGTATGTAGGGATAGTCCTATTCCTATATATAATAATAGGTGCAGTTTCTGTTCATGCTCTCCCTAGTCAAAATGCCTCTTTTGCGCATCAAAATCCCGCACCACAATCGTATACTTGTGTTGTAGGGCTAGCAGGTGGAACTTCCAAGGCGATGCCTGGGGAGGTGTCATTGGCCCATAATGGTGTCCTTTTTCTAGATGAATTAACCGAGTTCAATCGGGCTACTTTGGAAATCCTCAGACAGCCCTTAGAAGACCGTAAAATAACGATAACCAGGGCAAATTACACAGTGGAATATCCATGCTCTTTCATGCTTGTAGCCTCGATGAATCCTTGTCCTTGCGGCTATTATGGCGATCCCTTACACAAGTGTACCTGCACACCGGGACAAATCAGCCGTTATCTCTCGAAAATCAGTGGTCCTCTTCTCGATAGAATTGACATACACTGTGAAATTCAGGCAGTTCCGTTCGCTCAGCTGTCCAAAATGCAGCCTGGAGAACCGTCCACATCACACCGTGAACGAGTTATCAAGGCGAGACTTATCCAAGAAGAGCGTTTCAAGGACTACAAAAACGTTCATTGCAATGCCCAAATGACAGAGCGGATGTTGCATAAATTTGCTGAACCTGATGATGCAAGTCTAGAAATGCTACGGTTGGCTATGGAGAAGCTGAGTCTGTCTGCCAGAGCGTATAGCAGAATCTTGAAGGTTGCTAGAACGATTGCCGACTTAGAGGGTTCAGAGAAAGTACAGAGCCAGCATATTGCTGAGGCCATCGGTTATCGTAACCTTGATAGAGGTGATTGGGCAGAGCGAGGAATATAGGTTAGTCACTCCGATCCATATTCTTTGATGATACCTACTTCATTCGTCACGTCAAAATCCTCAAACTTTAGGGGCGAGAGACTGATGATGTGCTTTAGCTTGAACTTGGTATAATCGAGGTTCAGGTCTTCGTATTTGTCGCCCTTCATTTGTTTCTTAGCTACAAAGACGAATTGTTCGAGGTCTAACTTTAGGAAATTGCAATGCCTGGTTCGTATGTCATATAGCCAGTGATTGAAGTCCCATGCCTTTAACGGATCTCTTGTTAATGATGCGTAGATGCATGTTCTATTCCGAAAATAATATTCGCCATCAGTCAGGACTGTTTTGATGATATCGTTTCTCATGCTGATTGTCTGGCTTTCCTGACGTGGATTCTATCACTTTCTGAAAGCGGAACATACCGTCTTGGTCTTCTGAGCTACCTTCGGGGTCATGGGGATCGGGATGGTGGTTGTTGTAGAATTCGATAATGTGAAATCCGCAGCGATTCACGTAGAAATGGATATTGCGTTTCTCGAAGTAAGGGGTTACGGTTTCCCAAACTTTAATCTCTGGATGCATTAGCTCGATGGCTTGCCATGCTGCGAAACCAATGCCTTGGCTGTGAACATTGGGTGAAACAAAAAGCAAATCCAAGTGGCCTGTATAGGTTTCGTTATCAATATGAATGACTGCGCCACCCACGTTCTTGCCATCACAGACAATGCGATAGGCTTCCGCGTTTTCAGCATCGATAGAGTCTGAGATAGTTTGACGCGATATAATCTCCCCATCCTCTTCGCAATGGTCATCCCTAAGTCCAAACTCTTCCATCGCTCCATACCGAAACGCCTCCTGATTGTCCGTGATGAACTGTTCACGGTCATCAGGTTCCAATGGCTTTAATGTCACGTTTTTCTTACTCATATTCTCTCATTTTACGAGTCGAGCCAGCGCTTTACGGTGGCGACTTTATCCTTGCTGACGATGATCTCCTCGTCGGGAGCAGCAGTCATGTGGATACGCATCTTGCCAAGGAAATAGGTGGAGAGTTTCTGCACGGCGGCAGCGCTAATGATAAACTGACGGTTGACGCGCATAAAGCGCTGGGGGTCGAGCTGGGTTTCTACTTCTTCAAGGGTCATGTTCAACGTGTGGTGTTTCCCTTCCATTGCACGACCAGCCGCGCTACGACGTGACGGCGCCTTATCTCAGAATGCTGGCAGGACCTATGGACTATACGCCAGGCGCCATGTCGAACGCCATGAAGGATCATTTCTTTGGCAACAACGACCATCCGATGAGTCAGGGCACGCGCGTTCACCAGATGGCGATGTACATCACCTTCGAAGCACCGTTGCAGATGCTAGCCGACAGCCCTACGAAGTATATGCAGAATCAGGAGTGTACGGACTTCATCGCACAGATTCCTACGACGTTCGACGAGACCATCGCCCTTGACGGACAATTGGGCCAATACACGCTCATCGCCCGCCGCAAGGGAACCACTTGGTATCTGGCAGCCATGACCGACTGGACACCACGCGACCTAACCGTCAACCTGTCTTTCCTCGGCTCAGGACTGTATCAGGCCGACATCTTCGCTGACGGTATCAATGCCGCTAAAGAGGCTACGGACTATCAGCATATCCACAAAACCGTCAGTAGCACCAACCGCCTCAACATCCACCTCAGCAGTGGTGGCGGCTGGACGGCCATTATTACTCCCTGATGTTTATCCTAGGCATAAGACTACCAGTGGACAGTTTTGTCCACTGGCTCTGATGGTCTGGTAATAGAACTTTTCCTTTCTATTTCTTGATTCTGTAGATGCGGAATGACATGGCGGGCAGCTGGTCATTGATGACCGACTGCTTCTTGTCGGCCTCGACAGCGATAGTGCCTGGCTGCGGGGTGATCAGCTCGGGACGCTCGATGCTGTTCTCGTCGTCCATGCCGTGATGGCTCAGCGTCAGCGTCCGTGCCGTGGAGGCACCCGTCAGGTCTTTCAGGTTCAGCGTGATGGGCTGCACGGTCTTCGAGGTGTTAGCGACCTTGACAATGACCTCGTTGGCATCCTTGTCGAAGGCTGCCGATGCGAAGAGTCCGTTCTGTCCCTCCTGGTTGGCCACGGGAACAGCCACGCTCTTCTTGCCCTGCTGCTTCCGGGTGGTCAGCGGCAGCACGTGAGTGCCTTTGTTGGTGGCATACATCTGCTGCACGTAGTAGCTGACGGTCTTGAACATCTGCGTCTGGTCGTACCAAATCTGGTCGGGACGCCACTGCCATCCGTCGACGTGGGCGAAGAGTGGGGCAGGGGAGCTCATGTGTACGATGTCGGCATTGCGCTCGAAGCCCGTCATGTGGGCAGCCTCGAGGATGGCAGCCTCGTAGTGGTTCCACTTCTTGCCCTTGCCGTGGCAGGCGTATTCACCGGCGAACACCTTCGGTCCCTTGCGGTCGTACGTGTCGTAGCGCAGGCCGTGGGTCAGGAACCACTGCTCGTCGCGGTAGTAGTGCTCGTCGTAGAGGTCCACCTTCAACTCTTTCATGCGGGGCTGCAGGAGGTCGAAATCCCAGCCCTCGCTGTTAGGACCGGTGGTGCCGATGAGTTTCAGCGTGGGGTATTTTTTGCGCAGGGCGTCGCTGAACTTCTTCAGGCGCTCGGTGAACACAGGACCATAGCCGCCGTGCTGCTCGTCGTAGTCCCACTGTTCGTTGCCCACACCGAGGAACTTCAGGTTGAAGGGTTCGGGATGTCCCATGTCGGCACGCACTTTACCCCACTTCGTGGTGACGTCGCCATTGGCAAACTCCACCAAATCCAGCGCATCCTGGATGTATGGGCCGAGGTCGTCGAGTGCTACATGTACGCCGGGCTTCGTGGGGTCGGGGTTCTGGAACTGGCACGACAGTCCGCACGAGATGACGGGCAGCGGCTCAGCACCGATATCCTCCGCCAACTGGAAGAACTCAAAGAACCCCAGTCCGTACGACTGATAGTAGTCGGGGAAGTAGCGGAAGTCGAAGGTATATTCCCAGCGATTATGGTTCAACGGACGGTTCTCAACGGGACCTACCGAGTTCTTCCATTGGTAGCGCTCATCAAGAGAGCTACCCTCCACAATGCATCCGCCGGGGAAGCGGAAGATGCCCGGATGCAGGTCTTCCAAAGCCTGAGCAAGGTCGCGGCGCATACCATTCTCGCGGTTCTTATAGGTGTTGACGGGGAATAGCGAGATATGCTCCAGCGCCACGCTGTTCAACCCTTGCAGGAAGATGCGCAGCTTGGCCTGTTTCAGCGTCTTCGTCGACGTCAGCGTGACGGTATATTTCTTCCACTCTGCAGAGGTGACGTCCACCTTCTGCTCGGCAAACTCCTGACGCTCGTCCATCGAACTTTCATCGATGAGCTGCACGCGGATGGTCGCCACGCCCTTTGGTACCTTTGCCCATACCGAGAAGCGGTACTGCTCGCCCTGCTTTACGCCGATGCCGAAGTAGCCCTCGTTCACCAGTCCCGAACGGCGGTCGTTGTGACCAGGATCGCTCAGCACCACGTAGTGCGGACAACGCTCAAACGGTCCGTCATCCTTTACATCCACCCGTCCGAAGGCCTGCCAGCCCATCAGCGACTGCGGAAATTCAAACGAGCGGTTCTTCACCAGTTCACCATACAGTCCGCCGTCAGCGGCGTAGTTGATGTCCTCGAAGAAAATGCCGTACATCGTCGGCTGGATGGGTGCACCCAGTTTCTTGGTGTTCACGTCCATCACGTTCTGCGCTATTGCCGTCATCGTCATGCTCGCCACGACAGCAGACAACATTAATAATCTTTTTTTCATAGTTATAACGTTTTTCCTTTAATTGAATAACTTAAAAATTGGGAGCGTTTAATCATTATTCCTCCCAGTGGAACACAGCACCATTTCGCTGACCAGGATCTGGTCCGGCGAAGTCCATAGAATAAGGACTGCCTGTAGTCGGATTCTTACCTAAATATTTATGATTCTTCAAAGAAAGAAGCATAAAATCATGGTCGAGATAATCTTGCCAAAGAAACACCTCAGCCTCCCTTGCATCGGATGTAAAGCGCACATCACCAGGCAAACCGTCACCATAGACTTTCACATAACGACCATCAGCACATTGGAGAGCTACACATCCTTTTTTACAGTCTATTATGCGGAATCGAGTCAACTCACTCATGTTGCCAGCATTGGTATCGTAAAGCAATCCATGCTCCAAGGCAATGGCAGGTCGATTCGTTGCTTTGTTGATGATGCGTACGGTCTTACCATAGGGGATATTCCTGCTACGGTCAGCCTTTGGTTCTTCAACAGTAAAGTTATCGAACTCTGCATAACCGCCATTCCTACCTTTTATATTATACATAAAAAGAGCATGACGAGACCCCTGGAAAGTAATGAGCTGATAAGAGAGGGGCATCATGCGTCCAAGTGTCTTAAATGTTTTACCATCAGTCGAGTAAGCATACTGTGCTTGATTATCATCATATTCACCGATACAACGGAGATAGATTTTTCCATCAACCAAATCGATGGGCATCATAATAGTATCATTATTCAGTTGCTCAAAACAACAGAGGGAAGTACTATTACCATTCTTAATAACGCCTATCCACGAGCAAGGAACGTTAATGTTACCTAAGCCAGCCACATCACCATTCTTCATACCCTTTACATAGAGTTCGACAGTAGTAATGGATGTTGGTCCAACAACGCGCTGTGTCAGCGTGTTGCGAGCCCACATCAACTGTTCGGCAGGCATTGACTGCAGGCGCAAACGTCCTTTTGTCAGACTCCATTTGCTGTCATCAGGATTATGGTTCCACTGCCAAATGCGACCAAGAACCTTGCCATCGAAATGCTCACTACGCTCGTAAGGAGCATGAGGCTCTGCTTGCTGCTGTGACACCTCAACATCCTTGCCACCCGGCTTAAACCAAGTGCGTGGTGCACGGCCCAAATTGCCCTCAAGACCTACCATCGGCCATCCGTCCTTCCACGTCAGTGGCATCAGACAGACGGTTCTGCCTATAGAGTGGAAGTCCTGCATAAGCAATGCCCACCATGAACCGTCAACAGCTTGGACAATGCCACCCTGATGGGCATTGTCGCAGCCCGTAGCGTCTGGACTGGCAGTCATAATGGTGAACGAAGCGCCATTGCTGCCGATGCGGTATTTTTCACCCTTTGGCACCAGCGTACGCCCCACGCCCTGATAGCCGTAGGTTTCGTCAGCTGTGATGACCCGGGTCTCATAAGGCCCCCAAATACTCTTCGACCGTGAGCAAAGTGTACGACCGTTGGGCGCATAGTCGGTAGAGATGAGGTAATACATACCATCAATCTTATAGATATGATGTCCCTCGCCAATACCGTTACCCTCTGGGATGATGACCCGATCGGTTCCCTCTACCGGTCCGCTCATATCGGGCTTCAACTCTGTACAATGCACCTCACCATACTTGTGGATGGCGTAGATTTTGCCATCGTCATCGAAGAGCACCGAAAGGTCGTAGATGTTGCCTTGCATATTATGATGCTTCCACGGGCCACGAATATCCTTCGATGTGTAGCATTGCAACCCCTTGCCATTGACATTTGAGAAAATATAGAACTGGCCATTGGCATAGCGAATGGCTGGCGCCCAGATGCCCTGTCCGTATATTTCCTCATGATTCTTCAGCGAAAACCGATCCTCAGGGAAGTCAAAGCGATTGAAACAGTAGCCGACGTTCTCCCAATTAACAAGGTCTTTCGAGTGCAGGATAACGAGTCCTGGCACCGAGTGCATAGTAGTGCCAGCCAGATAGTAGTCATCACCCACCCGAATAATATCGGGGTCGGAGAATTCGTCATAGAACAGAGGATTGGTAAACGTGCCGTTGCCATTATCTGCCGTCCACGACTGAGCAAAAGACACAAGCATGGAGACATGGAATGCACATAATGCTAAAAGAAATCGCTTCATTCTCTGTCGGTATTAATCAATTGTCTTTAAGAAAGGCCAACCGTCAGCAGTCCACCTGATAGGACGTTGGACCAGTATTGATGCCCCCTGATGGGCAATACTGTAGCCATGACAGATGAAGATATCCTCACCATTGACATGATAGGCAGCACAATGGCCCACAGCCTCAAACTGCTTCTTGTCGCCTTCGAGGAACAGGGTGCCGCCGCCATCGCGCATATCCTTGCCGCTGCGGTCGATATAAGGCCCATCCACCTGACGGCTGCGACCTACGGCTACGCGGTAGTTGCTCTGGGCTCCGCGACAACAGTAGTCCCACGACACAAAGAGATAGTACCAGCCATCGTGTCGGAAGATGAACGGTGCCTCGATGGCATTCGTTCCGGCATACTTGGAAGTAGGATTAGCGGGCACATTCCTATCACGCGATGCATAGCGGCGGGCAATGGTACGCGGCCGTTCGCTCTTGGCCACATGCATCGTGGTGTCGAGACGCACCATCTGAATGCCATCCCAGAACGAGCCCCACGTCATCCACGCTTGGTCGTTGTCGTCGATGATGAAGTTCGGGTCGATAGCATTCCACTGGTCACGACCTTCACGAGAAGTCACGATACAGCCTTCGTCATTCCATACGGGGAAACCCAATGAAGGTTTACTCAGTAAACCGATGGCAGAGCCATTCTTACCGAAGGTAGAACAGCTATAGGCCAACCACCACTTACCGTGCCACCGGATGACATCAGGAGCCCACACATGGTGAGTAAAGCCTGGGACTGAATCGCCTGTCCATTGTGGCATCACCGTCATTATAGGCTCAGGAAGTACCGTCCACGTCTTACGGTCCTGGGAAGTCATCTGTTGGATGCCTATCCCCGTGCAGAACAGGTAGTAAGTACTGTCCTCATACGCCATCACTGGGTCGTGCGTCATCGGTGTCTCCGTCTGGAATGCCGTATGGTGATGCCCTTGGTGATGGGACTGGGGATATAGAGTGGTGCTCAGCGTGAGCACCACTACTATAGATAGAATTCGTTTCATCAGTCAGTTATTTTACTCTTTCACAGGAGCCTTGTAACCCCAGATGGTAACACCTGTCTTACTGTCAAGAGCCGTGAAGCAAGGAACCTTTGTATCAGTTGGTTCCAAAGTTTGAGGAACCATCACACCCTTAAATTCTGAACCAATCTTGATGGTGATATATGATGTACCAGACTTGGTGGTCCAAGTACCAGTAGCACCACCGGAAATAGTACCATCAGCATTGAGGGTTACATCCACAGGAGCTGCATATTCCTTGGCAGCATGATCCAGTCCATATTGATGAGTCAGCAACTTATAAGTACCTGGGATATCAGCTGTAGCCACCTTCTGAGCAACAGCAATACCAGCGCTCTTGATGCCTTCGCCCGTATATTCGAATGGAGCAGCCACCAACCAGCCCTCTTCGTTCTGATAAACCTGGTGAACACGCACCTCGTGACCCTCGCCACGATTCTGGAAACGTGTATGATAAACCAGATAGGTACGTCCGTCCTCGGCAGCAATAATGCTGTTATGTCCCTGAGCACGCTCGCCAAAGTCACCCGTAACCTGATAGCCCCATTCGTTGTATGCACCAAAGATGTTGACACCACGGTTTCCATCGTTCTCACCAGCACCGAAGTTGAGCAAATAGGTATTGAAGATAGCACTGCTGCCCTTGCTGTCAACGTATGGTCCATCAGGATCCTGTGAACGGAACATGCGCATCTGATAGCCACCGGCAGCTTCCAGGCCACCATAGGTCACAAAGAGAAAGTAGTAGCCACCAACATACTCGATGTAGCTGGCCTCCCCCGACACGTAGTGACCGCCGGCAATCTTCCGGCCAAAGTAAGGATCCGACGTTTCGCTCTCTGCATAAGTGACATCATAGTCACGCAGACCAGTTTCCTCGTCGAGTTCCAGCATGAAGATACCACCGCTCCACGAGCCATAACTCATCCATAGTTTGCCCTCCTCGTCGTAGAACACGCAGGGGTCGATGGCGTTGGGCCAATGGTTTCCGTAGTTGTCGCTGGGATTGTAGCGGCCGGGCATCGTTGTCTCGCCCAGTGCCATGGGCGCATCGGTAGCCTCATAGTTGGCCTGTGAACGGAAACCGCTCATCACAACAGGAGCCTGGTAGCGATAAGGACCCTCAATTCTGTCAGAGGTCAGCAGGATGATGCTGCTCAGCCAGTGGTCGCCATTGATGCTGAGGTACATGCACCACTTACCCAGACGCTTGTTATAGATGACGTCGGGAGCCCACATATTGCCGTCCACGTTATAAGCATCGTTGCCACGCTTTGACCAAGCAAAGGCATCGAAAGTGAAATCATAGGTCTTGCCACCTTTCTTCATCTTCGTCACCTGAGGAGTAGTGAAGGCGTCAGCATTAGCGGCATTGTTACTGCCAGCTGTTGCCCAAGGAGCCTGGAAGGCTTCCCACGACATCAGGTTCTTTGACTTTGCTGCAGCACGGTGGGAGCCAAAGACATAATAGGTGTTTGACGTCGGGTCCCAAACAATGCTGGGGTCGTGCACGCTGACTCGCTTCAGGTCTGCAGGTCCGCCTGCCTGTGGGTCGTCCTCGGTATCAACCGTAGCGTTTGTAGTCGTGAAAGATGTCTCGCCAGAGTAAACGACCTCATAGCTTGTCTGTGCATAACCACGCAGATAATAAGTGGTGTTGGGCTGCAGACCAGTGATGGTCAGGGAAATATTCTTCGAGAATGCCGTAATCTTGTTATCATTGATAGTAGGATTGGGCGATGTCGAGAAGCAAATACCACGATAGGTGATATGTGAACCTTCGGCCGTTGCCGTAACAGCGGCAGACGACCCCTTGATGGCTGACACAGCGGGAGTGCTGACTGACAAAGGAATATTCACTTCCTCAATGTCATCCTTGCAGGCTGTTGCCATCGTGACGATGGCAAACAGCACTAAAAGTTTTGATATATATTTCATAATTGTGTTGCATTTAATAAATTACTCAAATACCAGATGTGCCTTCTCAATAGTGAAGTGGAAGTAGAAGTTGTCGGGGTCAATGGTGTTGATGCCCATATAGTTCTGTTCGTATGTCTTGCCATTGTTACCAACCATAATAGCCTTCACGTCAGCAGTACCGTCACCATTGTTGGTAACGAAAGCGGTTACTAGTGCACCATCCATAGCGGCGGCCCACTCATCCCAGTTACGACCGTCCTCAATGGTTGCGGCACATGCCCCCCAGCCTGTACCCCAACCGAAGTTGTCGGCACGTAGTACGCTATACTCTGTTGCACCATCGGCCGTAGCCAGCACAACGAGGAAGTTGTTCCAGTTGGCACCACCTGCAGTGTAGTTGGTGAAACGTGTTACAAACGTTTGGTTTGCTTCTATTTTGTGTGCAGGCGAATGGTCGCTCCAGAATGCGCCCGTGTTGTTCTCGTCACCTGTCACTGCATCGAACTCCAGATGTGCCTTCTCAATGGTGAAGTGGAAGTAGAAGTTATTAGGATCAACGGTGTTAATACCCTTGTAGTTCTGCTCGTATGTCTTACCATTGTTACCAACCATAATAGCCTTCACGTCAGCAGTACCGTCACCATTGTTGGTAACGAAAGTGGTCACCTTGGCGCCATCCATAGCGGCGGCCCACTCATCCCAGTTACGACCGTCCTCAATGGTTGCGGCACATGCCCCCCAGCCTATACCCCAACCGAAGTTGTCGGCACGCAGTACGCTATACTCTGTTGCACCATCGGCCGTAGCCAGCACAACGAGGAAGTTGTTCCAGTTGGCACCACCAGCAGTATAGTTGGTGAAGTAGGAAACAAACGTCTCACCAGGAGCCACCTTGATGGCTTCAGAATGGTCACTCCAGAAAGCGCCTGTGTTGTCTGTAGCACCAACGGTCTTGTACATCTTCTCAACAATCTCGAACTCAGCAGTACCGATAACTGCTGCGGCAGCATTCTCACCCAGATAGGTCTTATTATAGACAGCCACCAGCGTCTTCCTGCCAACGCTATTCATATCAGGAACAGCCTGAATCTGAAGGTCCTTGCCCTCCACCTCTTTCGCTACACCATCAGCGAAGGTCACTGTTGCCGTCACATTGGCAAAAGCATCCTCGAACGAGGTTCCCAGCTTCACCTTCGCGGCCACTCCGTTCAGATTCATGGCTACAGGTTCGCTGTCCTTCACGTCAACATCGCCAAACTCAATATGGCTGTTATCCACGGTGAACGCGAAGTAAAGATTGTCCTTATCTACAGAGACACCTGTATACTCCTGTGTATAAGTGTTGCCATCAGAGCCAAGCATCGTGACCTTTACATCGGCAGTACCATCACCATAATTATAGAGGTTCAGCGTGCACTTGGCTCTGCTCATAGCCTTCAGCCACGTAGCCCAGTCCCTGTCAGCACTCTCCATCTTCTTGGCAAAATGTGCATCGCTTTCTTCTCCTGAATAGCCAGTCCCCCAGCCCCAGTTGTCGGCACGCAGTACAGCATACTCAACGTCCTTTGCCTCGTTGCGGAGAATGAGCACGAAGTTGTTCCAGTTGCTGGCACCACCAAAATTTGTAAACTTCACTTGATAGGTCTTTCCTGATTCAGCTTTGATGTCGTCAGTAAATTCTGTCCACCAGCCTGTTGTATTGTCTGCTGCACCCAATTTCGAAGGATTGGGCGTCGTCTCGACAATAGAAGACGGATCTTCCTCTTTTTGTCCCATTTCTGCGAGCCAGTCGGGAGCATTTATCTTATACAGGTCACCGCCTTCGCAGCTTGTCAGTGTCAGCATGCCCAAGGCTGCTGCACAGCAAGCAGTTGCTATTTTATTCAGATATTTCATAATCTTTATCTATTAAAGGTTTTATTGTTATTTGCTCAAATCAACTACAGGGTGAATAGTCCAACCATTCTTGGTAAAGTACACAAAGTTGTCCATGTCTTTATTTGCAGAGTTACCCACGAGACTGGAGTTCACATTCATATAGTTCTGATAGACGGGGAAATACTCATGCCCCTTTTGGTATTTGTCGAAAGTACTCTCAACACCAGAGGTGCCATAGACAATCTTTTCTTTCACATCAGCAGCGAGCTTATAAGCACCATGCTCCTTCAACTGCTGCAGGCGGTTGGCATCGTGGAAGAAGCCCCAACGGATAAGGTCGTAGCAACGACCTGCCTCACAACCGAATTCCTTGGGACGCTCGACGTTGGCAATCTGCTCAAACAGCTTGTCGGCAGTTTTGAAGTCGGCAAGCGCCAAATCGTTCAGGTTGGCACGGCGACGCACCTCGTTAATCCAGTCAATAGCCTGCTGGGTAGGACGACCATTGACCTCGTTCTCACACTCAGCAGCACGCAGCAACACGTCAGCATAGCGCATGAGACGAATATTGATACCACACTTCAGACCTGTAACCACCGAGGCATAAAGACCTGTGCGGAAGTTGGTGTATTTGGCAACGGGAATACCACCATTGACTGTGTTGACAACAGCGGGGTTCTCATCAGACATCTTTTCTGTATAACACATATTTCCCAAACCGTCGGAATAGGTTTCCCAGTCTGTCTCGTATGTACCAAGTGTCCAATACAGACGTGGGTCGAGCTTACCATCCTTGGTCTTATCACCTTCCTTGAAGAGCCAATAGAGCCAGGGAGCAGCTGCCAAGTCCTGCCAGCTACCTGTGCTTGCAGGTGCGAAGTTAGCCTCTAAGGCATTACCCTGAGAAGCATTCTTACTAATGTTCACTGGTGTCCACTCATCATCTGAGCCCTGAGAGCCATAGTCGAGGAACTGGACTTCGTAAAGGCTCTCGGCATTGTTCTCGTAAGCACTGCCCTCACGGAAGTTGTCACCATAGTTCTTCATCAGCTCATAGTGGCCATAGTTACCAGCGATGATATCCTTCAGCACGGTGAGAGCCTGGCTGTACTTGTGGCGCTGCATCAGAGCACGGGCGTAGTAGCCGGCAGCAGCACCGCTGGTGGCACGACCTTTGGCCCACTCGCCACCCGCATCGCGGGTTGGCAGCAGCGTCATAGCTTCAGAGAAGTCTTTCTCGACCTGATCGAGCACTCTGTCATACTGTGCATTAGGATCGGTCTCACCCTCCTCGTGATTGGCTGCATAAAGTCCTTCAAGAGAAGAATATGAGTTGTAATCCAGAATGAGGGGGGGATTCTGATAGAAATTGGAAAGATTGTAATATGCCAGACCACGGATGAACAGGGCCTGTCCCTTGATGCGCTTCATGGTCTCAGAGAGCACATTGTCATCTTCGCCACACTTGGTAATCACGAAATTAGTAATGTTGATGACATAGAACCAGTCGCGCCAGATCCATGCTACCTCACTATTGTCTATGGAAACATTCAGGTTGTCAGCTGACAAGTGGTTCCATGACTGAGCCACGTTCCAAACCTCGTCACCACGACAGCACTCCAAAGTATAACCTACACGGGCGTAGGTACCCTCCATACGGGTATGATGATAACAGGCAATGACTGCATCCTCCAAGTCTTGGGTGGTATTGCCGAAAGTACCTGTAGTCGGGTCGTTGGGGTTGGTCAGCTCCAACTTATCGCTACACGAAGTCAGCGTGCCGATGCCCAACATCAGGGCAAATGAAAATTTATATAGTTTCATAATAATTACCTCTTTTATATATTAGAATGAGAAAAGAATACCAGCCATGAAGCTGCGTGCACTAGGATATGAGCACCAGTTGAAACCAGGGGTAAATGTGCCACCTGCATAGTCCACATTATAACCTTTATATTTAGTAAAGGTATGGAGATTCTGGGCAGAAACGTATGCACGAACGCCAGAGACAACACCCTTGAACCACTTGTCGGGGAAGTTGTAGCCCAATTCGATATTGGCAATCTTCCAATAAGCAGCATTCTGGATCTTGCGATCGCTGAAGTAGTCGTTCCAAGCCTCACCGTTGGCTACAATATAGGTACGGGGAACACTTGAGATATAGGTCAAACCATCCTCGGAATAGCGGTTGGCATCACCAATGGCAACATCCTTGTTAGCCCAACCGTAGCAGGAGTTCAGACTGTTATATATACCATCGGAAACATGATAGTTCAAGGCACCAAAGGTTGAGATGCTCAGGTCGAAATTCTTGTACTCCAGATGAGCACTGATACCAAAATTCACCTTGGGCAGACCACTACCGAGAACGACGCGGTCGGAACCATTGATAATGCCGTCGTTGTTCACGTCCTTGTACAGACAGTCACCTATCTGTGCACCAGTCTGAGTGACATGATTGCCAAGATCGTTGACATGGTCGTCAAGGTCGGCCTGAGTACGGGCGATACCCTCATAGACATAGCCATAGAACTGACCAACCTCCTGACCTACGAAAGTAGCATAGTCACCAGTGATATACGACTCCTCGCCGAAACCGAGCTTGGTAACCTTGTTCTTCAGCGTGCTCAAGTTGGCTGATACCTGCCACTTCAGAGCGTGGTCACGGTTACGATAAGTTGCAGAGAACTCGAAACCGCTGTTCTCCATAGAGGCGGCATTCATGGTCACAGACTCGTTTCTTACACCAGCGTTGGCAGGAACAGGAACAGAGTACAACAGGTCTGTCGACTTGTTCTTATACCACTCAGCAGTGAACTCCAAGCGATTGTTGAACATAGCCAGATCGATACCGACATTGGTCGTTGACTTCTTCTCCCATGCAAGCTGATTGTTCACGTAATCTTCAATAGACGAACCGTAGACAACTGTATTACCAAAGCTATAACTCATATAGCCAGGACGATACACTGACTGATAAGCATACTCACCGATGTTCTCGTTACCAAGTTCACCATAGCTGGCGCGAACCTTAAACAGATTAACAATGTTACGATCGATAGGGAAGAACTTTTCCTTATCAAAACGCCAACCTACAGATACTGACGGGAAAGTACCCCAGCGGATATCCTTCGTAAGACGTGAGCTACCATCACGACGAATAACAAACGAGAACAGATACTTGCCATCGTAGTCATAGTTCAGACGACCAATGAAAGATGTCAGAGCGTGTTTATATTCGTACGACTCTGATTCACGTGTCTCGGCTTTCTGGGGATGGAGATAATAGGGTTCTGTGAGGTTGATACCCCATGCATTCAAAAGATGGGTATTCTCCTCCTCGTAGGTGATACCGCCTAAGAGATTAATATGGTGTAAACCGAAGTTTCCATCCCATGTCAGCGTATTCTCAACCAGGAAGTCTGAATAAGTACGCTTATTCTCTGTCAGGCGCTCGTTGCTCTTGTCAAGATATACACGGTTGCTCTGAATCCAGGCTGCAACCCAAGTCTTATCCTGGGCATTGGTCTTGCTATATGAGAGGTTGAGTTTGTAGTTCAGCTTGTGATTCTTGCTATCCAAACCAATCATCTTCAGCAAGTTCACATCAGCCGAACCTGTAGCAACAACACGATCTACAATGGTATTGCGGGTCAGCATGTTGTTAACCAGCAAGGGGTTCGAAGCAGAGATATCACCATGGATATCATTATAATAAACACCATAGCCATAGGCATCGTATTTGTAATTCTTGGCAGCAGGCACTACGTCGTCCAAATACCATGTGCTTTCATCGTATGCCTTGATAGTAGGCTGCATCAGCAATGTACCACGCAGCACGTTGGTCACGTCGCCATAGAGACCCTGTACATACTCATTGGCATTTGAAAGACCCATACCGTCCTGGTTGGAGTGAGAATACACGATACTGGTGTTGAACTGGATAAACTTGGTCTCCATCATATTGTTCACACGAGCCGTGAAACGATTATAGTTAGGACCAGCACCTTCCAACGTACCCTTCTGCTGGAAATAGTCGAGACCTACGTTATAGGTGTTGTGTGCACCGCCACCGCTCAGATTGACATTGTGGTTCTGACGTGTACCAGTCTTAAACACCTCCTTGAACCAATCAGTATTGGTATTGTCCATGAAATGGTACTTGCCATCCGCTCCTAGACTATAGCCACTGGGCAGGGGCGTATTGGAATTAGCTGCTGCATGACCAAGATAATCACTATACTGGTCGGCATTCATAATGTCGTATGTGCTACTGGGAATCCAGTCAACGCCAAAATATCCCTTATAGTCCACCTTCAGGGGCTGATCTTTCTTACCGCTCTTCGTCGTGATGATTACCACACCGTTGGCAGCACGGGAACCGTAGATAGCACCTGCCGAAGCATCTTTCAAAACCTGAATGGTTTCAATGTCGTTAGGAGAGAAGTCACGGATGGTCGTACCCATGGGCACACCGTCAATGACATAGAGAGGAGCAGTACTTCCGAAAGAACCGATACCACGGATACGTACTGATGGGTCGGCACCAGGTTGACCGTCAGAGGTAATCTGCACACCGGCCACCTTACCTTCCAGCATCGTGGAGATGTTCGAGTTCGACACGCGCTTCAGCTCCTCAGCATTGACGATAGACACAGAACCCGTCAGGTCGGCCTTCTTCTGCGTACCGTAACCGACGACGACCACCTGTTCGAGAACATTGTCATCGGCCTCGAGTTCAATTTGATTAAGGTTCGCGCGTCCGCGTACGGCAATCTCACGATCCTTGTAACCAACGTAGCTAATCACGATGATACCGTCTGCCGGAACATCCAACGAGAAGTTACCGTCGTAATCGGTAATTGCACCCGATTGGGCACCCTTCACCTTGACAGTGGCACCGATGAGCGGTTCACCGTCATGGTCAACAACCTGGCCGCTGACCTTCAAGGTCTGCTGGGCCACTGACGCGATTGCAGGAACAGGACAGATGGTCAGACCTCCTGCCAGTCCCAACATCAGCATCGCAGAGAATAATGCTTGTTTTCTCATTTGTAAATTGTTTTGTTAGAATTAAGTTTATTAGTAATGTATTTTACTGGCGGCAAAGATAGGAACTATTGCCCAAAATTAGGTGGACAAAACAATTTATTGGGTGGACAAAATGGTGATTTGTCGATTCTTACCCCTTTTTCTGTGTATTTTTCGTTATTTCAGTCCACCGAAGTGTCCTCTTCGGCATAAGTACTCGGACTTTTTCCGTAACGATGGGTGAAACAGCGAGTAAAGTACTTCGGGTCGTTGAATCCAACCTTGTAGGCTATTTCAGTAATGTTCCTGTTGGCAATATTCTCCAACAGCAGTTTCTTTGCAACGGTCAGACGGTAGTTGCGGATAAACTGACCCGTACTCTGGCCCGTTTCGGCATTCAGGCGCTTCGCCAGAAGGCTGCGGCTCATGCCCATCGCCTCGGCAAACTCAGTGATGCCGAAGGTGCTATCCATGTAGTGCTGCTCCATCGTCGCCGTAGCACGCTCCATGAAGGTCTTAACCTGCAGGGATTCCTGTTTGTCGGCCTCCACACTGCGGCGGTAGCTCTTCTTCAGGTGCTCGTGGGCGTCAAGGATGTTTTGTATGCGCGCCTGCAGCTGTTCGGGGTCGTCGGCTTCGTCCATGGCCTTGCGGATGGGAACCATCAGTTTCTCGGCTTCCTGACGGCGCAACTTCTCCATGCGCTGTCTGAGCTGCCAGAGCAGCAGAGCGGCGACGGCTAAGGTGACGATGATGACAAACCACCAGCTTTTCCAGAAATAGGGTTTCACGACGATGTCGATGCTGATGACGTGACGGTTGTCGGAGCCTTTGGCAGCATAGGCCACTTCAAAGGTGTAGGTGCCTGGTTTCAGACTGGTGTAGCGTACCGAGTGTTCTCCGGGCGTCAGTATGGTCCATTCGTCATCAAATCCCTTCATTCTGTAGCTGTAGTATCCCTGTACGTCGCCCTCGTAGGTCAGCGTCGAGAAACTGATGGCAAACGATTTGTTCGACTCGTGCAGACGGATGCAGCGGGCCTGTGAGATGTCTGCGTCGAGAATACCCTCGTCTGCCGATGTCACCTCTTGGTTGTCTACCAACAGCTGTGTAAAGGTCAGGTGAACGGGATAGTCGGCCTCGCTGTTTTCGCCACGTATTTCCGTTAACCCTGCCGTACTGCCCACATAGATGGCTCCGTCGGAGCCTTTCACAGCTGAGTTCCAATAGAACTGCTGTCCAGACAGACCCTCGCGTTCGCCATAGTTGGTAAAGGTGTGGGTGTCGGGAGTGTAGATGGAAAGACCGTTGTTGGTGGTTATCCATAGCCGCCCCTGCATGTCCTCCACAATGCCCTTCACCGAATTATTAGCCAGTCCGTCGTCCGTCGTCAGCACTTCAAACGCCTCCTCCATCTTACCGCTGCCATTTCCCCTCTTATCTCTTGTCTCTAATCTCTTACATCTCCTATACAGTCCATAGCCGTTGCTGCCCAGCCACAGCGTACCATCCTTCGCCTCGCAGAAACAGGTAATCTTGTCAACCACTGGCGACTCAGGGTGGTTTAGCTTATGGCGCAGATGGCGGACACGGAATCTCCGACCGCCACGGGCAATGCCTCCATCGCTTTTCAGGTCAATAACGATGACGCCCGACAGACACCCCATCCACAGCTGCTGTTCATGGTCTATCAGCGAACCAATGCAGCCACGTATCTCGCGGTTGCCCTCAAAGGGGTCTTCCAGCCGTCCAGTCTTCAGATTGTATAGAAACACTCCGTCGTTCGACCCTATCCATAGGGCATCGTGCCGTCGGTCGTAAGCCAGCGCCCCGATGTAGTTCGTTTGCCCCACCATGCTGTCGGGCATGGCCAAAGGACGAATGGTCAATGGTGATTGGTCAATGGTCAATGTATTCACGCCGCCGCCCCAAGTGCCTATCCACAGCCGCCCGTGACCGTCGCCCTCCAGCACCGACACGGAGTTGTGGGTCAGTCCTGAATTGTGGGTCGTCCAGTGCTCAAAGCCGCCTTGTACCCTGCGGTTCAGTCCGCCTTCCACCGTGCCAACCCATAGCGTGCCGTCGGGCTCTACACGCATGGCGTTCACGGGATGGGGCGACAGCGAGCGAGGATCCCGAGGGTCATTGACATAATTGCGCAGCATGAGCGGTTTAGGCGATAGTTTGATGATGCCGGCCGTCTCGGTGGCTATCCATAGCTGATGTCCGTACACCAGTAGCTGGTGGACGAAATCGCTGGCCATCGGACAGCCCGGTGTCGACGAATTCCAGCATTGGAACGTATCCGTCTGATCGTCCAGCACACATAGTCCTCGCAGCGTACCTACCAGCAGGCGTCCGTCGCTGGTCAAAGCCAGCGAGGTGGCATAGTCGTGCGACAGCGAGCGGGGGTCGGCAGTGTGTCGGTAGCTGCGCAGTGTCGAGTTGTAAGGGTCGTAGACGTACAGCCCCTGGTTGGTCGATATCCAGATGTCGTTACCCCGTCGCAGCAGGTCGGTGACGTACAGTCCCCGCAGCTGGCTTAGGGCGGGGGCTATCTCGCGGTATTCCAGTCGTCCGCCAATGTCGCACACGCGGAACAGGCCGTCGACAACACTCATCCACACCGTACCGTTCTGGTCGATGTCGCGGATGTTGATGTCAGGTGTGTTGCCCCGATAGGCGGCTGCGCTGATGTGACGGACGCTGCCGTCGTCGTTGAAGGTATAGCGGAAGATGCTGTCGCGCGTCACGTGCCATAGAGCGCCCTTCGTGTCGCAGTAGACGTGCACCGACTCCTTTGCCAGCAGACGGCTTATGTCACCTTTGCCGTATCGGGGCACTGTGCGGCCCATCGTCACCATGTCCATCACCGTCACATTCTCGTCGTAGACCGTCCACAGCCGGTGGTGACGGTCTTCGGCAAAACCCTTGCACGAATTGCTGATGCTGCCCCTACGAGTCTTCAGGTTCGGCCGCATATAAGTATAGCCGTCGTAACGTACCGCCCCACCGCCGTAGCTCGAAATCCACACAAAGCCACGGCTGTCCGCGAAGATGCCGTTCACGTGGTTATGTGGTAGTCCCGCACGCACGTCCAGATTGGTCACGTTGTATCGCTCCAGCAGTCCCTGTGCCAGAGCCCATTCCGCCGTCGACAATAGGACGAACATTGAGATAATGAGCTTTTTCATCGTCATTGCCCTGCAAAGTTACGAATAAGTGAGCAAAATGCAAAAGGAAAACTCGTTTTTCTTTTTATTTCCGAGCGAAAGTAAGTCTACTTCACCTTTACGTACTCGATGTCTTGATAGAGTTCGGGCTTGCCCTTGTAACTCTCGGGCAGGAAGTGGAGACGGACGCCGCGGATGTGCTTGCGGGGCTTGAACTGCTCGGGGCTGTCCACGTTGTCGCTCTCTATTTCCAGTTTCATCATGCCCCAGTTCCTCAGGCGCACCTTGTCGCCTCGGCGCAGGTGGTCGTTGATAACGGCTCCGAGGACAGATAGCGCATCCTAAGCCTGTTAACCCTCCCTTATCGTGCCGTAAGTGCCTGTTATCAAGCGACTTTAGTCCCCGCTCCGTCATCTGGAGCTTAGATTGCCACCTCGAAGTAATCGAGAAAAAACTGGCGCATCTGCACCAGATCCTTGCAAAATAACGCTACGTGATCGATTCTCATATTCTCTATGTTTTTTTCGGCTTTGGTTCAGGCAGGGCCTTGCAGGTCTCGCGGACGAGGAGTGAGACGTAGTCGCGGTCGTCGACGTCGGCAATGTAAAAGTAGTCCTTGGCGCCATCGTAGGGTGGACGCATATCAACGACGCGCAACAGCGGTCGGACGGCATCTGTGGGTTTCAGATAGAAACAATCGTCGCAGATGAGTCCAAAGATTTTCCCGTCACAATAGATGCCGTAGTCGCCGAACATCTTCTTCGTCATAATCTCGCCCGCACCGCTACACTGGTCGGCGATGTACTGTACAAAATCGGTATTGCTTGCCATATTGTTTATATTACGTTAAAGTGTCGCAGGGCGTTGAGGATGCCGTCGTCGTCAACGGAGGTGGTGACGTAGTCGGCGTGGTGCTTGAGGGCGTCGATGGCGTTGCCCATCGCGACGCCGATGCCGGCCTGGAGAATCATTGAGGTGTCGTTGCCGCCGTCGCCGAAGGCCATCGTGCGACTGACGTCAAAACCCTCATGACGGGCCATCGCCAAGATGCCCTTGCCCTTGTCGGCACCGTTGGCGGTGATGTCCGTAAATTCCGGATGCCAGCGACCCGAGACGCATTGCGGCATGCGCGCCATCAGCACGGGCTCGTAGTCGGCAGGGAAGAAGGGCGTCAACTGCAGGATGTC
>JAEEGH010008028.1_pt1 | contig 25126 bp, 20 predicted proteins | sample 9134181 | NCBI WGS metagenome assembly JAEEGH01 (sample SAMN16246544, study PRJNA631951) | gut metagenome | biome: gut microbiome; feature: rumen; material: DP-attached | host: Bos | place: Iran: Karaj | collected 2018-10
GGTTACCTTGCATTTATAGGTCTTTCCGTTGTCGCATTTTGCCTTGATCGTGACAACGGAATCGCGGGCCTTGACCGCGGTAACGAGGCCGGTAGTCTTGCCGACCTTTGCGTATGCTTTCGAGGTTGACGACCATGAGACCGCCTTGGCGCCGACTACTTTGAGCTGCAAGGTCTCGCCCTCTTTCAGGGTCACAGTCTTGGGGCTCACGTAAGGGTTCTTGACCTTGATCTTGCAGGTAAAGGTGCTGCCCTTCGCAGTCGTGGCCGTAATGGTGGCGCTGCCCTTTTTCAGCGCAGTCACCAGACCGTTGCCGTCCACGCTCGCCACGCTTTTGTCGGACGAGGTCCACAGCACCGTCTTTTTATAATTCTTGAGAGTCAGCTGCTGTGTCTTGCCGACATAGAGAGTTTTTTTGGTGGTATTGAGCTTAACCGTTGCGGCCTGTACCTTGCCCATCGGCAGCATGGTAATGACCATCGCCAATGTGAGCAGCAATGTCGTGATCGCCTTGATCAGGGGGTAACGTCTGTTATTCTGCATATAAACTCCTTATCTTTTCAACAAGCTTCGCAAAGTTCATTCCATGCGATGCCTTAACAAGTACCGTATCGCCTTCGGTAAGTCCGAGGCTGCCGACATTGTCGATCAGATCGTCGAGGGTGCCGAAATAGCACGCTTCACAGCCTCCGCCCGCCTCTTTTGCGGCGTCGTACATATTGTCGGAGAGTTCTCCTACGCACACGAGCATGTCGATCCCGTGCGTGGCTGCATACCGTCCGACCTCGGCGTGGAGTATGGCCGCGTTCTCACCGAGCTCGAACATGTCTCCGAGTATCGCGATCTTACGTCCCGCTGCGCTCATCATCAGATCTATCGCCGCGCAGTCGGCCTTTGGATTGGCATTGTAACAGTCGTCGAGAATGAGGAGCCTGCCCATGTCTATGAGCCTGCTGCGTCCGCTCATCGGCTGTGCTGCAGCGATGCCTGCCGCTATCTCCTCCGGCTCCATGCCGAACATCAGACCCGCAGCCGTAGCAGCCAGGCTGTTTAGGACCATATGAGCTCCGGGAAGATGCACCTTGGCATGAAAACGTCCCACCGATGAGGTATCGCCGTCGCCGTTTGCCATCCACGGGCCCGTATGGTACAGGATGTCTGCCTCGGTGCCCTTAAGTCCCATGTTTACGATATTTTCCGCGCAGATGTCTCCGCCGCTGCCGTAGCGGACAATGTTCAGCCCCGGCACATCGCGCACGCCGGAGAGTTTTTCGTCCTCGGCGTTCAGGATCAGCGTCCCGCCCTCTCTTACATGCTTAAATACCTCGGACTTAGCCCGCAGCACGCCGTCCAGGTCCTTTAAGAACTCCAGATGACAGGGTCCGACATTCGTAAATACCACCGCGTCGGGCTTTACTATCTCGCCGAGACGGTCCATCTCTCCGAAATGATTGATGCCCATCTCCACAACAGCCGCCTCGTGCTCGTCCCTGAGCCTGAATATCGTGAGCGGCACTCCGAGCTCGTTATTAAAATTCCCCTCGGTCTTGAGCGTATTGAATCTCTGCTCCAGGACCGAAGCCACTAACTCCTTTGTGCTGGTCTTGCCGACAGAGCCGACTATCCCCACGATCCTGACTTTGCTCATCTGCTCGCGGTAATAACACGCCAGCAGCCTCAGTGCCTTTAATGTATCGTCGACCGCTATGCACGGTCCGGCGGCGTCACCGGGTACCTTCTCGCAGATAACGCCCATCGCGCCTTTTTCAAAGACCTGACCGATATAATCATGTCCGTCCGAATGCTCGCCGCGTATGGCGGCAAATATGGTCCCCGGACCCGCCTTGCGGGAATCGGTGATGATCTCTGAGGCCTCAGCCGCTACTTTTTCTGCCGCAGCCCCATCCGGGTATGCCGTCCGGTCGTCGGCATCTCCTTCCGGATACACGAGCCTGCCGTTCACAGCCTCCGCGATCCGCTCTAATGTCATTCCTCTCATAGCAAACCCTTTATTTATACTTATTCAGCGATACGCGGATGATCTCCTCACACAGCTCGGGGAACTCCGTGCCCTCGGCTCTCGCCTCCTGAGGGATAAGACTGGTGGGCGTCATGCCGGGCAGCGTATTGGCCTCGAGGCAGAACAGCTCTCCGTCCTCGTTCATCAGTATATCCATGCGCGCGTAGGTCTTGATCCTCAGCGTATTGTAAGCGTCGAGCGCCACCTTCTGTATGCGCTTTGTCAGCTCTTCGGGAATCTTAGCCGGACAGATCTCAACGGTCGCGCCGGCTTCGTATTTGTTTTTATAGTCATAGAAGCCCTGCTTCGGAATGATCTCAACCACGGGGAGCGGTCTGCCGTCAAATACGCAGTCGGTAAACTCCCTGCCCTTGATGTACTGCTCAACGATGGTCAGTCCGTCATAGCGCGCGCACTCAGCCACCGCGTCACGGTATTCCTTCTCATCGCGCACGATGAACACGCCGATCGATGAGCCGCCGCTGCTGACCTTGACTACCGAAGGGAACTTCGGTACATAAGTATCGTCCGGACCGTTAAGGATATAGGACTCGGGGGTCGGCACGCCGTTAACCTTAAACAGCGCCTTTGTGACCGTTTTGTCCATGGCCAGGGCAGAGCTTAAGTAATCCGTACCCGTGTATTTGATGCCGTACAGGTCGAGAGCCGCCTGGATCTTTCCGTTCTCGCCGAAATCACCGTGCAGGCCCATGAACACGATATCCGCAGCCCTGCAGATCCTGATAACGTTCTCACCAAAGAGCTCGTCGCTCTTGAGTCTCCTCGATGCCTTGACCGCCTCGATATCGGGCGCTGTCTCGCTGACCTTTGCCGATTTCTCGGCCCAGTCGATGCCTGCGGTAAAGAGTTCGTCCTCCTCACCGGGGGCCAGGTCCTTCTCATACCCGAGGTAAACATCGAGCAATATCACGTCATGTCCCTTGCTCTTCAAAGCCTTATATATCTGGGTACCCGAAACCAGAGAAACATCGCGCTCAGTGCTGATACCGCCGTTTAAAACAACAATCTTCATCTTTCATCCCTCTTTTGCACAGATTTTTACTCACTAATTATACTCCATACCGTTTGCGGCAACAACCGAATCTTTTTGACTTGCTTTTTTCAAAAAAATGCGTAAAATAATATTCGTTGCATGCACCGTTAGTTTATCGGTAAAACATAAGCTTCCCAAGCTTAGGAGGAGGGTTCGACTCCCTTACGGTGCTGAATAAAAGGTGCCTGTCACCATTATGGTGACAGGCACCTTTTGTTTCTATTTCCGTACCGTCTCCAGCGCGGCGGCGACGGTTTTGTCCATGTCGTAGTATTTATAGCAGCCCAAGCGGCCTCCGAAAGTCACGTCGGGGCAGTTTTCCGCGAGCTTTGCGTATTCGGCGTATATCGCGTTGTTCCTGTCGTTGTTGACGGGATAATAAGGCTCATCACCCGGCTTCCACGACGCGGGATATTCCTTTGTGATGACGGTGAACGGAGCATCGTCGCCGCCGTAACGCTTTCCGAACTCAAAATGCCTGTGCTCGATGATGCGGGTGTAAGGCACATCCGCGGAGGTGTAATTGACCACGGCGCAGCCCTGGAAATTGTCGGTGGGCAGAGTCTCTTTTTCGAATCTCAGCGACCTGTACTCGAGCTGCCCGGCAGAGTATCCGAAAAACTCATCGATAGGGCCGGTATATATCACGTGCCGCGCGATGCCGAGCCCTGCTGCAGTATCCTTCATCCCGCACCGGCCGGCCTCATACTCCGACTTCAGAGCGAAATAATCGCATCCGAGCCGCACCTCGATGCCCTCGAGCATCTTTGCTATCATCGCGGTGTATCCGCCCGTCGGGATGCCCTGATAGCGGTCGTTGAAATAATTGTTGTCATAAGTGAACCGGAGCGGCAGCCTGCGGATGATGAATGAAGGCAGCTCGCTGCACTTGCGCCCCCACTGCTTCTCGGTGTAGCCCTTTACGAGCTTCTCGTAAACATCGCGCCCGACCATTTTGAGCGCCTGTTCCTCGAGGTTTTTGGGCTCGCCGATGTTCAGCTCCTTTATCTGCCTGTCGATGACCGCGCGCGCCTCATCGGGCGTCGCGATCCCCCACATCTTGCTGAACGTGTTCATGTTGAAGGGCAGGTTGTAGAGCTCATCGCCGTATCTGGCGACCGGTGAATTGATATAGTTATTGAATTCGGCGAAGCGGTTCACATAGTCCCAGACCTCTTTGTTCGAAGTATGGAAAATGTGTGCGCCGTACTCATGCACGATAACGCCGTTCTCATTGGCCGTGTAGGCGTTGCCCGCGATGTGATCCCTTTTGTCGATCACCAGGCACGCATGCCCCGCGTCGGTCAGCTCTCTGGCGCATACCGCGCCGAAAATGCCCGCTCCCACTATCAGATAATCATACATAGTTTTTCCCCCGTAAATACACGTCACCCCCGACGCAATATCACTTCTTCTCCCGGCGCTTAAAGATAAAGCTCCTGAACAGTATCACATTCATGACTATAAAGAATGCGGTAATAATGATCCACGAAAGGCCCGGCTGCTTGGGCGCGAGCGCCGCGATCAGCATCATCGGGAATCCGAACACGATCGCGGGGAAATTCTGGTAAACCAGGTTTTCCGCAACGGGAGTCTCGAAATTCCTGTCGATCTCGCGAAGGAGCACGATACCGGTGCTCGCGGTACCGGTCAGCATGCCGTACATGGCCATGAACTGCTCCTCGCCGTATTTCTCGAAGAGCTTTTTGGCGACGAGTTTGTTGTAGAGGTAAGTCGAAACGGCGCCCACGATGCCTATCGTCAGGAGTACCGGCCAGTACTGTCCGATGACCTCGATGCGGATGGCCGCAAAGCCTGCCACGATCATCAGATCGAAGAAGAATCCGCTGATGCGCTTCATCAGGAACTCATTTACATACTCGCGCTGTATCAGGCGCGTCTTCGATGTGATCTTGTTCAGGATCATGTTTATGATCGTTCCGAAGATAACGCCGAAGAGGAAGTTAAAGCCGTAAAGCACGGATTTGAACGAAGGAACGAGGTTTCCGAGCACGCGGATCACGAGATAGGTCACCGCATAGGTGCCGAAAACGAACGAGAGCTGAACGGTGAGCTTATCGATGCTGCCGTTCATCGGGATCTCGGTGGCTCTCTGGATATCCTCGGAGGAATACTTCTCCGCGGTCTCCTCGAAGCCCTCGGTAAATCTGCCGCGTCTGCGCATAGCGTTCAGATGGATGACGCCGCCGATCGCAGCGCTCAAGAATCCCATCGCAGCGACGGTCAGACCAAAGCTCTTGCCGCCCTCAAAGCCGTAGTCGGCCTCGTAGATGCTGCCGTAGTTAAGCGCCTGTCCGGTTCCCTGTCCGTATCCGAACGGGAGCAGGATGCCTGCCGCCGAGAACATCTTAGAAGAAAGCATCGCCCATACGATCGTGATGCCCAGACCCAGAACGCCCTGCAGCAGATATGTCGAAACCGTCGTAACGCCGGTGTTGAATATCTCGCGTGTGCGCTCCTTGCCCATTTTCTCGCCCTGATGCTTGAAAACGGTCGCGATAAATCCGAGCGCCAGGCAGTGATATGTGATCGTCTCAGCCATATTCATGCCGCTGCCGCCGAAAAACTCCGTATCGAGCATGACTTTGCCTGTGATGAGGCGGAAAGCCATACCGACGAGCATTAAGAGCAGACCGCCGAGCACCGAAGTGGGTATGAGCGATCTGCGTAAGAATTTAAGTGTCTTTTTGAGCGCGTTGCCGACAATAAGGCTGATCAGAAGTACCGCTGCCAGATTGACCGTTCCCCAAACGCCGCTGTCCCAGAAATTCTGCATAATTCAAAGTCTCCCTTGCTGCGATGTCATGACACCGCAAAATAATCTCACGGGATCGTATCCCGTAAAAACCATAAGATCAGAAGAGGATCCCGTAGTCTTTAAAATAAGGCGCCGCCTCGTCTTTTTCCGCGAGGATCGGCTTTTCGCCGTCCTTAAATCCCCAGTCTATGCCAAACTCCGGATCGTCGTACCTTATCGAGGCCTCGGTCCCGGGAGCATAGTAATTGTCGACCCTGTAAAGGAACTCTACATCATCGGTCAGTGTCACGAATCCGTGCGCAAAACCGCGCGGCACCAGGAACTCCCGCTTATTCTCCGCCGAGAGCTCGACCGAAGTCCACTGCTTATAGGTCGGCGAACCGTGGCGCAGATCCACGGCAACATCGAGGATCGCGCCCCTCACGCAGCGCACGAGCTTTGCCTGAGATGCCTCTCCCCTCTGAAAATGGAGGCCCCGGAGCGTCCCCTTATGCGCTGAGTAGCTCTGATTGTCCTGTACAAAATCGTAATAAAGTCCCGCGGCCTCGAGGTCCCGTTTCGACCAGGTCTCCAGGAACCATCCGCGGTGATCGCCGAACACCTTCGGCTCCAGAATATATACGTCCCTGAGGGGCGTTTCGGTAAGTTTAAACTGCATATCCCTGTCCCTTATCAATCGTTAAGATACTGCCCGTAGGCAATGGCTCTGACCTTTCGTGTGATGTCGTCGCAGCCGGAATTGGTCTTCTGGATGAAATAGAGGATCACCGACTTCGACGCGGGCTCCATGATGAAATACGTGCCGAGCCAGCCGTCCCAGCCGAACTCGCCCTCCGGCGCTATGGTTCCCTGCACGGTAGGCTTATCGAGTATTCTCATGAGGCAGTTGTAGCCGTAGCCGACCGTCGAGCCCCAGTTCATGTCCCTGTTCTTAACCTCATCGGTAAGCGCGTTCGTGCGCATGTATCTGACCGTATTCTCGCCGAGGATGCGCTTGTCGCCGAGCTTTCCGCCGTTTGCCAGCATCATGCCAAACTTCGCGAAATCGTCGATCGTCGAGAGCAGTCCCGCACCGCCCGACTCAAAATACGCGTGCTCCGGATAGTTGCCGAGTCCGAGGTTCATGCCCTTAAACTCTCTCAAACTGCCCGTTGCGGGATCGGTCTCATATACACAGGCCAGCCTCTCTCTGAATCCCGGCAGCATGTCAAACGAAGTGCTCATCATGCCGAGCGGTACAAATATCTCATCGCGCAGGAAATCGCCGAAGCGGCGTCCCGATGCCACTTCGACCACCGCTCCGAGTATGTCCGCGGAAAAACCGTACATCCAGTGCTCGCCGGGGTTGAAAGCCAGCGGGCAGCGTCCGATCGCGTTGGCAAACTCAACGGTCACGGGATATCCCGCAGTCGGCATCTTTTTCTCCCATTCGGCCAGACATTTGTCGACCGCGATATGCGCCGCAGTCTCGATGCCGGGATAGCAGACACCCGAGGTCATGGTCATCAGATCCGCTATCGTTACTGAACGTTTAGCGGGCTCGAGATGAAACTTTTTCCCGCGCGCGTCGCCGTTTGCGGCAGGCTCGTCAGCCACTGCCACCATCGGGTTCGCAAAGCCCGGGAGATAGTTCTCCACATTGTCGAGCAGATCGATGATGCCTCTCTCGACGAGCAGCATCACTGCCGCCGCCGTAACTGTCTTTGACATCGAGAACATCCTGAAAACGGTGTCTCTCTTCATCGGAATGTCATGCTCTATGTCCGCTTTTCCGAACGAGCCGAAGAACCGCTCCTCTCCGTCCTTTATAACCAGGATATTCGAACCGGATATCCTTCTCTCACCTATCGCCCTGTCCATCAGGACCGAAAACCATTCGCTCATAATCAAACCTCACTAAATATTATCAGGCTGCCTTTTCCTTAGGCACCTTAGTAACGTAGACGTCAGACTATCTCATGTACGGCCGGACAAAAAGGGGCACTACCCCCACCACCGCCATGAGCGGCAGCAGAAGCAGTGCCGATGTTTCCCTCTTTGACTTCGAGTTCTTCTTATATGATCTTGTCTTACCGGACATGGTTAAAAGCTCCGTTCTTAGTTGGTAGGAATGGTCACCTTGGCGGGTGCCGAAGCGAGTATGGCCGCTGCCTTTGCAGAGCCTGCCACACCGCGCCGCCTGATGAGGACTACGGACGTGCTGCTCGTGATATTCGCAGTAACCCTGGTCTTGGCGGTATCGAGTTTGGTATAAACAGTCTTGAGGTTGGCCTTGAGGACCGTACCTGTCTTTACCGTACTCCATTTGATCGAGGAAAAATCAACGAGATTCGCGTCAAAATCCGCCGCAGTCACGATACACATCTCATAGGCAGGCGAAGCCACGAGCGTATCCGCAGCAGTGATCGCGCCGATCGTATACTGTTCGCCCGATTTGGTCAGACCCGCGACTGTGGGCGCCTTGCCCTGATAAGGGATGGATACCATGCCTACGCGTGAAGCGGGCTTTTTCGTGGTCGCCGCGATCCTCACGTCAAGGATCAGATCTGCGGGCGGATCGGGCTCTACATATGCGAGAGTCTTTTTGATATCATCGATCGAAGTCATCGTGATCTTCGCCGAAGTATTGTTTTTAAAGGGTGAGAATGCAGTGGTAAGGATGGGCGTCGTATTGGTACTGTTCGCCGCGAAAGGAAGCACTGTGATCCAGTCCTTCGAGCCGTTCTTACGGAACTGCATGCCGTTCCTGATCGCAAGATTCAGCTTGCTCACATCGACCTTGACATTGGGAGCCTTGGTAACGGCGACTTTGATCTTGTTCTCTTTGCTGAAACGCGAACCGGCCTCATGCTGTGTCTGGTTGACCGCAGCGAGTCTGAAATATATGATCGCGCCTGAACTCAGCATCGATGTCCAGTCACTGTACTCCATATCCGCGATCGATCTCCATGCGCCATTCGCGCCCTTGCGCCACTGGATCATATTGGTGAGGTTCGCGATCTCCTTGAGAACCTGTGTCTCAGCGCTGGTCAGATGCTCGTATGTAACGGTCGTACCGTCGTTATTGTTGATGATTATGCTCTGGAGAACCTTGATCCCCGAGAACTGCGTGGGTGTGCCCTCGTAGGACCAGTCCACGTTGAATATGATCTTTTTCTGGTTGGGCGAAACGGTAACGGGCACTACGGGCACCAGTCCGTCCGCGCCGGGAGTATTGACCGTGGTAAGGCCGACATAATTGACCTTGCTCGCCGACAGTGTCGATATATCGATATAGTAGAACATGCCGTTGGCGTTCTGCGCTGCGGGCAGAAGCTCCGCGAGCTTGACTCCGGTCACGGTATTGTTCTTAAGTATGGCATAATAAACCTGTGTATTGGCGGCCTTAACCTTAACGCTGATCTGCTCGTTCGCATACTCAATATAAGTCTCGGCGATACCATCACTCGCAGGTGACGCGGTAGGCGTGGGCGACGGGGTACCGGTCGCGCCGGTAGGTGCGGGCGAGGGCGTGGTGCCCGTAGGCACAGGTGAAGGCGTGGTACCTGTAGGCGCGGGTGAAGTCCCTGTAGGGCCGGGTGAGACAGCTGTCCCCGTGGGATCGGCCGCAGCCACATGAAGAACTCCGTCCGAAGAATCCTTATCGGGCGCGGGCTTAACCAGAACGGCCCAGGTCAGTACCAACAGTCCGCACATTATTAATAAACAGTTTTTAACGATCTTTCTGCTCATTGCATCCTCCTATACGTTTCTGCTATAATGAAAATCCCAGAAATGTCGATATATGGAATATGGGCGGTTACTTCCGCCAAAGAGTACGGCATTTAACATTCTAAAGGAGATTATATCATGAAATCAACCAAAATGCGGATTTTTTTCAAAATAATACTCATCTGCGCCGTAATATGCTCCTCTTTATATTTATCGGCATGTTCGGGCAAAAAAGTAACAGATGACCAAAAACCTTCCGCGACACCCGCCGCAGCGACAGCGACACCGACCCCTGAGGCCGATGACACCGAGATCGGGGATGACGATGAAAACCTCGAAGGCGGTGAGGAAGGAACCGATAATTTCGACGGCTATGTAGGTACCGTAGAGATCGAAGAAGCCGGCGGAGCGGAGCTTCCCCTGCTCGTATACGACGGCCTGAGCTACTGCTTATACGACGATCACGCCGAGGTTATATTCACATGGTTCTCCGATGATTCGTACGAGGACTACGTGATCCGCTCTTCGGTCGAGTACGAGGGCAAGACCTACCCCGTCACCGCGATCGGCAGCGACGCGCTCAACTCCTTCGCGTTTGCGGTCAGCGTCACGATCCCCGATACCGTTACATCGATCGGCAGTTCCGCGTTTGAGTTCTGCGAGGCGCTCGAGAGTATCACCATCCCTGCATCGGTTACCGAGATCGGCGGCTACGCGTTCTCCGAGTGCGCTGCGCTCAAAGAGATCGTGATCCCCGACTCCGTGACAAAGATAGGCAGCGGCATATTCTATAACTGCTCTGCGCTTACATCGGTTACCCTTCCTTCGGGACTTACAGAGATCCCCGAGGAGGCATTCTCCGGCTGTGAACTGCTCACTGCTGTTGAGCTGCCCGCCGGCATAGCTTCCATTGGCCGCGAGGCGTTCTGGTACTGCGAGGCACTCGAGTCCATCGAGCTGCCCGAAGGCCTGGCTGTCATCGAAGAGAGCGCTTTCTACAACTGCATAGCGCTCAAGGAGATCAGGATACCGAAATCGCTCCTCTCTCTTTCCGAATCTGCCCTCGACGCGTGCGATTCGCTCACCACGATCTACTGCCCCGCGTCTCTTAAGTCGAAGTTCGGCGAGATATTCGACGGGTACGACGTAGAAGTGGTTGAGTACTGAGATAATTAAATAACAGGCATAACAAACATAGGTAAGACATGGGGACGGTTCTTTCGTCACGCGAACTGCGCGGACGAAAGAACCGTCCCCATGTCTTACCCATGTCTGTATTTCTGCCTAAATAAATCCCCGTTTTCAGCCGATATATATCCTATAAAGTGTTTTCCCGATAACTCGACTCAAGGAGGAGTGAGTACATGCTTAAGATCAAATATCCGGCTTTAAACAAAGCTTTATCATTTTTAATAGTTCTTGCCGTTTTCTGTACGGTTCCCTCATACGCCGTATCCGCCGCGGAGAGCAAACCCGCCGATACTTACGCGTCCGCGATGCGGGCCGAAGGAGAGGAAGAATTCTTCGAAGGCGCGCAGATGCTCGAGGGGACATCCTTTGAACTCCCGAGTGATACTCCCGCGGAAGCTCCCGCTTACACCTCCAAAAAGCTCAGGAGCGTGCGCAGCGGCGGTTCGGGGTATTCGCTCTATGATCTGGGCGGAAACGAATACGGCTACAATTCCCTTTCGGACAATCAGAAGCTCTTGTTCGACGCGATCGGCGAGAGGCTCGAAGCCTTTATCGACAGTGCGGACTACAGGACCGACCTTACCGAAGAGACTGCCAGACTCGAGACACGCGTTGAGTATCTCACACAAAACGATCTGACCGACGATGAGCTGGCGGAGACGCTCTGCCGTTTCGTATATTCCAATCCGCAGTATTACTGGATCGGCATCAATTACGCTTTTGCCTCGAACGACAGCTGCGTATCGGCAGTGACCTACGTCGATCCCTATTATTACAGCTACGCGTCGCGCAAAGCGGTCGACGATGCGGTAAACGCCAAACTCGACAAATGGGTGGACGAGGTGACCGAGGCCGCTTCGCTCGGCGATTTCTACGGAGCGTTAAAAGCCCACGACATCATCATCCGCGCGATCGACTACGCGTACAACGCATCGGGACAGCCCGAGCAGAGCGTGTGGGCGCACTCGGTCGCAGGCGTTTTCACAGGTCAGGGCGCTGTCTGCGAAGGCTACGCGAAATGCTTTGAATATCTGCTGAATAAAGCCGGCATACCGAACATCTACATCCTCGGTACCGGCGCGAAAGAAGCCCACGCATGGAACGCTGTGGAGCTCTCGGGACAGTGGTATCTCTGCGATATCACCTGGGACGATCCGAACCTCTCCGCGGACGCAGGGCTTAAGGACTCAAATTACTCATATTTCTGCATCCCCGCGTCGAAGTTCAACAAAAACCATAAGGCATGGGGCAGCAAAAACTACTACGGCTACGAGCTCCCCGAGTTCGAGGACACGATGGAGCAGTCGTATTTTACCGTGTTCGACGCTTATTCCGACGAGGCCTTCACAGAGGCTTCGGGAGAAAGCTTCGCGATGGCGCTTACGGCAAACCGCTACCACGACAGCGATTTCGTTTTCGCGGCATTTCCGACAGACGCAAAGAGCTCGTTTGACAGCTATGTAGCGCCGCATCTGGACGATCTCGATCCCGAGGCAGGCTATATCATGACCGACACTGCCATCGGATGCGTCGTAAAATACGCGTCTCCGATGATCGAATCTCCCGCGGGCAGCATCAGCATAAAACAGGAGGCTTACGAGGTAGGCATATCCGAGAGCATAACCGTCGAAGCGCAGCTCCCGGCCGGGAGTGATGACCGCGTGGTATGGTCAGTGCGTCCCGCCGATGCGGCAGGCACAGCCGACGCAGAGCGCTATGTGCAGGTCCGGGCAAAAGGCACCGAGGCCGTCGTAACAGGCCGCAGGAACGGCGCGGTCATCCTTACCGCCGCCGTTTACAGCAGCTTAAAATCCGATGAGCCGATAACCGCCGAATGCACGGTAAGGGTCGGCACCGGCGCCGATGCCGCCGAAGCGACTATATGGCAGAACGGCATCAAATCAACCAAGAGCGCCACGCTGAAGACTGAACTCTCGGCCTCGATGTGGAAAGACTCCAAAGGCAAGATCAAAAAAGGCAAGCTCGTATGGTTCGTTTGCGACACACCGATCGAGCCTTCATTCAATCAGTCGAAGCACACGGTTTCCTTCGGTGCCGCAAAATCGAAGCTCGCCGCTGTCAACGCCAAGGGCGTGATCACCGCGAAAAAGGCAGGCACGGTATATGTCTATGCCTGTGATACAGGCAGCATGACCTACGAAGAGCATGTGGTCGATATCGCGGCAGGCCCCACCAAGCTGTTCCTCACGAGCGTCCCGAACTCCACCAACAAGGATGTCGTGCTCAAAAAGACCGCCGCTGACGCCGGCAGCTCATACAGGGTATATATCACGCCGTTCATAAAGGACGGCGCAGTGGATGCCGACTGTACCTATACGGTCCGCGTCGCCAAGCCCGAACAGGAAAAGTATTTAAGCGTAGAAAAAGCCGTTATTGATGAGGCCGGCAATCCGTATTTCATCGTAAACGCGCTCGATTTCGACCAAATCAAGGCCAAGACCGTCTCGGTCAAGGTAGAAGTCATCTGCGACCAGACCGGCAAAAAGGCGTCGCTCACCGTGGTCATAGGAAATCCCACGCTCGACGCCACATGCAAGGCTCCGGACGAAGAGACCACACCCGAGGCCGCAGGCGCGGCAGGTACCCCCACGTCCGCCGAAGAGTCCCTGTGGCTCTCGAAAAAGGGCAGCTCGGTAACGTTAAAGCTGTATCTGTCCACGGCCCTCGGCGACACCAATATCACCACCGACAAGATAAAGATCTATGTAGGCCTCTCCGATGTTTCATTCAACGAGAATGACCGCGTGGAGGCCGAGCGCGGCGCCACGGTCAAGGCAAAGTTTGACAAGAATACCATGCAGCTCACGCTCACCGCGTCCAAGGACGCAGGCAAGACCGCTCTCGTCACCGCCGCATTTACCGATGTGCTGACCAAGGAGATCACGCTGATCGATCTGGTCGAGGTCGATGAAAACGGAGAACTGAAGGTGTGGTAAAGGTGTAAGGATCATAAACACGCTATAATCCTCTAACTTATATGTTTATAGTTCCAAGTCTGAGGATTATAGCGTGTTTTTTTAACCATTATAAAGCATCTTCCCATCGACCAAAATATAATCTTTTATCTTTTTTGGCGAGAAGCCTTCTATGCTGACAAATCCGACCCTATCGACAGATATCCCCCGTATTTCTACAAGCTGTCTTTCTTCCAGCTCGCATTCATCTGCAGTCATTTTCCGGTCGTAGTACTTGCATTCGTAGAAATCGTAACTGTCTCCGGCGCTTTTTACAACGCAGTCAAACTCACCGTTTTTTTTGCTGACCGGATCATCATACCAATAACTGCCGAAGTCCTCTATATCGCTCATTTCACCGCTGACAGCCTGACGGTGGAAGTATTCCAGAACAATGCCCTCAAATCTTCTGCTGATGAATTCACGAAGATTATCGCCGAAATAACGTTTATAATACTGCTCCGGTCCGATCCTTGTGATCGTACCGGCACGGCCGAAAATAAAGGCAAAGTAAAAACGCATAAGATTATCCGTAATCTCGTAAAACTGCTTCTTTTTATCTCCTTTTCGATTGATCGGTTCATTTTTGACGATCGTCTCCATATCCAGCAGTATCTTCAGCTGCTTATCAAGAAGGCCGTTTTCATCTATCTTCATCCAATCACGGATCTCGCTGTATTTCTTTTTGCCGTTCCCCAACGCTTCCAGAATGCGAGTATCAAAAGTTTTCTTGATTTCTCTGATCATGGTATTCTCAATGTGAACACGAACCAGACCGGTTTCCGGCAACAACAGTTTCTTTATATTTACTTCCAGAGAAGCTGTATTATCTATAAGCCCAAGAACATACGGCGACCCTCCGAAAACCGAATACATCCCCACCTTATCTCTGGGAGAAAGCCCGGGGTAGAACTTCGCCGCATCGTAGTAATCGAAATCCCTGATATGCAGAATGAGGGAAAACCTTCCGTATAGAGGATTGTCTTCTTCAAGAAGCTCCTTCATTACCGAGATATATGAGCCGCACAGGATTATCTTCACATTTCCGGGCAGCTTATCAATAACTGCCTGCATAACAGAATCGACCTCGCCCTTTTTCCCTGTTTCCTTAAGGTAAGGATATTCATCGATGATCAGGAGGATTTTCTTATCAAGCGTACCAAGATAATCCATCATTGAAAATATGGACTCAAAACTCATCTTGGGGAGGGACAGCGCGGTACAGACGCTTTGGTATAAAAGCGCCATATTTCCTTCGAACGTACTGGTTACACATAAATGATCAATGACTACACCGTCAAATGAATCAGCAGCTTTGTTAATAAGAGTAGATTTGCCTACTCTTCTCTTACCGTATACAAGTACAGCTGTCTTATGCTTCCAGGTTTTAAACTCGCTTCGAAGTTCTGCAAGCTCAGTTTCTCTTCCAACAAACATACACGCCTCTCTATTCTGAAAATATTTTCACTGAAAAATATTTCAGTATGTAAGATTATTATATTCCATCGTTTGTGCACAGTCAAGTTTTTATATAAACTTGCCATCTCAGCCAAGAGCAGTCTGTTCTTTAGCAGTTTGAATACTATCAATATATCGCATCCGCCAGGACCGCATTGGCGCGCAGCTGCGCATGTAGATTGGCGTGACTGTAGATGTCGAGCGTGATCGAGATGTTCGAATGACCCAGCTTGTTCGAAACGCTCACTATATCCGCTCCGTTCGCGATGCTGAGCGACGCCATCGTGTGCCTGAGCGCATGCGGGTGGATCCCGGGCAGGCCGTATTTCCTGCCGAATCTCGAAAGATAATTATTGAAGGCTACAGGTATCAGAGGGCTCCCGTCCCGCTGGGTAAAACAGTAGCCTTCTTCTTTTTGCGCCGCATCGCGGTAGAATATCTCGGACTCCTGCATGGCCTTCCACTCACAGAGGCAGGCCAGTGCCGGTTTGTTTAAATATATTACTCTGTTCTTTCCGCTCTTCGGAGAACTCATAAACGTGCCGAGACCGGCCGTATGCCTGACCGTTCTGCATATGACCACTTTCCCGGTCGTCAAGCTGATATCCGACCATTTCAGTCCCATGACCTCGCCACTGCGGCATCCGCTATCCAGCGCAAACATCACCGCCGCGCGCCACATGCAGGGTTCCTCCGCCAGGCACCTGATAATGTATCTGACCTGTGCCTCGTCATACGAAAGCGGCTCCTCGACCACGGCATTTTTGCTCTCCGTCAGATGCTTTATCCTCTTCATCGGGTTCTCATCTATCACCTCGTTTTCCACCGCATTTTCAAAGAACGAATGCAGAACGATATAATGCTGCCGCACCGTGCCCGGAGCCAGCGGCCTGCCGGTCCGCCGGCTCCTCTCACGCTCCGGGAGCTCGCAGAAATACCGCTTCATTTGGAGGAAGGTGATATCGCTCATCTCCTCCGAACCCAGGCATTTTTCCCCGCGCCGCAGCTCCCGCTCATAATTCTGCAGAGTCACAGGGCTCAGCAGCATCCTCTTCTCACCGAGGAAGACAGGAATATACTGCGAATAGGTAAATGATGCTCTGACTGCGGTTTTTTCCATGGAATACACCTCTTTTATGCCGTATGGCAAATGATATATGTCGCCCTGCACGTGGCAGGAATTAAAATTTATGAAGAAGTTTAATTTCTCGAAAGGCTTAGTAATAGGTCTTTTGACATTAGCACTTTGCCTCACCTGCTTCGCAGCAGCGAAGGTAAGTGCGGAAACCACGTATCCTACGATTCAGTTTAACCTTAAGGTAGACGGCACAAGTGATTGGTACAGGTGTGCACCTGAAAATTTGACATCATCGTATAATCTCAAGGTTTTATGGGGTACCAAATTTAAGTCTGATATTGACCATATACCTGGTGACGATGGTTATTCTACAATCGGTTCTCTTACGAATGTTACAATAAATCCTGTGGGTGCTGCAACGGTTGATGAAGCAACTGGAATTGTAACTGTTAATGCTAAAGATGGTGGAATATCTTATCTTAACGCAGATTATGAAGTAATTGTTTCAGCAACGGTTGTTCTTGATCCTCATGCGGTTGTTGCTACTACTTTTAATGTGACAATCGATGAAAAGGTGTTCACCTATACTAGAGCAGCCAGCTCTGAGACAAAGTGGCCTGTGGTATCAAAAGCTGATCTGCTGGCTAACGCTAAGAATGCCGAAGGAAAGTCAATCAGTGAGCTTTACGACAATGTAGCCCTGACCCTTACTACCGCGGCAGATACCGGCAAATGGGTTTATAGTGCTCCTACAGGTGGCACGACTATTAAATTTAATGCGACGGAAGCACTTACGATTGAGTTCACTGCTACCGGTGAATCCAAGGTAGAGGTACCTCATTATGTAACCTTCACCGTAAAGGCTCCTACCAGTGACGAAGGTGCCTACGAAGATTATACTTTCGTATCTGAGTTATCTGCAAAGGATGATGCGACAACACTTGCTGATATCCTTGACGCAGCAACTAAGCCCGGAGCTACCGAAGAAGCTGACCGTATTCCTCTCGAAGATGCATCCGCTTGGATTCTTGATACAAGAGCAGGAAAATCAAAGGATCTCTTAAAGAGCGATGAGTTTGTTTCTTTCACAGCGTCTGATGGTTCTTTCAAGGTAAAGAAAGCACTCACAGCGGATAAGGAAGTTGAAATCTATGTTGCTCCCGCAAAGCGTAACATTTCGTTTGTTGTAACTGTTGATGAAGTTGAATACAAGGCAATCTTCAGTGTAGAGAATGGTGCAAAGACCGCAACCAAGATCAGTTATGCAGATATCGCTGCAAATCTGAAAGGTGAAGTCGAGAAGGACGGCCAAAAGGAAGAAGTAGTTCTTGAAGGCCAGGTTGTTACTAAGGTCGGAGAGACCGCTCAGACAGGAAAATATGCTAATTCCAGCTATCCAGTAGCTAACACTGCTATTGATATTCTGGATTTTGAAGATGTTGCTATTGAAGTAGCGGATGCATTTACTGCTAATACCGGATATGACCCTGCAACTGACAGTATCTACTTCGAATCACCTGTTGAAGTTACCGTTTATTGGGCAGATGTAAAGAAGGCAGCAGGCGCTCAGCTTAAAGGCGCTCAGCTTAAGTCTATTGACCTCAAGAAGGCTGATTCTAAGGCTACAACTTATACCGGTTCGATTTCGCTTACTGACAAGAGCGCAGGTGTAAAGATTGCTGAAAGCAAGACCGCATACATTTATGCATCGATCGTAGCTCCTGCAGACGAGAAGACAAAGGCAAAGTATTCTCCTAACTTCATCGTTGACGCAACACCTTACAAGAAAGTATCAGTTACTTTTGCTTATGCTCAGGCGGATAAGGATGATGATGATACTCCTGCAATTGCTTCCATCACCACCATTGATACCAAGAAGAAAACCGTTATCTATTCCGGTGCAGTTACAGCGGAGCATGCAAACGGACTTGATGCAATAATTAAGGAGCTCCAGTACAGCACCGACGGAACTACATGGTATGGTGTTACTGGTAACGAACCTCAGACTGTAAATGGTAAGACAGTAAATTATAATCTTACCTGCAAGAAACTTTACGAATATGTAAATGGCGGTTCAAAGACTACTCTGTACTTCAGGATTAAGGGTGCTGCGGCTGTTGAAGCAGCTGAAGCAAAAGGTACTGAAGGCGAAGATGGCTACAAGCCGGCTGTTGACGCAAAGAACGCATACCGTGCAACCAAGGCTGTAAAGGCTACCATTGCTGCCGCTAAGGAAGCTAAGGCTGTAAAGATAAATGTTGCAACCGGTACACTGGCTCTTAAAAATGGATATGATTACGCAATTACTGATCCTGCTGACAAGGGCAAGAACGAGCCTACTTTCGATACAGCAGAAATTATAACCATCCTTCCCTTCAACAAGGACGGAAAGGCTACAAGAAAGAATGACCAGGGCGAGGATGTTGCAACATATTTGAAAGATACGTCTGATTTTGTACCTACGAAGAAGGTTACCGATAACAACAAGATGTTTACCAACATCAAAGTTAAGAGTGTTGCCATCGAGGACATTACGGACACCTCTGAGGATATGTATATCTGGATCAGAAAGTCAGCAACAGTTTCGAAGCCTGCTGAGAAATGGGTTCTTATGACTATCGGTAAGGTTGCAGCTGCTCCTACCATTAAGGAAGATAAGAACAAGTTCTACGCAGTACAGGATGCCGCTGATACCAAGGGCGTGATTGCAGCACCTGAGGTTTCAAACGCATCGTCTGATAAGGTTTCCGGATCATACGAATACCTGATTGTAGACGCAGCTGATTTAGGAAAGATTGACTGGACTACTGCAAAGTGGACCGCACTTACCGAAAAGGGTGTTACTGTTGGTAAGAGTAAGTCCAAGTATTCTAACGCAGTTGGTAAGAAGGCTTCTGATTATGTATTAAAGGATGGCTCGGTTGTTCTCATCCGCCGCGCTGGTGTTAAGAGCGACAACGTTCTTGCTTCTAACTACATCGAAACAACAATCGTTAAGACTGATATTGAGATTGAAGTTGAGAAGGACGGCAAGAAAGAAAAGACAACCAAGGCGCTTTATGTTTGGAAAGCTTATATTGCTCCTGCAAATAACGACTAAACTCTGAAAGTTTCTAACTGAATAAGTAAAACCAACCGCCTCCCGGATAAACCGGGAGGCGGTTTTTATTTCAGATATTGTTTCTTTATCACCGTGACACCGTAAATACTGTATTCTTTTCAAATATGCCTACCGCAAAAGCCATCTTAAAGAACAACGGCATATTTTCATAGGCTTCAAAGCTTGTCCTCGAGAGAAGCTCTTCAACCGTTATTTCCTCAATATATCCGTACGGATTGGCTATCGTGATCTTATTGTTCGGGATATCCATACCCACCAGCAGGGAATAGTGAAGCGTCCAGTCATCGCCGTATTTGGCGGCCCACTCGAAGGGCATGGGGATTCCGGTGGCGAGATTGTCATACATCAGATCTATCAGCTCGGCGTTGGGCACGTACTTATGCATGGTTGTTTTGTACTCGGGGAACTGCTTGTTCATCTCGCTGCAAAACTTTTTCCCGGTAGACGTGATGACCTTGCCATAGGTGTCATAAAGGCTCTGTTCGGTTACGCTGCCGCCGTTCCATGCCGAAAACATCTGAATGCACGCATAGCCGCACGAGACGTCCTGCGTGATCACTTCTACGCCGTCCACATATACGGGCGTCTTGTATTTATCATTGGTGAAGACCGAATAATAGTCCGTCAGGATCATTTGGGTCTGTATATGTAGTTTGATCAAGGCTCCGATGGCGATAACCACTACTGCCGCCACGGGGATGATCATAAACAGCCATTTCTTTCTTTTCATGCGCGTATCCTCCTCTTAGTTGCTTATAGGAGAATTATAACGGGCGATTCTTAAAATGTCTTTAAAGGCAGATTAATTGTAGTTTATACCAGGCATGATTCCTTACCGGTGCTCTTAGCGCACAATGCTTTCTCAACCAGACTGTCGCTGATATCGGCGATAGCCTGAGCATCTTCTCGAGACATACCGCGAGCAATGCAGTTTAAGAATACCTGTATGCCTTTTTCGTCGATGCCCTTTTTTCGGCCCTGTTGACGTCCTTTCTGAAGGCCTTTCTGAAGGCCTTTTTCGATACCTTTGTTAACAAGTCTGTCCGCTACTTCGCACATATTCTTTACCTTCCCTTTCTCGCTTTTGGTCACCTCATAGTACCTTTTATCTCCGGAGATGACCGTCAGCAGTTTCAGTACCTCATCCACATGCCTGATCTCGGTCATATCTTTTTCGCCCAATAAGGCCTCCCTTCCGACAGGAGAGAAAGGGGCACTTACAGCCGTAACTTTGACATCTCCTGCCAATTGATGAATGTGTGATTTAAGCAGGAGAATGTGAAAAGTGAATACTAAACGATTCGTAATAAGAATTGGACAACGCATGATGCGCTGAAAATAGAATTAGTCCTTCTGCTTGATTTATTTATAGCAGAAAAGCAGTGGTATGGCAAGGAGAAGATAAGGACGCCGGGGCTGTTTATAAATACTTAATGGTGACAGGCACCGGATTAATCATTCTGCCAAACGCAGCTTATCGCGTACAGCTTCTTCGACAAAACTGTTTAGCGTCTGGCTATGGGATAGCGCATACACAGCGGCTCGTTTATGCAATTCCTCTCCCAATCGTACGTTAAAGCTGCCCTTATATGCGATCTCAGGCTTAACGCCTTCGTCCTCACACGACTCCAGATAGCTGTCTACGGCTGAATGAAAATCTGCAACCAGTTCGGCAGCGTTAGTTCCCTCGTAAGAGATCAAAGAGCGGATTCCCTGCACCTTTCCAAAGAAAACTCCGTCAGGCTCGGAAAACTCGATACTGCCAACATATCCTTTGTATTCAAAAGTATTCTTCATAGCAATCCCTCCTCTTCAAGGAATCCGCGAAGCTGCTTCATCTGGTACTCTTTTAATTCTTTTTGCGGATGAGGTTTGTGAAGACTGATTTTCGAACCGAGATCATCGTTTCTAAACATGATTCTGGAGCCACTGGTTTTACCTTTGCTGTCCACCGTAAAGCCAAAGTATTCAAGCAAAACAACCACTTCGTCAAAAGTGAATGCTTTTGAGTTACTCTTAAGTTTGGCTATAAGTTTGTCTTTTTTACTCATCCAGTTTATCTCCCTAAATATAACATATAATATCTTTACATGCAACTAAATTTAGTTGCATTTGAAATCATATGTCTTGCTACAGGATAAAACAATATCCTCTAAACGGTATATGTGTGATTTAAGCAGGAGAATGTGAAAAGTGAATACCAAGCGATTCGTAATAAGAATTGTATAGCGTATAATAAGCTATTTATAACGATAGAAAGATAGGCGAATTAGTGATCGTAATAATGGGAGCCGCATTCGATGATTTCAATAGTGTCTCCGGCTAGCCAGTTAATAACCTGTTGATTTTCTTTAGCTTTTGTTTATCTTGGGCCTGCCAGTATAAATACTCGCCCCAGGCCTTATCGTGCCAGATTTTTCTCATCCGTCCACCTCCAGCAGCTCATGCTCCTGCATATTTTTTCCGGCATTGGCATCGTATGCTCTGCTTTCAAGCATTGCAATATGCTCAGGGCTGTAGAAAGGATCAACTGTGATCTCGAACGGCAAGCGTCGGTTTCTCAAAACTGTTTTGACGAACATATTGATGCATACGGATACGTTCATACCGGTTTCTTCACAAAAGCGTTCAAACTTCGCTTTGTCTTCTGCTTCTACCTTTGCACTAAGTGTTGCCATAGACATGTAATCTCCTTTTCTGTATTACAATATGATACAATATCATATATTATAATACTACTCCTGCATACTGCATATGTCAAGATGTCAAGTTTCCTTTTTCTTGCCAGCCATTCTGCTGATACTTTTGAAATGCCTGCTCTATTCTTTTGTAAAAGTATTTAGTCGGTGACAGGCACCTGAGTGCATCACAATCTATCAGTTATAATGAAAAACATATCGATACCCGTTCAACGTTTTCTATATACGAGATAGCTATAATTGGTTATTAGAGATGCTGTGGCGCAGTTGGTTTTATGCCTCCATTAATCTGGACGATCATAGGTGAACAGAATAAACATATAAAAAACAACCCTCGGGGAGATGAAAAAGGCCTTCCCCGGCGGACCGGGGAAGGCCAGATTTACTTATAAAGTTTTAATGGTGAAAAGCACCTAATTTCATTAATCTCAGCCACCCTGCGGTGCATCTTCATAGATTACATAAATAGTAGTGTCTTTATCGAATGTAGTTGCAGCTGTAACTTTTGTACCGCTACCATCTGCCTTGGTATTAATCTCTTTAAATACCTTGTTAGCAGGAGGTGTTACAAGACCGCCGCTGAGAGTATTCGTTACTGCGGTTTCGTTAGGAAGAAGTCCCTTATAATCGGTTTCGTAAACTGTATCACCATCAATGGTACCGTCCTGAGGATCTATAGTAACCTTATAGGTCTTAGCAAGAGCGAACTGGATCTGAATGGTAATCTCAGCATCCTTAATAACAGTAGTACCAAACTCGCCGGTATTCTTACTAATAGAGTCACTAATATGTTCTGTAGCAGCTGCCTTTACCTGAGGATAAGTGGTTGCATCTCCGTCAGCAACATATCCGGGAGTCTCTACATTTTTAAGTGCATTAAGGGTGTTCAAGAGTTGGATCGGATCGCCAACGTAATACTTTGTTCCCTGACCACCAACCTGACCATTTGATACATCAACGAGTGATACTGTATCAAGGTCTTTGATTGCGGTGAAAGTACCGTTGCTAACCTTACCCCAAACAGCCTCAATCTTAGCGTTGACATACTTCTTGATTGCCAGAGTAAGTACTACGTCTTTTCCGGATCCTTCATGCTTAACGCCAACCTTGCCATCGTGAAGTGTAACTGCAGTAACGCCTTCTTCAAATGTAAGCTTTGCGCCGGATGTAGCTTCGGTTCCTACGAAATAATCAGCGCCGTCGAGTGCAGGAACTTCCGCTGCATCATCTGCTTTGAAATATCCTTCAACCTTTGCAATCTTGTCATCTACAAACCAACCGGTCTTTGTTGCATCATTAGCAGTATATTTGTAGGTTGCAAACTGGATAGTATACTTCTCAGCCTGGTCTGCAAAACAATCAGAAGTGCTGTACAGGTAAGTATTCTTGCTGTCGCTTACTACGTACAGTTTTACTTCTGCAGAAGCTCTAACGCCTGTCTTAGTTCCCGCACGTCTGATAAGGAGCATGTTGACACCTGTGGGAACAGTCGTTCCTGCTGTAAAATTAGCAGGCTCTGCAACTGCTTTAAGTTCTGCAGTCACCTTTGTACCTCCAACCAGGTTATAATTGGTCTTAAGCTTTTCTGATATCTTTGACTTGCCGGGAGTGATCTTCTTCCATGCAACTGTTGTCCAATTGATAGCCTTATCGCCGGTAGCAACGTAATCAGCCTGCTTTACTACACAGTACTCATAGCTTGCAGCTGCCCCATCGGCAGTACCTTCCTTAACACCTTCGGTAACAACATCAAAGGTATTCCAGAATCCTTTAACTGCAATAGCTTCACCTACGGTAAGTGTTCCGGGGAAATTCTTGATATCGCCGATCACGATACCCTTCGTCGCATAATCAGCCTTGGCAACACTACCTACCAGATACTGATCCTTTACTTTGTCCTGAGTATAAACAAGAGGTGCTTCAGCCTTAACATCAAGTTCCATAACTTGAACTGCAGATGCAGGTTTCTTCTCGGTTGCAGATTTTCTTACTGCAAGAGTGAACTTTTTGGTTTGTCCAAGCTTCTCAAATACATCCGCTACTGCAATGCTCTTAAACTTATACTGAGTATAAGAAGTCTTGGCATTTGCGTTCTTTTTGTCTACAGGTGTATAGCCTGCGGTTGCAACGATACTATCAGCTGATTTTGTAATCGTAGCGTCCTTTAATGCAGGAAGAATGGTCTGCCAATCGCTGTACGTGTATTCATCTTCGGTACCATCTTTAAGTGCTGCAATACCAAAGTCGAAACCATTCTTTAACGCGAGTGTATCTTTCTTAACGTCAAGCTTAATCTTGGGAGCCTTTGCCTGCTTAGCAATCTTAACCTTTACAGCCTTGCTGGAGAACTGATTAGCGGTTCCGAGCTGCTTGATATAGATTGTTCCGCCCGCTTCCAACATAGATGCCAGCTTTTCACCGGTGAATGTGGTAGAAGCTGCCCAATCGTGCTCAGCATCGCCATCCCACCAATAAATAACGGGATTCTTGATTTCCTTTTTATCTTTGTCTGTTACAACTGCCGAAAGTACATCTGTAGCAGCCGGAGTATCAGCCTTTGTATAATTTATTACGCCGGAGATCTTCTTGGCTGCCTGAGCCTTGAGGGTAAGATTGGAATTAACCTTAACACCGTCATCGTCTGTAATCTCGGTTTCAGCACAGAAGTAAAGATAAGTATCCTTGGTTGTGCTCTTGATACCTAAATCAGCCAGCTTATATGAGCCCGCCTCGAGAACCTTTCCTGTAGCGCCTTTCTTAAGGACATTGTCCTTTTCGGCCTTCAGTATGAATAACTGGCAAGCAGGAACAGTGATCTTGTCTGTAGCAGGATCATATGTAGCGCTAACCCCAGCGGGAGCGGCTGCGCTTACCTTAGCCACGCCGAAGCATGTCAGGCAGAGCGCCATAGTCAAAAGACCTATCACTAAGCCTTTTGAGAAATTAAACTTCTTCATAAATTTTACCTCCTTGTGGTTTGGGATTCTGCTCATGTCCGTCCTTGAACGTGAACACTTGAGAAAACATAAACACTTCCGGA
>JAEEGH010008029.1_pt1 | contig 25125 bp, 29 predicted proteins | sample 9134181 | NCBI WGS metagenome assembly JAEEGH01 (sample SAMN16246544, study PRJNA631951) | gut metagenome | biome: gut microbiome; feature: rumen; material: DP-attached | host: Bos | place: Iran: Karaj | collected 2018-10
TAATTTTTACTGTGGGCGCTGAAAAGGATAATCGCGAAAATCGGGGTGAGTGTTACGCCTGTGATAATCAGGAACAGCAGCGGGTAGTTTTGCCCGAACATCTTGTCCATGTAGAACACCGGGAGCGGGAGCGAAATCCAAGTGAAGAGGATGATGGCGCCTGCCAGTCTGCGGGCGGTCGCCGAGCCTGCGATAAGCGGGAACGTCATGATGCCCGCTTTGAGGTCTCCTGTTTCGTCTTCCAGGTCCTTGTAGATTTCACGCGCGGTCGTGAGCAAAAATGCAAACGGGATTGCAGGGATTATGGCCCATAAGTGTTCTTGAGGGAATAAACTCAAGAAGTTGCAGAAGTAATGTAATGCAAAAAGTAACGGCGTCGTGCACAGGAACGCAACCGTCATGTTCTTGAGAAGAGGTATGTGCTTAAGCCACTTGTTGTAGGCGATAAGGAGCGCTCCGAGTAGTACGAAAAACCAAAGCGGGAAAGTAAACTCGATGTAATCAAGCCATTCAAAAGGATAGATATAACCTAGATCGCGTATTATACTTAGAATTTCAAATGTTCTGGAATTTTGTAAAATAGTATCTACGAGTCCGCAGAGGAGCATCAGTACGAATAGAGTAATCCATGTTCTGCGAGCGGCCTTCACCGAAACTTTCCCCGTTACGAGAGGGCGTTCTGGGCGGTTCAGCTTGTCGCTTTCGAGGTCTAAAATATCGTTTTGGATGTTCGCGAATCCAATCGCGAATGCAAAGCCGAGCGCTTGCAAGATTAGGGCGAATCCGGGTTGGAGCCCGAGTAGTTCATATCCCACAACGAGTGTCAACACCGCGATGGCGATGTTCTTAGGACGAGTCATTTTGAAAAGCGTACAAAGCGTAGAAATCATGGATTTTCCTTCGATTACGACTGAATAATAGACAAAAAAAACGTTTGTGAAAAGAGTTCTTCTTTAAAATTCCGCTAAATACGTCAAAGTCCTATCAACTAAGTTCTATGTTCAACCAACTAAACTCTAATTTCTATCTTTACAATATGCCTTTTTTCACTAAAAGTAATTTGGAAGATTTGAGGAAGGAAGCGGAACAGCTTTCGATTTGCGTGGAGCATTTTTTGTATGCTTCGGAACATATTCCCGAAGGTGATTGGAAGACGAAGGGCTTTTATGATAATTGCATCGAAAAGTGTAATGGCCGCTTGAAGGCGATTCATTTTTTGATGGAGTCGATTCGTCGCGGTCGTCCTGTAACGGAAGAAGAATTGGAAGAAGCTCGGGAGCTTGAGGAAGAAAAACTTTCTAAATTGACGGATAATGCGAAATAACGATTTTGATTCCGATGAACTTGATGAAGCGCCTTTGAAAAGCGTGCGCACGTCGCGGCGTGAACATAGAAGTCGCCGTATTGATGTCATGCGAGAATTGGAATCGGGAGTCGTTGACGAACGCCCCATCAAGGAACGTTTCAGTCGCGAATTTAAAAAGGCGAAAATCAAGCGCATCAAGAATCCTGTCGAAAACATAGGCGAAGAAAATTGCGTAGAAGGGCTTGTGCTCGAAGTCCATCGTCGCACCTGCGAAGTACGACTCGACAGCATAACAGTAACAGCCATGTACCGTGCGACGACTTCGAAAACGCTCGGGGAATTCCCTGCGGTGGGCGACCGCGTGCTGCTTGGACTCGTGAATGATGGCGACGATGAAGGCGATGGCGTCGGTTCGCAAAAGTATTGTGTTGTCCGTGTGCTGCCGCGAAAGAGCGAACTCAAGCGTCCGGGCCCGCGTGACAGTTTCTACAAGCAACAGACGCTTGCTGCGAACATTGACCAAGTCGTGATTGTCGCGAGCGTGACGCAGCCGGAATTCAACTACGGCTTCATGGACCGTTTTTTGTTGGCGGCGAACTTGAACGATTTGCCGTTTGTTCTTGTGCTGACCAAGATGGACTTGCTGCCGAATGGCTATGCGGACCTCTCTAGCGATATCCGCGACTTCATGAAAATTGCCGATAAAGTGATTCCCGTGAGTGTAAAAAGCGGAAACGGCTTGGACGAACTCCGTAATGAATTGCTTGGCAAATCGTCTGTGTTTAGCGGCATGAGCGGGGTCGGCAAATCGACGCTCATCAATAAGCTTGTTCCCAATGCGGATTTGCGGACGGGTGATGTGCGCGAACGTGATGGCAAAGGGCGCCATACGACGACATCTTCGAGCCTGTTTGATTTCCCGGGTGGCGGTTTTGTTATTGATACGCCGGGCATCCGGAGCATTGGCCTCATGGATTTGGAACCGGAAACGCTTGCGAAAATCTTTCCGGGCTTTTTCGAAGATGACCATTTTACGTGTAAGTTTAGCAACTGCAAGCATTTGAAGGAACCGGGCTGCGCTGTACGTGCAGCAGTGGAATCGGGCAAAATCTCCGAGGCTCGCTATGCAAGTTATGTTCGAATTTTAAATTCAGGAAAATAGTTCTATGTCTGATTATGTTGTAAAAATTGCACTTGTGGCTTCGATCGTTTTGATGGGATATAATATCTCCGAATTTATTGCGAGTTTTAGTAACGTAAACAAAAAAATTGAAGATTTCCTTGGCTTGGCGAAGGAAAATGCCGCTACAGAATCCGATTTACGCAGGTCTAATTTCGTCTTGTCTTGTGCATTGTCTGTCGGATATGCGTGCTTGATTTATTTTTCGGATGTTGCTTTATGGCTTGTCGCCTTGATTGCCGCAAAGCTTTGTTTGACCTTGTTCCTTTCCGATAAGTTCTTGGTTCAGATTTTGCGTGACGGTTCTCTTTCAAAAAAGAATTATCTTGTTTCGAAATACGATTCCCTTTTTAACGCTGCGGTAGGCTTTATGTTTGCCGTGATTTTGGTACTGTAATATGAAAAATAATTTCTGGAACAATCTGAAGCGCCTGAAACTTGTCCTTGCCTTTGCGCTTTTGGGTTTTGCATCTTCGTTTGCGCAGGGACTTCCGATGGGGGCTGCTTCGGCTGGGAATACGGGGGTTGTGGCTAATCCCTTGGGTCAGGCACCCGTCGGTGCAGGAAACTTTATGAACATGCGACTTCCGCTGTTCTTGGGAGGCTCGTTTGGACTTGGCTCTGGTGCTGGAGTCGGAAGCGGAAACAATGTCGGCGTTTGCGAAATCAAGCCGATGCTTGGCGCATGGATGCCGGGACTTGCTTTTGTGCGTTTGGGTTACGGCTTCTCTAGTTACGACGAGAAGAATGATGATGACAAAACAAGCGAAATCGAAAATTCGAATTTCAGCGTTGACCTTGGTGTTCACATCTTGAGTGAATTTTATGTGATGGGCTCGTATTCCAGAGTGAACGCTTTGAGCGAAAATGGCGATGTCTCCTGGAATGAATGGAGTGTCGGCTTTGGAACGTTCTGGGTTGTTTTTTCAAGGACTTTCCTGACGTTTGATGTCGGATATCATTGGGTTCGCGAACATTACGATCCGTTCCTCGATAAAAATGTTACGGGTGGCCGAATGCAGGTGAACCTTGGCTTTGCTGTCTTTGTGTATTAATGTGTTTGATGTTGCTTTGAGGCTTTTGGGTGAGTAACGTGAAGAAAAATGTGGCTGTTTTGGGTGGTGCATTTGACCCTGTTCATAAGGATCATGTGCGTGTGGCGAAAACTTGTCTGGATCGTGGCTTTTGCGACGAAGTCTGGTTTATGCCGAGCCCGGATCGTTGGGATAAAGTACTGAAAGCTAGTCCTGAAGATCGCTTTGCCATGTTGGAACTCGCTTTTTCAGGCGATAAACGCTTGGTGCTTTCGGACTTGGAAATTGAACAAGGTGATTTTCGTGGTTCGTATGTTTTCTTGATGAGTCTCAAGGAAAAATTCCCGGATATCAATTTCCGCTTGCTTACGGGAGCGGATACTTATGAAGGTATTCCGCATTGGCGCGATCCGCTCAATTTTTACGGTACAAATTACAACGGACATTTGTTATTGCGCGATATTGAATTGATTGTTTTTGCTCGCAACGGATATCCGCAGCCGGATATGGAACAACATAAACGTAACGGTTACGCTCCGCTTTTTTGGCTAGGACCGGAACAGGGTTTCAACGGCGTCTATTCCAGTACGGCAATCCGCAGGTCGCTCTTGCTCAATCGAAGAGTGTGCCCGCAAGGGCTAGAACAGTCTGTCTATGATTACATCATCAAGCATGACTTGTACAGGGAATAAAATGGGTCGTGCTCCTTCAGATATGTTCTTTGAAAGCGAGGTGCGACCGGAATACGAAGGGCGCCTTTTGCTTGATTCTCTTTGTGACCGCTTTACGTACCACAGTCGCGAAGACTGGATTGACCGCTTGACGCGTGGACTCGTGACTATTAATGGTGCGACAGCTAATGTAGAGACGATAGCTCATCGTGGTGACAAGGTGGTTTATCACGTCGAAAACTACAGCGAGCCTGAAGTTCCGACGGATTTTGAAACGGTATTTGAAGACGATGAATTTATTCTAGTCGCAAAGCCCGCGGGTGTCCCGGTGCACCATACGGGGCGTATTTTCTACAATACTTTTGCGGCGATTATCCGTCGTGAATTCGATTCTGAAACGGCAACGCCGATGCACCGCCTGGACCGCGATACGGGTGGACTTATCTTGTTTGCAAGATACGGCGAAACGGCTGCCCGCTTCCAGAAAAATCTCGACCGCATTTTGCTCCGCAAGTTCTATCTCGCGGTTGTGCGTGGAAAATTCCCGGAAGGGGAGGTGGAGTGTCACATGCCTTTGCGTGAAGATCCGGAGGATCCGATTCGTTTGCGCATGCACCACCGTTCCGATGGCAAGGAATGCTTTACGCGTTTCAAGTTCTTGCAGCGTTTGGATTGCCCGGAGATTGCGTCGGAACTTTCACTTGTGGAAGCCGAACTCATCACGGGCCGCAAGCACCAGATTCGGGCGCATTTGGCCGAGATGGGTTATCCGATTGTGGGGGATCGCTTGTACTACCGCGATGGTGCGTATTACGAGAAACTCGCGCAGGGTGGCGAGCTCACTGACGAAGATATCAAGGTGCTTGGAGCGCATAACCAGATGCTTTTTGCGTACAAGGTTGAACTCCAGCTTCCGTATTGGAAAGAACCCCGTGTGTTCGAAAGCCACGCATACCCCGAAGACATGGCAAAGTTGTTGAGTAAAAACGTTTGAATTAACAATAAAATTGCTCTGGATCCTTCACGTTCGTTCAGGATGACATACGCTATTCGTCATTCTGAGGCGGAGCCGAAGAATCCAGGAATTTCTTCAAAAAAACGCTTAAATTAACATTAAAAGCGCACTGGATGGTGCGCAAAAGAACTTTTTGTGTGAGATTTTTGTATCTTATTGCACATGAAATTTTCACTCCTTCCTAAAATGTTGTTATGTCTGGGGCTTTCCGGCGTTTTTGCCGTAGCTCAGGAAACGGTGGAAAGCGTCCGTCGTCAAATTAAGGCGGTGGAGGCTGAAACTGCCCGCGAAAAATCTATGCACGAAGCTGAAAAGAAGCGCCATGCCGAATTCGTCGAAGTCGGTCGGAAGAAGGTGCAGAACTTGTCGGCGCAGAACAAGGCCCTGAAAGCTGAAATCGATTCGCTTAATGTCGAATTGAAGAAAATTTCTGCTGCACGAGGCAAGACGAACAGTTCTATTCGTTTCTTTGAAGGCAAAAAGACGAAGTACGCCGATTCGCTAGCGATGGTCATTGATTCGTTGGTGCCGTTCTTTGAAACTGATTTCCCGTATCGTACGGACGAGGCCGTCAAGAACATCCAGGAAATCGCAAGTATGTTGCACAAGGGCCTGATTGAGACGGATGACGCTTTGAACCGCACGATGGAGGTCTTCTACGACCGCATCCGCCTGGGTTACACCACTGAAGTTTGGAAGGGCTTTTTGCAAGTCGATGCCCGCAACGTGGCTGGGACGTATTTGCGCTACGGTGCAGTCGCCTCGATTTTCGTCAGTAACGACGGCAATGATGTTTTGTTCCTCACGAGGGCTGCCGATGGTTACGCTTGGAAGAATGTTTCCGAAGACCTCGCCATGCGCACGATTCTCAAGGACGTGATGAAGGTCGCCGAAGGAAAGACTGCTCCAAGGCTTGTCACTATCCCGGTATCTTTCCCGAAGGAGGCTAACTAATGCATTTCGAAATAAGCCTCAACCGTCATCCTGAGCAAAGCGCGAAGCGCGGAGTCGAAGGATCCAGTGCACGTTTCTTTTTACCTCTTGTTGTTGCTGCCTTCGCAATTCTCGCGCCGGCTTCTTACGCTCAGCAGAACGTGACTGTCGATGCTGTCAAGAAACGCGCAGAACTCAATAGTGCCAAGGCGGACCTTGAAGAAGCCCGTCGCAAGCGCGATATGGCTGTCGCTGCCCGCTGGAAAGACCGCGAAACGTTCAACAAGGAACGTGAACTTTTTAATGAAAAATATCAGCTCGGCAAGGAACGTGTCGATGCTTTGATGTCCGAACGTACTCGTTTGCTCGAAGATGTGCGCGTGGCCCGCGAAGACTTGGCCCAGGTCAAACTGCAGGCCGAAAAGGCTCGTGCAGAATTTCTCTCGCTTGCTGCTGGCCCGGAACGTTTGGAAATGCTTGCGAAGTTCCAGGAACAGGGCGTGCCGTTCAAGATGACGGAACGTATCGAAGCTCAGAACAAGGTCAAGAAGGAAATGGGCCTCTACCGCGATGACCCGCTCCGCATTGCCCGTGCGATGCTCGATGTCGCCAAGAAAGAAATGATGTTTACGCGTGAAGTTCGCACTGAAAAGGCGGACCTTGTGTTCGGTAGCTCGGTTGCCGAAGGTGACCGCATGCGCTTGGGTGGCCTCTTTGCAATGCAGATGGCGAAAGTCACCGACATCAACGGTTTCCATCCGTCGGCTTTGATGCTCCCGGTTGCTGGCGAAAAGAAGCGTATCTATAGCTGGCAAGAAAATCTCTCTCCTGAAATGCGAAAGAACGTGGCTAAGGCATTTGCTGGCGCCAACGATTCCGCGTTCGTGATGGTGCCGGTCGATGTGCTCCTCAGTACGGAACTTTCGAGCGAACTTGCAAACCGTCAGGAAACCACGTGGAAAGAAGACTTTGCGGAGTTCTTCCACAATGGTGGCATCCTGATGTATCCGATCGCGGCTTTGTTCATTCTCGGCCTTTTGATTTTCCTCGTGCGTTTTGTTTGGCTCCTTGTTTTGGGCTTTGGCGGCTTTGGCGCGCGTAGGGCGGTGAAGGCGCTCGAAGTGCGAGACTTGAAACAAGCAACTGCTGAATCCCAGAAGGCGCATGGCGAAGTGGGTAAGGTACTGCGTGCTGTTCTTGGCAAGAAATACAAGGACCGTGCAAGTGCCGAAAAGTCTCTCGAAGTCCTGTTTGCTGGCGAAGTGCCGAAACTTGAAATGGGACTCAGCTGGATTTCCGTGTTTGCGGCGACGGCTCCGCTCCTCGGTCTCTTGGGTACCGTCATGGGTATGATCGAACTCTTTAACGTGATTACCATGCATGGCACGAGTGACCCGAAACTTTTGGCAGGCGGTATTTCCATCGCCCTCGTGACGACGGAAGCTGGCCTTATCGTCGCTATTCCGTTGCAGCTTTTGCATACGTTGCTCGTAAACATCGCAGATTCTGTCCGCACCCGCATGGAAAAGACTGGCCTTGCCGTGCTCAACGCCATTTGGATCAAGGAAAAGGATTAATGGACGAATATTCCGTCATCGAAGCGACCATGAGCATCCTGCTGCGCGGCGGTTGGGTGCTGCTCCCGCTATTCCTGATTGGGTGGCTGGGCTGGTTCTTGATGTTTGAACGATTTGGCTATTACCTTATGCTGAAAGGGCGCTCGACCACGAAGTTCTTCAAGGACTTGGATTCGGTGGGCGAGGAGGCTGCATTTGCAAAACTCCGCAAGCGTCGTTTCGGGTATTTCCTGGCGTTGGTCGAAAACGTGCGCGAGTACCGCAGCGAAGGTCATGTGGCTGTGCGTAATGCCATGACGGCAACTCGTCACAGTTTGGATGTCAGCCTTTCGAAATCGCTCAGGACGATTGTGACGTGCGCCTCGATTGCTCCGTTGCTTGGGCTCTTGGGAACGGTCTCCGGCATGGTGCATACGTTCAAGACGATTCAGCAGTTTGGCTTTGGAAACCCGGTGCTCTTGGCGGATGGTATTTCCGAAGCGCTCCTCACGACGCAGGCGGGCTTGCTTGTCGCTTTCCCGTTGATGTTAGTTTATAACTATCTCGAAAGACGAGTGGATTCTATTGGTGATTTTGCCTGGAGCGAAGCGCTCAAGTTCGAAGAACGCTGCTTTGCCAAGGAGGTTGAATGAGTTTTATACGCAAACGTTCGAGAAGCGGTAACGGCATTGACGTTTCGCCGATGCTCGACATGGTATTCATCCTTTTGATTTTCTTCATCGTGACTTCGACGTTCACGCGCGAAACGGGCGTGGATGTGACGAAGCCGAAAGCGAGTACCGCAAAGGAACTCGCGAAGGAAAGCATCTTGATTGGAGTCACCCGTCAGGGAACCATCCACATCAACGAGACGCAGGTGAACCTCTCGACCTTGCAGACCGTGCTCCGCCAGATGATGGCCGAAGCGCCGGACCGCCCGGTGATTATCGTGAGCGACCGTGACGCCCCCAACGGAGTCGTGGTCGATATCCTCGATGAATGCAACTTGGCGAAGGTGAGAAAAGTCTCCATTTCCGCGAATAAGGAGGAGTGAGCTTAGTTACTAGTTATTAGTTGCTAGTTACTAGAGGTGTCATCCTGAGCGGAGTGCGTTGCACGAAGTCGAAGGATCTAGTGATTTTCAGGTTTGAATTATTTGAATTGTTTGATGATTGACTTTATAGCTAAATATTTCCGATTCCCGGTGGCGTTCGTGCTCTCGTTTGTCGTGGGCGCAGTGTTCTTCCTTGCGATTCCGGTCATCAATGTGCTGTTTTTTGATAAGGGAGCCAAGTCCGAAAAGGTTCTCGAAGAAGTGACCGAAGTGGAAGTTCTCGTGAGCGAGAAAAAGCCCGAAGTGAAGCAGAAGATTATCCGCACGGTGGCGACTCCGAACACGTTCAAGGTCTCGGCGCACATGGGCGTATCCCGCAGCCAGAATTTCCAGATGGACTTGTCGCTTGCTCGTGGTGCCGCTGGCGATGGCGTCGCGGTGGATGCAGGCAATATGGAAAACGTGATTTACGAGGCTGGCGAAGTGGATGAGCAGGCGCAAGTGTTGCGTGAAATCCAGCCGAAGTTCCCGGACCGCGCCAAGAAAATGGGTGTTTCGGGTTACGTGAAAGTGTTTATTGTGATTGATGTGAACGGCGATGTTTCGCAGGCGCAGGTGCTGACGCAAGACCCGGCGGGCTATGGCTTTGATATCGAAGCGCTCAAGGCTATTCGCCAGTGGAAATTCTCTCCGGCGCAGTTACGCGGCTTCCCAGTAGCACAAAAAGCTACAAAGGAGTTCCGTTTTGTTAAGTAAGTTTAATTACAAATCAGTGAACTCTTTGAGTAATGCAAGTGCTCGTCATTCTGAGGCGAAAGCCGAAGAATCCAGGGCTGTTTCTATTAAGAAATATTTTGTATTCCCTGCGTTTTGTATCTTGCTGTTTTTCTTTGCGTTGCCGTTGCATGCTGCCGACGATTTCTTCTTCAAGGCGAATGAGCTTTATGACCAAGGGCGTTACAAGGAATCGGTGAAGTATTATCGTGCTGCGATTGACGATGGCCGTTATGAGCCGTTTGCGTGGTTTAACTTGGGCAATGCCCTTGTGCAACTTGGCAAAAAAGAAGTTGCGATGGTCGCGTACAAACGCACTGTCGAACTGCTCCCGGATTTTGTGAAGGCTTGGATGCTTCTCGGCGATTTGTACTACCTTGCCGAATCTCCGAGCGATGCGATTGTCGCCTACAACCGTGCCATTGAACTCGGAACAGAAACCGACCACATCCATTTTGCTCTTGCGGAATGTTATATGAAAGGAAGCGACTGGACGCTTGCTCAAAAGCATTTTGAACGTGCGCTGGCGTTGAACCCGGACCGCATGGATGCTTGGTACGGCCTTGCCGAAGTCTATGAAAAGCTTGGCGATTACGAATATGCGGTGAAGACGCTTAAGAATGCGCTCCAGATGACAGCGACCGCTGGCGCCGATGTGCATTACACGCTCTCGTATTACTACCGCAGTATGGATTCTACGCGGCTCGCGCTCAATGAAATGGAAAACGGCATCATGATGGATCCCGAAAACGTTTCCGCTCGCCGTTATCTTGCGCAGATGTATGTCAAGAATGAATCCCCGTGGATGGCAATTTTCACGCTTGAAGAAGGCTTCCGCCACAAGAAAGGGATTGCGGACTTGAACCTTGATTTAGGGCAGATTTACTTTACGCAAAAGCGCTACGACGAAGCGTTTGAATGTTACATGAAGGCTTGGCGTGCCGGTAATTCCCAGGGCCGCATCGGTGCCGAAAACGTCGGCCACATTTTCTCGAACGCCGGCGACACTGAAAAAGCCGAAACCCTCTACGCCCGCATCCGCGATAAGAAATAGTTTTTTCATTGTCATCCTCGCGAATTTATCTCGTCATCCTCGCGAAGGCGAGGATCTTAAGGCATTGTCATCCTGAAGCCAACGGCTGAAGGATCCATGCTGCCAGAAGTGTCATCCTGAGCGTAGTCGAAGGAGCCAGTGGCATTTCTACTACAGACTCGTTATACGAAAAATTTCGCATTTTGCGTTACGCATTTTGCGAAATTTGATTATATTTAGAGTATGAATATTAATCCGTTCCTTCTTTATGGGTATAATGGTCCTGAATACTTCTGTGACCGTGTCGAAGAGACCAAGTACATTCTGTCGGCTCTCCGTAATGGGCGTAATATTACATTGCTTTCTCCACGACGTATGGGCAAAACAGGGCTGATATACCATATTTTCAATGCTATACAGAAAGATGAAAAAGATGCAGCTTGCTTCTATATCGACATTTTCCCGACGAAATCGCTGGATGATTTCGTTCACAACTTAGGTACGGCTGTTGTCGGAAAATTAGATTCGTTTGGAAAGAAGGCTGCAAAAACGGCCTTGTCGCTATTCAAAAGTTTTAAAGTAGTTCTGTCAACAGATCCGGTTTCTGGCAATCCGCAGCCGTCTATTGAATTTGCTCCGCAAGAAACAAAGAATACATTGGCAGAAATTTTTGCCTACCTTAAGCAATCGAAGCAAGAATGTTACATCGCCATTGATGAATTCCAGCAGATTGCAGAATATAAGGATGAAGGCGTTGAAGCACTGCTTCGTTCGTACATCCAGTTTTGCTCGAACGTCCATTTTATTTTTTCTGGTAGCAAACAGCACTTGATGACGGAAATGTTTGGCTCAGTGTCACATCCGTTTTACCGCAGTACGGAGATTTTCAATTTAACGGCGATTTCCGAAGACCATTACTATGCATTTGCAAAAAAATGGATGTCGAAAAACTCCATCAAATTGTCCAAAGAAATCTTCGGCGAACTCTATCATAAATTTGATGGGCATACTTGGTATATGCAACGCGTGTTGAATCGCCTGTACGAAACTGCACTTGCAACTATAGAAATTGCAGATGTGGAACTGTGTATCGCAGCTATTGTCGAATCAGAAAAGGAAATTTATCAGAGGCTGATCGCCTTGCTTACACGCAATCAATGCCAGTTGCTCATCGCGATTGCTAAAGAAGGGTGTGCCGGCGCCATAAATTCATCAGCCTTCGTACAAAAGTATCATCTGAAAAATGCAAGCAGCATCAGTCGTGCTATAGATACACTCTTGTCGCAAGAATTCGTGATGAAAACTCAAGAGGGCTACATCGTTTATGATCGATTTATGGCGTTGTATTTGAAAGGGCTGTAACTTGGATTAGAATTTTAGTCTTTCTCTATATTTTAATAAAAGCGGAGTTGAATAAATGCAAGTTATATGTAAACAAAGTAAAGTTATGTATGCTTTTGTTGGAACATTTTTAGGTTTGTTCCTTTTTCTTCTCCCTTATTCAACGATTTTTTCGCCTCTATCCAATCTTTCTGTAGGTAATACGATAGGCTCCATTTTGTATACGTTTTTGCTTTGTGTATTGCTTTTTTGCTATTTACCTAATTTCCGCATGATATTTGATGATTCTGGAATAACTGTATTAAGAGACCTAAAATTTTTTTCTTACTCTTTATATAAAAAAGAAATCTATATCTCTTGGAATGATGTAATAGAGTTGGATCTTCCTTTTACGGTAACAAAATTTGGGCTTACATTTTATACGATTGTAAATTATAAATCTCTTTTTGTAACCCTATCTTTTATGGTGACAAATGTCCAACCCGCATTAGAATTCGCTGTTACAAAGTTGCCCTCCTATAAGATTTCAAAAGAAGCACGTTTAAAATTGAAAAAGAAATATGGAATTGTTGTAGAGTAAAACATAACGCTGGATTGCTTACCAAAAGAAAGGTCTCCAATAACTATGCGATTACTTGTAATATTGACTTTGCTACTTTGTGTCCTTGCAAATTCTCGATCCTATACAGTATTTGCATTAAACGATGAATCTCGTTATTTCCGTCAGGATTCCGCCTTGATTGTTTCTTCAAAATTTCTAGAAATAAAAACTCCTTTTGAGAAATCTATCATGGATAGGATTTTTTATGGAAAGATGTTTGTTCTTATAGATACGCTATCTAAGTTTGTAGAAAAAAAAGAATATGGACGATTGTTTGCTGATGGAAAGAATGTTTCGAGTCTATTTTATATTGATTCCATTTCTGTGGTTTATGATATAGGGGATTCATGCGAACAAGAGGATGGTTTCTGTACTGATTACGAAACTTTTATTGGAATTGACGGAAGTTTGGTTTATGTCCAGACAGGGGACTTTATTAAACGTTCTGATCATCCGTATGATTGCGGTGATTTCTTAAAAAAATTATCGGCGCAATATTTTCTTGTGAAATCTGATTTTTATTACAAAAAGTTTTATAATGAAGATTTTCTAATTACGAATAAGAAACTGAAATCTCGTCGAGGTTTCAGTTGCAGGAGTTGGGTCGGTTTCCCTTTGAATGAGTTTGGAAAAGAAGAGATTGATTTTTTGAAAAAACTTGAGAAAACGCCATGATGAAAAGAATAGTCTTGCTTCTACTGTTTTGCTTTTTTTCTGTTTTTGCAGAAGGTAAAAATATTCAATGCGGGTTTATACCTTGTCAAATCAAGGATGCCGAGGCAATCTCTTTTTGGTGGAATCGAATTGCTTTTTCTAGAATCTCACAAGAATATGTGTTTGGCAGGTATTTCGAAGCCATCTTTGATACGTTTATACGGACCGATTTTGATACTGAAAGTATAGAAAGCTTTCGATCTATAGACCATGAGTTTGTCCATACAATAACAAAAAACTGGTCGAGTCCTCTCGAGTTGGACGAAGTCAAAAAATCAAAAGACAAAAAATTTATTTTACGGCAACCTGTAGCAGAATGGTCTCAGTTATATATTTTGTCAAAGGAAGCAAAAGAAATTGAGCAATTTTTGAAAAAAGTTGTTTCTGAACACGAAATTTTGAATGCGGATTCTCTTATGCGGGATTTTGTCAAAAAAAGGCCCGCATATGTCAAAAAAGCAGTGAGGTCGGAAGAAGAATTTTACGCAAAAATTCTACAGTATTTGGATTCGGCTAAAACATTGGATGGTTTATCGAAAAAAATTTCTCCTCCAAAGATAAATACTCGAGATGGATTGTTGGTGGTTAATAACGAGCTTTTGAAAATGGCTGTATTGGGTTCTGATTCCTTGGATGTGGATTCCTTGTTTCGCTATGTTAGCATGATACCTCCAAACAAGGGTTCAACGGCTTGCATTGATTATCTGATGAAGCTTAATTCGAAATTTTTGTTTGTCAAATTTGGGAGAGATCCCTTGTCTTGTGATGATTCAAAACCCTGGATAGCCATCAGTAAAAATGCCCTTACACCGGAAGAAAGAGCTTTTTTAGATGACATTGTGAAAGTACCTTTAGCACCGTTGAACGAAACAGGAAAGCTTATCATTCGTAAGAATTTGTAATTATTCTTAATTCACATTTCAGTGGCAAAAAATATAATCCTATATTAACCTTATGTCCTGCGTTTCTTTATAGCGAAAAAATTAAGTTTTAGGTGGGCAGTTTGTAACTATCTTGCAAAGTGAGGCTTTTATGGAAACAAGTAAAATTGTAAAATTACGGATTTGGTTTAGGTTCTTCATCGGAATCCTTTTAATTGGCTTTTTGTATTTGATGTTTTTTGATGACGCTTTTATGAAAGAGTTGTCGGAAGATTTTCTTGCTTCTTTAGTTCAATTTTTTCATACGAATAGCAGTTCCCGGCAAATTCAAACAGAATATTGGTTTTCTTTTATTCGTTGGTTGCCTCAAGTTGCTTTTTGTTTGTTTTGTTCTTTTATGTTTGCCTCTTTATTTTCTTGTATGCTTTTTACGAAAGAAGGTTTTCAATGTGGTTTTAAATTTGGAACAAAGAAGCTTTGCTTTCCTAAACATCGTGTTGTTGCATGGTGTTATGAAATAATTCAGGTGGATGGTGTAATTCCTTTTTATTCTATGCAGGTTATAAAAAATAGCCCCTTTAAATTACAATTCCTGTTTTGTGCAAACTTTTTGGATCTTATAATATTCATAGATGAAAATGTTTCGTGTGGGAAAATGGATCCTGACGCTAGAGATAACTTTAGACGACTTGCTGACAAATACCGCAAATTAAAAAAGAGCCATAAAGTATTATATTGGATATTAAATACTGTTTAATCTTTGGAAAAAATGCGTTTTTTCGTCAAAATCGGCATTTCTCGCAAAGGGACTCCGGCACCGACATCATAGTGATTTATTTGCAGCCTCACTTCGCCTCCGCTATGTCATATGAACAGCCGGATTTTACTATTGTTATTTCTAATAGGCGTGTTGCAAAAAACATAGGATTACTTCAAAATGAAAAAGAAAAATTCAGATAAATACGTTGTAAGGGATATATTCCTTGATGAATTTTCTTTTTTAATTGAGCAATACGATTTTTCTCTGATAAAAAAAGAAGTTGATTCCTGGTTTACAAAGGTAAAGTACGCAAATAAATGCTGTGTTATCACTCTATATTATGAAGTTAAAGATTTTGTTTTCAATGTTATAATTTCACAACTTGTCGATGGAAAGGAGGTGCTCCATCCTGGTTCTTTTTTTATTCACGAGGATGATGCTTTTTACGAGCATTCATTACATGATGTGGTTGACCTGTTATCGCCAGAAGACCGTGCGTGCTATGATGAAAAGAAAGGTTTGCGAAACTATATCGCAAAACTTGCTAGCAATTTGAAAAAATTCGGTCCACCTTTTTTTAGCGGAGACTTTAGTCTTTTTCCGTCATTGGACAAGATTGTTATTGCTAGAGTCATGGAATGGAATAAAGAGTGGGGCTATACTTCGGAAAATATTCCACAGGGTTTGATAAAAGACGATGAATAAAAACGATTACGTTGCGATGAAAATTTTTTTAAGGGGTGTCTCGATTGTCGCCCTTTTGGGTTCTTTTCTAGGTTCTTTCGTATTTACTTGCTTGGCGCTGTTGGCTCCATTACGCCCGTATGATGACGGCTCTCAAGATGCTTTATCGTTGCAGGTAGATGATGATTGTGTTACTTTTATTGGTGCAGCATGTTGTTTCAGCCTTTTCTTATTGGGCATATCATTGTTAATTCTAAAGTTTGGGAAATTTGATTTTTCAAGAAAGTTATTTACGAAGATTGTTTATATGTTCTGGATTGTGGTTACTATGGCAAGATTGTTTTATGTAATCCCTTATTTTCACGGTTAGTTTTGTGTTTGCCAAAATCCTTATGAAATTAATTACATGCAAAATAACTGTTGTCATGACGATTTTGGCATTCGTCTGTTATGCATATTCAGAGGATGACGCTTGGGATGAAACGTTTCCTGTTTATGTGAATATCACAAAAAAGTATATGAACGTTGGTGCCGTGGGCGGTCATTTGCCAGATGTTTTCTATACAATGCAATTGGACCGTTACGGCTCCCGCTACGTTTCTCTTGATAAGGAAAACGAGGGCGATCCCGGTCGCATCGTGTGGGCCTTGTACACTGAAAAGAACGGCATGTTGGACAGCGCGATTGAGGATGAAAGCGGCAAATTGTACAAGTCGGTTGGCGGTGGGACCGGCGGTAGGATCCCGCCCCCGTTAAAAGAAAATCTAAAATACAGCGATTCGGAAAATGTTGTTGTCGCCCCCTTGTCTGCTTTTGACGAAATCGCTGTTGATTTGAAGAGCCTCGATGGGAATGGTTGTCCATTGTGCGAGCGAGGCAAAATTACTTTTGTCTTGGAACTCGATAGTGATAGAAAAAGTTTTGTTCGACGCCTTCAGTCCTATGAGCCTTTATTTCAACTGGCTCGCAAGGCCGGATTCTCAGTCATTAATTTTGCTTTACTTTGCAGCGAATTCTCTTGTGGTGATTTGTCACTTTTTCTAGAGATGTTTGAATCAGTCGGTCTGGAGCCGCCCCCACCTCCCCAAAAGAGAAAACTTTTCCAACCGTCCAGCAACGGCGGTAATGTATTAAGACTTTTGAAACAAAATGTTCCGCCCAAGTTGAACTCGGACGTTTTAGGCAAAAAGAATATCGACAAAGATATTGATAAAGTCCTAAAGGATATTACGAAACTTCTTGTAACTAAGGAGAAGCGCAAAAAACAAAAAAAATAAGCCCCTTTACCCCCGCCATGTCATACGAACGGACGAATTATACTATTGTTATTTCTATAGATGGACTCCTGAAACGGATCAGACATAATTATGATTTTGAAAGAACTAAAATGCTTCTTTACCGAATCGACAAAAAGCATGGGCTTTGAATCGAAATTCGGATGTCTTGTAAAGACGACGAATGAAGTCATTGTCGTTCTTTCGTTTCAAAAATCATGCTATTCTTCTCTGGTGTATTTAAATATCAAGCTATTTATTCAAGGCATCTTTGGAAAGAATTACCAAATTTCTCGGGATATGGTCAATAACGATGTGGGCGATGTCTTTCGGCGGGCGCCCAAAGATTATGATGAAATCTTCGATCTGAGTTCCAACTTACCTGACAATATTCGAATCGAGCATTTGAAAAGGTTTGTCGATGATTTTTTAAGTGGATTTGTTCAACAGGCTTCAACAGTAAAAGGCATAACTTTATTGGCAGAACTGGGAGACGTGTTTTTGCTCCCTGCGGTTAAAGAGGCTCTACTGACAGCAAATGATTAAATTCCCCAAAATCCTTCTTCTGCTTGCACCGTTGTGCCTTGTCGTGCTGTTGGCAACTATGTCTAATTGTAGCGACAATTCAACTACGATAAAAGCTCTTGCCAGAGATGTCATCGAAAAGGAATGCAAGGACTCCCTGAATTGCATCGTATCTATTCCGATGTTGACTCCTTATGAATGGGATAGGATGTATGTTTTTGAATATAATATGACAGATGAAGAAATTAATCAAGTAATTCATCAAAAGTTTAGAAGACATCTTGAACTTACAAAAGTATGGCTCTTTATGCGGGGGGACAGTATTGTTTATTTTGAAGAACATGAAATAGACTTTGAACGCCCGACAAAGAAAGATCTTATTTTCTCAAAAGGTAGCGAAAAATTTGCCGAGTTTACTCCATCGTCAGCAGTATTCAATGTAAGTACAAAATGGTGGAAGGAATATGGTTATTCTTACTACGTATTATCATCCATATTGTATGATAAAATTGAACAAATTAAATATAGGGATACGACCGTCATCTATGCGGAATTCCTAGATGATGACCACGCACTCTTATATCGTTCAATCTTTCCTGACGTGCTGTTCTTTGTCAGATTATCAGATTCAGTTTTATATGAAGTCGATAGCATTGTAGATTTCAATCATGATTTTGTTGTGTATCGAACAGAAGCAGAATTGATAAAAGAGATGGGAAATTTTACGGCAAAAGATATCAATAAAAAAGATTTCAAAAAACTTGCAGATTATAAGTTAAATCGAAAAAATTATTTAAGAAATCATTTTCACAAACCCACAATGGGGCGTTTTGCGGGTGATTTATTTATGCTGGATGATGGTGGTGTTTATAAGCTGTCTTTATCTAAAAGATTGTTTGATAAAGTAATTTATTATAGCATAGCTTTGAATATACCAGATAGTTGTGACGACAACATTCTTCGCAAACCTTATCCGAATCCCCAAAAAAGTATTTCATCATCAGTCATTAAGGTTTCGTTTGATGATGGAAGCTTTTTTGAACTTACGCCGAATGGCTCATTGAACATACAAGTCGTTGATCGTAATACTTGCCTAATAATTGAAAGTGATTTTAATAATGAACATGTGAAATACAAAGAAGGCAAAAAATGCGATAAAGCATTTATGATATGCGAATAACGCCCGCTGTGTTTGCAAGATAATTGGACTGCTGATATAAGTGAATATGGAGATTCTTAAAATGGTTGAAGTGAAATACAAATCCTTCTTTGAAATGCCGTTCCTTTTCATGACCATATTTTCGCTTTTGGGCTTTGTTGTTGTGCCCATTTTTGGGATGCTTAAAGCTCTTTGGGATGTCTTCAATGTAGGTATGGACATTGAATCTATAAAATTGTTTGTTCTGTGTGCTATCATACTTGTCGCTTTTGGAATAGCTGTTGCTTCGTTCAAGCCGAATATAAAATGGGTTTTTGACGATACCGGAATTACAATGAAATGTTCGGTAAAGTTGTTTTCTAAGACTTTGTTTGATAAAGTTGAGTGTTTTCGTTGGGAAGAAATTGTCCGGCTAGATTTTTACCCGATAGGCGTTTTTGCTTTTTATAAACTAGGGAATAGATGGTTACGTGAAGTTAGTTTAAGCTATTTTCACACAAATAAAAAAGAAGCTTTGGAGTTTGCGGTCCCGAAACTACCATACTATAAGATTTCCGATGTTGCTCGCCAAAAACTACGAAAGAAATATGGAATTATTGTAAAAGAAAGTTCTACCTACTAATCACATCCTTTCTTTCGGTCTTGCCAGGTGCTTTCGTTGAACAGCTGGCCTTCGGAAAGTCCGTATTTTTCTTCGACGCCGGCCTTTGAAATCGCGGTGTTGATGTCGATTTTTCCGCGGATGGCTTGCGTGTAGATGTCAATCTTGCGGCGGACGGATTCTGGATCTTCGTCCAAGAGTTCCAAGCGGAAGTTGCTCATGTTCTGTGCGATGAGCTTTGGCAAAAGCTTGAGTGCAGATTGTGGCTTGCCGACGAATAGCGTGTTGCGGCATTCGGCATCGGATTGCAAGAAGTGGCGTTCACCCTTGTGGTCCAAAATTTCGACTTTATGTTGTGTGCAAATCTTTTTGCATTCGGGGAATCGGCGGCCAGTCGTGAGGGCGCGTGCGAAGGCGCAGTATTCCGAGTGGAATGCGGGCATGTACTGGTGTAGTGCGAGTTCGAGCTTGCTTCCGTCAATGTCCTTGAGCAAGTCAAAAAGTTGGGTGCTGTTGAGGTCCCACGACGGATGCAATTTTTCGAGGCCTTGAGCCAAAAGCCAATCGTAGCTTGCGCTGTTGGTGGCGTTCAAGCTGTAGTCGCCGACCATCGGGATTCCGGAATCCTTGAGGAGCGCAAGCGAACCGAGGTTACGTACCAATGCAAATTCCGGCATGAGCGTGAGAATTTGTTTGATGTAATGGTTCTCGCTGGGTTTATGGATGCGGAGCGTGGCGATGCCGGCTTCAAAACCGAGCTTGTGGATACGTTCGAGCGGTTCATCGTATTTGACGCCCCAGTCAAAATCCATGACGACTTTGTCGATGTCGAGACCTTGCAATGCATTGATTTGTTCGGGGCGTCGAACGAGAACGGTTATCGTGCGACGATTGCTTGCTGCTTTGTCGGTAGTGCCCGCCCCGGAACGGAGTCCGGGGTGAACTCCAGCGGGAATCTCCTTCACCGAAACATTCTGCAAAAATTCTCGACCCGCGTTTGCTGAAGGTGCAAGTTCTTTCCACTGCAAGCGTTTTTCGTCAAATGCTTGTACTGCTTCTTGGCGGAGCGTACGTAAGACTTTGCCGGGGAGGAATGCGTTTGGCGGGAGCTTGATTTCGAGCTTGTCGAGAACGTAGGCCGTAGCAGAAAGTGCCGAAAGTTCCTTCTTTGCGATTGTCTGGAGGGCGTCGGGTGCGACTTCGTTGCGGGAGGCTTCGAGGATGGCGCCTTCGACGGTGACTGCGCTGTTGCCGCTAGGAGATTGCTTCGTCGCTTCGCTTCTCGCAATGACGTTACTTGATGTTGCTTGTGCTGTAATCGTCAATTTCAGCGGTTCGCCGATTTTGCCTTCGAGTGTCATGTACACGGGAATGTGCTTGGCGAAACTCTTGTCTGTAAAAGTCTTGTGGAGTTCTTTTTCGAGAGCGGGGGAGTCGTTGCGGTAGGCCTTCATGCCGTACGAGACTTTGCGCAAGTTGAATTCTCGACCGAATTCCAGACGGACTTGCGACTTCCCGGCGCGGCTAGCAAACGTCGCTTTGTACAGTCGGCTTCCCGTTTGTCGCGGTTCCGGCTCTGCCCTATATTCCTCAAATAAAATCCCGTCGCCTGGCAACAAAGTGCATGGAACAGGCTTGTCTTCAAGTTCTACAATCACGCCGTTGCGGTCTACTTGAACGACGGTTCCGATAAATTCACCGTGGTGGTTCGAGAACGATCCATCGACGAGTTCCTGGTGGTTCACTCCATCGAGCCAGCCTGTGTTGAGTCCGCGCGAGAATAAAACTTCGAGCGGTTCCAAGTCCTGCGCAGTAAGGCCGGCTTCATTTCCGGCATCATTTGCTTTATAACCTTTCTCGCTCAGAATTTCCAATGCCTTGCGATACGCGTGCGAAACGGCTGCCACATATTCCGGGCTTTTCAAACGCCCTTCGACCTTGAGCGATTCCACGCCGATTTCCCTGAGTTCTTCAAGTTTCGGGAGCGCACAAAGGTCTCGCGTGCTGAATAGGTAACGCGCTTTCGGGTCTTTCCATTCCTTGCCGTCCACAAAAATGCGGTAGGGGAGGCGGCAGCTTTGGGCGCACTGCCCGCGGTTTGCGCTGCGTCCGCCAAAGTTTTCGCTGGTGAGGCACTGTCCCGAGTACGAAACGCAAAGTGCCCCGTGGATGAAAACTTCAAGTTCCAAATCGGTGAGGCTCTTGATTTGCGCAATCTGCTTTGATGAAAGTTCGCGAGCTAGAACCGCTCTTGAAAATCCGATGTCCTTGACCAAGTTTACGGCTTCGGAACTGGCGAGCGTCATTTGCGTGCTCGCATGGATTTCCTGTTCCGGGCTGATAGCCTTGATGAGCCTTGCAAGGCCTATGTCCTGGATGATGAACGCGTCCGGCTTGAGCGCTATCAAGCGTTCCAAAAATTCTGGCAATTCCTGAATTTCCCGCTCGAAGATGAGGATGTTCATCGCGAGATACGTCTTTACGCCGCGAAGCCTTGCGTAGCGGATCATTTCTTCGACGTCTTCGAATGAAAAATCTTCGGTCCTGCCGCGTGCGTTCCAGTGGGGCACACCATAATAAACCGCGTCTGCCCCGTTGTTGATGGCGGATTCCAGCATGTCGCGCGTACCGACAGGCAAAAGGAGTTCAGGATTGTTCATGAACTCAAAAATAGAATTTATTGAGTGACTTTAAAAAAGTCTGAATAATAACTTTAGAAAAGTACGTCATGCGGGCGGGGCCCCAGCTCGGAGTTGCGAAGGCCGCACGGGCCCCTCCCTGCACCCTCCCCATCCTTGGCCGACGCTTTTATTCTCTCGACGAAATTATATGCGTTACAATTGATTTTTAGTCACGCTTTGTGCTTTTAGAAATGTTATTTACGCTTCTTTTAAATCGTAGCCGAACTGCACGATGGCGCCGGTTCGAGCTTCGCGGAAAATACGGCGGTGGGCGAGTCCTTCCAAAATGGCGTCATCAAGCGCCCTCTTGTTTGCTTTTGGGTCGCCTCCGAGTTCGACCGTCATGAGGTCATCGGTTCCCTTGTAACCTTCGTGGATGACTTTTACGTAAGCGTATTCGCCGTCCATCTCGTGAATGGCCTCGTGTATGGGCTTGTCGTCGAAGCCCGGGTCTCCGTCTATGCGGTTTTCCGAATTATGCCAAACGGAAACAGAACCGCGATAGCCGTCCTTCTTGAATTTAATCCATAATTGTCCATGCATCACAATACCCCATGATGTAATCCAAAAATAATTCTAATTTTAGGCTATGTTCAAAAAAATCGTTATTTTGTCGTCTTTTGTTTGCATTCCCGTGTTCATGCTCACCAGTTGTTCTAACCAGGAGGCTGAATACAAAATCGCAACGCTCACGGAAGAAAATGCCCGTCTGGCACGTCAAGTCCTTGTTCTCAAGGCTACTTTGGATTCATTGAACGCCCACAACAAGGCTGTCGATCATTCCCTCAAGTCGCTCGACATGAAATAATTGCATTTTTCTTTCTTTTTTGTGCGTTTTGCGTCTAATTTGCGCCCATTCCTGCCGAATTTTTTTCTAAATTTGTGCGCGTGACTGGCCCCGGTTTGTCGCCAAGGCGAAAACCAATCCCGCTTCCTTTGCGAAGCCCATCCGACCGTCAAGTCTCCGAGGAGGCGCTAGTAAGATGGTCTCTAATTAACCCACATTCCAGTCTCCCCGCATGCAGGTTATTTTCCAGCCTGCACGTGTGGTTTAACCCTTACTTTATGAGGTGCCCAGATGGAAATAATCTCTCTCGTATGCTCAGTCGTTGCACTGCTGCTTTGCATTGTAATCCTTACTAAGGTCAACAAGCTTCTCACGATGCTTCGTACCCCGATTTTCAAGAAGCTCACCCCGGATATGAACTTGAAGCCGTCTTCTCGTCGCCCGATCAGCGCACAAGAAATGGCTCAGCGCGGTGGCAACAACAAGGAAAATCGCCAGAACAAGGAACGTCCGAACAATAACAAGGACAACCGCAATCAGCAAGCCGCCCATGCGCCTGCAACACGTGATCGCAACGAACAGCGCCCGGAACGTGGCCCGCGTCGCGAACGCCGCCCGGAACGCCCGCATCGTGAACCCAATGCAGAAGCTCCTGTTGCCGAACAGACCGCTCCGGTTGCTCCGGCTGCCGCAGAAGCCCCTGCCGCTGAAACTCGCCGTCCGCTTGCTCCGCGCATTCCGGTTGAAACTCCGGCCGCTCCTGCTGTCGAAGCCGCCCCGGTTGCTCCGGTTGCTGAAGCCCCGGCTGAAGCTCCTGCCGAAAACGTCTTTGATCCGTCCAAGGTCCGCTATGGCCGCCGCAACGTGATCAAGAAGGCTCCGGAACTTTCCGAAGACAAAGCATAATCTTCACGAATTGCATTTTGCAAAAAGTTCCCAGTCCTTGTGGCTGGGAATTTTTGTATAACCGAAAACCACCCGACGGGGTACTTTTTTTCTATTTTAATTTTCATGAACGACAATTGCATCAACCACGAATATTACATGCGGCCTAGTGACCGCGTACTTGCGCTTATTCGTCGAATTTTCCATAACAATCCCGAATTCCGTCACGATTCCCTGAAGCACGCGGCCCGTTTTGCACCGGTGATTCCGCTGATGGGTGCGCGTCCGGACTTGAGCAAGACGCTCAGCCGCGTGGTGACTTTTGCGGATGGATGCAATCCGCTTCATTTCGGCTGCCCGATTATGCTTGCGGCGGGTGCAAACAAGACGGCTAAACGCATTTGCGATTTTGCCAATATGGGGTTTGGCGGTATTTCTGTAGGTACGGCGACACGCCACGTTCGCGAAGGGAATACGCACAGGCCGCGCATCGGGTTTATTGAAAAGGACCGCGCAATCCACAACAGCATGGGACTCAACAACGATGGCGTCGAGGCGGTGACTCGTCGTACGGATGCGCAAATTTCGGCAGCGCACAGGCTGCACATGTGCGTAGCCATTTCCGTTGCTGAAACTCCGGGCCTTACCGACGAAGATGAAAAGCTGAAGGATATCGTCGAAAGTTTTTCGATTGCGTACAAGGCGGCGGATTATGTTGAAATCAACTTAAGTTGCCCGAATACGGGTGAAAACCGCATTGACCTTGACATGTCGCTTGTCAACAAAATTTTTACCGCAATTACGGATTACCGCAACAGTCAAGAAATTCGCAAAGCGATCTATGCCAAACTCAGCCCGGATATGCCGGATAATCATACGTCGACCATCATGGATATGCTTGTGAAGGTGGGCGTGAACGGTGTAGTTATTGGCAACACGTACCCGACAAAAAAGTTGGAAGACCTTCCGGTTCACGTGGCTTACAAGGATTTGACTCCGCTTCGCGCTGATGGCGATTGCGGTGGCATGTCCGGTCGCCCGCTTTACGAGAACATGGTGAAAAAGGTCAAGTTCGTTCGCGAACACTACCCGCAGATGAGCGTTATCGCTTGCGGCGGTATTGACCACGGTTACAAAATCTACGACCTCATCAAGCTTGGCGTCGATGCGGTGCAGTGCTATTCCGTTGTCGCGTTCCGATGGATGGCGGCACATGCGATGCGCAAGGAACTTGTTGAAGCTCTTTCAAAAGACGGTTATAGGACTTTAGCAGAATACGATGCAGCTCGTTCGAAACAGTAAGATTTTTTTCGTAGCAGTTTTGCTTGCGTGTGTCCAGTCTTTCGCTGGATACTTTATCGAGCAATCCTACGAAGACGTACCGCCTGCGGATTCGCTTTCGGCGCTTTCTTTTGGCGGCGAACTGGAGCTTGTCTATTATTTGAGTTCTATTCATCCGGGAATTTTACTGAGCGGTGAGTACCGTTTTCACAAGCATCATTCGGCAGACGTTTTTGGTGTAGCGCTGTTTTCCGGGGATTATCTGGAAATCGGGCTTGATTGGAGGTTTTTCTTTAGAGGGCTCCGCGAAGACGATTTTTTACGCATTGGTGTTTCATTCGTGTCGTTCGAGCGCGATGGCGAAAGTTTCTTTCCGCCTCGCGTAACGGTCGGTT
>JAEEGH010008030.1_pt1 | contig 25124 bp, 16 predicted proteins | sample 9134181 | NCBI WGS metagenome assembly JAEEGH01 (sample SAMN16246544, study PRJNA631951) | gut metagenome | biome: gut microbiome; feature: rumen; material: DP-attached | host: Bos | place: Iran: Karaj | collected 2018-10
AAAGGGAAAGAAACTTCTTAAAGTTCTCATTGCAGTGCTGGCCGCTGTAATCGTCACGTTGTTCGTGGTCAGCTTTAACGGGATGTGCCGACATGATTCGATTGACCTTGCAATAAGGCTCAGTGATGGTTGGTCAGTTTCTTTTTCCGATGTTCATCTGCCTGCTATAGACCGTATATCGGAATTCCGGGTTCCGTCGAATATAAAACCGGGTGATACCATCATTTATGAACGGAATATGAAGGACGCGGAATCGATTCCGTTGCCTACGACACTCCGTTTTCATGCCTATCACGTTGCTGTTGCCGTCTATGTTGACAGTATCTGCTATTATCGCTACGGTTTTGGCCGTTTCAAGGAAGGAAAGCTGGTCGGCAGCGGGATCCATCTCGTGAACATGCCGGAGAACTTGAACAACCATACGATTCGCGTGGTGACCGTCGTTACTGAAAAAGCGGCCGCAAAATCCCTGACATCCATCGAACTTTTGCGTACCAACAGCATGACGGACTATTTTGCGAACAATTCCGCGTCTATCACAATCGGCATCTTTTTGATGTTCTTCGGAATGATCGCCTTTATTACGGGTTGTTGCGCCCTCGGTTTCGACAGGGCGTATTACCGTCTTAGCCTGATAGGCCTTTTTGCGACCTTGATGGGGCTTTGGACGCTCAATTATGCGAAAGGAATCCAGATTTTCTCCATAAATTACGCCTGGGATACGACGCTGGAGTACATTTCGCTCTATCTTGCGGCGATTCCGTTCGGGCTCCTTATCGTCAATATGCGTTCTGGCAAGATTGCGACCTGGAAGATGCACGTGCTGAAAGGTCTTGTGGCTTTTGGAGCCTTGTTCTTTGTGGTGACGACCATTTTGCATGTGACTGATGTTGCCCATTATCCGACATTCCTGCTGGCCTACCACTGCTATATCTTTGTTTCGTTTGTGTTCATGGTGGTTTTCCGTGTGCTTTACGACCGTGGGGCAGGGCTGCAAGAAAAGATTTTGGCGTCCGGGACGGTCGTCTTTGTCCTCTTTGCCATCGCGGACTTGTGCCGTTACAACATCCAGAACATGTTTGGCCTCGACAAGCCGTTCATGGATGCGACGTGCTTGCCAGTTGGAACGCTCCTATTCATTTTGCTCTTGATGGTGGGCTATCTTGTCTATATGTATGAGAAATTGATGGACAAGACCGAAAAGGAAGTCCTCCGCCAGATAGCTTACAGGGACGCTTTGACCGGCATTTACAACCGTGCAAAGTGTGAACATATTTTCGAAGTCCTCAACCGCGATGACAGCGACTACGCCATCGTGAGTATCGACGTGAACGGGCTCAAGATGGTGAACGACCACTTTGGACATTCCATGGGCGATAAGCTCCTGTGCACCTTTGCCGATGTGTTCAAGACGGCCTTCAACGGAATTGGGACGACCATTCGCATGGGTGGCGACGAATTTGTGGCGATTGTCCGCGCAGAACATCTCTCTGACCTCAATACGGCCCTCAAAACGATGGTCCTTTTGGAAAAAGAGGTCAAACTTCCGATGACGCTGAATGTCGCATACGGTTATTCCGTGCGTCGCCGTGGCGATGCCGTGACCGCGATGGATGTCTATCGCATGGCCGATGCGAACATGTACGCCATGAAACTCGCCAGCAAGCAGCAGAAACCAGCATAGTGTTGTTACAGATGGCGGCACTTCGGCAGGCTCAGTGACCTTAGTCCGCCATGACGCTACCACTGTCATCCTCGACCCGTCATCCTGGAGCCTGTCATCTCGTCATCCTGAGGAACGTAGTGACGAAGGATCCAGAGAAATAATTCACTAGAAATAACTGGATTCCCTCCTTCGCGGTGCTCCGTCGAGAATGACAATTTTAAAAACTAATAACTCATGACCGTTTTTTTGTATAGATTTTGAATTATGATAGAATTCAATATCTTCTATAAGCTTGCGGCGGCGCTGGGTATCGGCTTTATTATCGGTATGCAGCGTGAAAATTCGTATTCGCTGAACAATTCTAGGCACCCGGCCGGGCTGTGCTCGTTTTCGATTGTGAGCCTTTGTGGCGCCTTGTCTTGCTATTTGGGCGACTTGATGGGCTCCATTGTTCCCTTTGTTGTTGGCCTTGTCATTGTCGGGCTTTTGCTTGTGGCAAGCCACATTGCATACGGACTTACGAATCGCGGAAATGGCGGGCATGCGGGCGTCACGACGAGTGCCGCGCTTATCATGATTTATTTCTTGGGTGCGCTTTGCTGGTTCAACCGGCTTTTGGAAGCGTGCATCCTCATGATTGTGCTTTTGTGGCTTTTGGCGGTCAAGCGGCAGCTGCACGACTTTGCCAAGAAGATTTCGACCGAAGATATCATTGCGACGGTCAAGTTTGCGGTGATTTCCCTCATGATTTTGCCGTTCTTGCCGAACAAGGCGTTTGGGCCGGCGGGGCTGGAGGTGCTGAACCCGCATACGATTTGGCTTTTCGTGGTGTTCATTTCGGGCATCGGCTTTGTGGGCTACGTGCTCATCAAACTTGTCGGGCCGGGCAAGGGCATTTGGCTCACAGGCCTTTTGGGCGGGCTTGCGAGCAGTACCGCGCTTACGCTTAACTTGGCGGGCCGCAGTTGCGATAACGAAGAGTATGCCTCGGATTTTACGGTGGGCATCGTGCTCAGCTGGGCTGTGATGTACGCTCGTTTGTACCTGATTTGCGTGTTCCTTGTGCCTTCGCTTGCGCTTCCGCTGTTGGCGCCTCTCCTGGTGCCCGTGATTCCTGGGCTTGGCTATGCCGCCTATCTTAAGATACGCGAATCCAAGAACCATTTCCAGAAAACGACCGATTTCAACAACCCGTTCAAGCTCTTGCCTGCGGTCAAGTTTGGTTTGGTTTTCACCATCGTGATGTTCTTGGCGAATGCGGCGCGTGTGTATTTCGGTTCCGGGGCGCTTATTGCGTGCAGTTTTTTGGGCGGTGCCGCGGAGATGGATGCCGTGGCGTTCTCGCTCATCGACATGTGCCGCAAGGCGACTCTTGAAAACCAAAACTTGATTTTGGCGCTTTTGTTTGCAAGCCTTGCGAATACGGTGACCAAGGGCGGAATCGTATATTTCCTCGGGGCGAAATCGATGCGACGCCCGATTATCCCGGCTGTTGTGCTTATCTGTAGTGTGACTATTGTGATGATTGGAATTTATAGCATGTCATGATTTGTTATCATTGGGTGTCCTATGTCCGAGAAGATGAATTTTGCATTGACGATTGCCGGTTTTGACGGCTCTGCCGGGGCGGGCATCTTGGCCGATGTCAAGGCAATGGCGCATTTTGGCGTCTATTGCGAGTCCGTCTGTACGGCGCTCACGCAACAGAACGAAGAAGAATTCGTGGCTCCCGGTTGGATTATCTGGGAACGCATCGAGGCGCAGCTTGAAACGTTATTCAAAAAGCGCACGTTCAAGTACGTGAAAATTGGCCTTGTCGAAAAAGCAAAAACCCTCAAGCGAATTGTGGAATTTGTGCGAGAAAAATCTCCGGATGCCTTTATTATCTGGGATCCGATAGCGAGTGCTTCGGCGGGGTTCCATTTTTTGCGTGCCGCCGAACAGGACAAGTTCATGCCCGTGATGAAACAGATTGACCTTGTGACGCCGAATCATGATGAATTTAGTTTTTTGGGGCTTGGACTTGCAGCATCGCGTGGGACAATTGAACTCGGAAAGGATTTTGCGCTCCTCTTGAAGGGCGGACATTCTAGAGGAAAGAATGCTGTCGATATTCTCTGGGATAGGGAAGGTGTTCAGTACAAATTCTCTAGCCCACGTTTGCCGGGCAAAGGAAAACACGGCACCGGCTGCCACCTCTCTGCGGCTATTTTGGCTAACCTGGCGCTGGGCCGCATGCTCCCTGAATCCTGCCAGATAGCGAAGGATTACCTCACCGAACTGTTGCAAAGCGGCGAGGGGCGGCTCGCAAGGGACTTTTAATTTAGACGAAAAGAATCGATTGTTTTGACATAATCTGGGTGGGGTTCTATATTTGAGCCACGTTGGGTAAATTTATAGGATCCTAGAGGAGATTATATGAAACAATCTTTTATTGGTCATGCATTATTCGCTTTAGCGTTTGCATTGATTTCCTGTGGCGATGACTCATCAACCGGTGCTCCTGAAGGGACTGTCGGGTCCTTGACGGACTCTCGCGATGGGTTGACCTACAAGACAATTGTCATCGGTAGGCAGACTTGGATGGCTGAAAACCTGAATTACGATGCTAAGAATAGCTTGTGTCCCAAAGGTACTTCCGCCAACTGTACCAAATACGGTCGCCTTTATACGTGGTCTGTTGCGAAAACGGCATGTCCGTCCGGTTGGCATTTACCGAGTAGGAAGGAATTTGAAACTTTGTTTGAAGCCGTCGGTGGTGCCGATAGCGCAGGCACAAAACTCATGTCCACGTCTGGGTGGTATAAAGACGGTAACGGCACGGATGATTATTCGTTTTCTGTGTTGCCTGCCGGAGGCAAGAGTGGCAGTGGGTATTACATCGACGAGGGCCGGCATGCGTACATATGGAGTTCGACGGAGGCCGATAGCTATAGTGCATATTACTTGGACTTAGAGTATGACTATGAAAAAGCTCGCATGAGAGGTGACAACGCCAAGGATTACTGGTTCTCGGTCCGCTGCGTTCAAGACTAGCAATGAGGCGAGGGACTAGTCCCCTAGCAATGAGGCGAGCGACTTTTAAGTTGTAAAAAAAGAGAAGCACCCCGCAGGGTGCTTCTTTAAATTTTATGGATTGCTGATTAGTCGTCGTCTTCAGCCGGCTTCTTGGACATCTGCTTACGCTTGATCGGGTCGAGCTCGGTCTTGCGGAGGCGCAGCACTTCCGGCGTAATCTCGATGCATTCGTCTTCGTTGATGAAGGTGACGCATTCTTCGAGAGTCAAGCGGCGGTACGGCGTGAGCTGGATGTTGTCATCGGAGCCTGCAGCACGCATGTTCGTGAGGTGCTTGCCCTTCGTGACGTTCACGGTGATGTCCACGTCGCGGTTGTGTTCGCCCACGATCATGCCCGGATAAACTTCGGCACCCGGACCAATGATGAGGTAACCACGATCTTCGAGCTTGGAGAGAGCGTAGCTGGCAGCTTCGCCCGGTTCCTTCGCGATGAGCACTCCGTTGACGCGGGCCGGAATTTCGCCCTTGTACGGCTGGTATTCCTTGAAGAAGGACTGCGTGACAGCATAACCCTTCGAAAGCGAGAGCAACTTCGGACGGATGCCGATAAGGCCACGGCTCGGGACGATGAATTCGAGAGTGACGCGGTCGTTGTCGTCGGTGGTCATGTTGACCATCTCGCCCTTGCGCTGCTGGATTTCCTGAATGCAGGCTCCGCTGAATTCGTTCGGCACTTCGACCTTGAAGTCTTCGACCGGTTCCAAAAGCTTGCCGTTTTCATCGTTGTGGAAAATCACCTGCGGAGAGCCAATCGTAAATTCATAGAGTTCGCGTCTCATATTCTCGACGAGAATCGTGAGGTGCAAAATGCCACGGCCAGAAACCTTGAAAGTGGAAGCGCCGTCGACCTTTTCGACGAGGAGGGCGGGGTCCGCCATGTGGGCGCGTTCCAGACGTTCCTGGAGCTGGTTACCCGTCATGAACTTTCCACCGTATTTGCCGGCCAAGGGCGAAGTGTTCACCGTGAAGAGCATGGAGATAGTCGGCGGGTCGATATGGATGCGGGGGAGGTGCTTCGGGTTGCTCGTGGAGCTGATGGTATCGCCGATATCGAACGTGTCGAGACCTGCAATCAAAATGATGTCGCCCGGACCGGCTTCGTCAACTGGCTTCGGAGTGAGGCCTTCGTAGCGGAGAATCTTCTGCGGACGGATGTTCTTTACGCTTCCGTCGGTGAATGTCTGCGCGTAAGTCTGGTTGGGCTTGAACGTTCCCTCCTGCACGCGGCCAACGGCCAAACGGCCAAGGAAGCTGGAGTATTCGAGGGAAGCAATCTGGAGGAGCGGTTCACCGTTCGGGTCGCCCTTCGGAGCCGGGATGCGCTGGATGATCTTGTCCATGAGGATGCTGAAATCGCCATCCGGATCTTCCATCTCGGCGCGGCAGATGCCCTTGCGGCCGCTACCGAACACCTTGTCGAAGTCGAGCTGTTCTTCGCTTGCGTTGAGTTCGCAGAACAAGTCGAAGACCTTGTCCAAAGCGAGAAGCGGGTTGCAGCCGTCGCGGTCGATTTTGTTCACGACGATAATCGGGGTAAGGCCGAGTTCCAAAGCCTTCTGGGTCACGAAGCGGGTCTGGGCCATCGGACCTTCGAATGCGTCAACAACCAGAAGCACACCGTCAACCGTACCGAGCACGCGTTCCACCTGGCCACCGAAGTCGGCGTGCCCCGGGGTATCGACGATGTTCACGCGGTATCCCTTGTACATCACGCTCGTGTTCTTGGAGAGGATGGTAATGCCGCGTTCGCGTTCAAGGTTGTCGGAGTCCATCACTCGTTCGTTGACTTCTTCGCCTTCGTGGAAGGTTCCGCACTGCTTGAGGAGCTGGTCCACCAAGGTAGTTTTACCGTGGTCAACGTGTGCGATGATGGCTACGTTTCTGATTTTTGATTGATCCATATATTATCCATCGTTGTCGTTAATTTCGCGCGCAAAGATAGAAAAATGAGTGGAAAAATGCAATATTTGGCGTTCGTATTCTATATTTAGTGACGTGAATTACTTGGCTTTGGATTACGGAGAACATCGTGTCGGGGTCGCATTTGGCGATTCCGAGCTCAAGATGGCGTTTTCGCGCGAGACGATTGACCAAAAAACGACCAACCTGTTCGAGCGATTGGACCAGCTCGTGCGCATCAACAAGATTGACGAGTTCGTCGTCGGGATGCCCTACCACCCGGATGGCCGCAAGGATGGGAAAAACGTGGTGGTCGAGGCGTTCATTAAGGATTTGGCGCTGCGCTTCCCGGGAATGAAAATCCATACGCAGGACGAATCGTACTCCAGCGTACAGGCGCAGGAATTTACGTCTTACCTGAGTAAAAAGAAAAAACAGAAGAACAAGGCCATTATCGACCGCACCGCCGCCGCCATTATACTCCAGCGCTGGTTCGACGAAAACCCCTAAAACTTTCCCGTCATTCTGAGCGATTTACGTCATTCTGACCCTGTAAGGGGAAGAATCCAGTGCATTTTCTTTTTCCCGTCATTCTGAGCGGAGCGAAGAATCCAGTACATTTTTTCTCGTTATTCTTAGCGGAGCGAAAGAATTCAGTGCGGTACTTTTTACTATATTTTCAGCATGGCTAAAGATTTCGATAATTTTGATGATGAAGAAATGGACGAAGAAACCGGTGCGATGCTTGACGCATTGAACGCCGAAGAAAACTTTGTTCCGCAAGTTCGTGACTACAGTGATCGCCGCATCCTTATCTGGGAAGAGGACGATGCCCGCCGTGAGGCCTGCCTCGAAGTCCTTTCGGATTTGCTCGTGGGCGCCTACTTCAAGGCTGTCAAGACCGAAGCCGAAGCGATGCAGCAGCTCGAAGAAGACGACTGGGATACGTTCGTCGTCGATTTCTACACTGAAGGCGTGTCCGTCAGCGATTTCATCAAGCGCGTGAACAACTATCCGGGTTCGATTCTGGTCGCCATCAACATGGGACCTTTGACGCTCCCCGAAGAACGCGAACCTGCCAAGGCCGAAAACCTGCGCCGCCTGTTCGACATCGAACGCGCCACCACGCAGATTCACGCATAAATTAATAGCTTTACTAAAACACTTGATATGTCATGCCGGACTCCGTTCCGGCATCTCCTTTTTCTAGCTTCGTCATCCTCGACCTGTCATCCTCGAAGCCGTCATTCTCGACCTGTCATCCTCGAAGCCGTCATTCTCGACCGAAGGGAGGGAAACCATTATTTCTTGAATTGCTCTTGCGTAGGGGATCCAGTGACGTTCTAATTACAGACACGTTCCTTTCGCGTTGTCATTCCAGACAAGCAGTTGAAGCCGTCTTCTCAAAAAGTCAATATTTTGCATTTATAAATGCAGAAAAACTAGATATTTTGCATTTACGAATGCAAAATACCGAGAATTTCCAAGAACCCAGTGCCGTTCTGTACTACACCGTCATCCTCGAAGCGAAGCGTAGGGGATCCATTATTTCTCGTATCTACATTTGGGAGGGGACCCAGTGCCTAACAGGCAGTTGAAGTCGTCTTAACAAAAGGCTATATTTTGCTTATACAAATATGTTTTTACCCCTCCGATAGGGTCGTCATATCGATTTTTAACCTAAAGGAACATACAAATGAAAAATGGAATGAAGAAGGGATTCGTCGCGCTTGCGGGCGCACTTTCTGCAGCCTCATTTTTGAGCGGTTGCGGCGATGACATCACTCAAATTACAAATTCAGACTTGAACGCGGTCGCTTCGTTTAAAGACTTGGGCGATTGCGATTCCAAGAGCAAGGGCCGTCTCGTCTATGTAGACAGCACCGAATCGGTTTACCTTTGTGCCGACAGTGCTTGGAAAGAAGTGAACCTCTCCGAAGTCAGGGGCGCTGACGGCAAAGATGGCGTCAACGGCAAGGACGGAGCAGACGGCAAAGATGGCGCCAATGGCAAAGACGGTACCGACGGCAAAGACGGCATGGATGGTAAAAACGGCACGAACGGCAGGGACGGCAGCGATGGAAAAGACGGTACCTCTTGTACGGTCGAAGCGCTAGACGACAGCTCGGGATATGACGTGCTCTGCGGCGGCGAGAAGGTCGGCGAACTTTTGAACGGCAAGGACGGAGAAAAAGGCGACAAAGGCTCAAAAGGTGACAAGGGCAATGACGGTAAAAACTGCACCGTGAAGGTCAATACCGAGAAGAACGGCTACGACCTTGTTTGCGGAGACAGCGTGGTCACGGTGACGAACGGCAAGGATGGCAAGTCCGTGACGGGCCCGAAGGGCGAAAGCTGCACGGGCGAAACACTCGATAACGGCAACATCCAGATTAGCTGCGGCGGAAAAGCCGTTGGCGAACTGAAAAACGGGGCGCAGGGCGCTGCAGGCAAGAGCTGCTCCGTGAAAGCCAACGAAGAAAAGAACGGCTACGATTTGATTTGCGGAGACAGCGTGGTCACGGTGACGAACGGCAAGGACGGCAAGTCCGTGACGGGCGCGAAGGGTGAAAGCTGCACGGGTAAAACACTCGACAACGGCAACATCGAGATAAGCTGCGGCGGAAAGCTTGTTGGCGAACTGAAAAACGGGACGCCGGGCGCCGCCGGCAAAAGTTGCACTGTGCAAGAGAACAAGGAGAAGGACGGCTACGACTTGAATTGCGACGGCAAAGTTGTCACGATTGCAAACGGAAAAGCCGGCGCTGAGGGCAAGAGCGCCTACGATATCGCGAAAGAGAAGGACCCGACAATCAAGGATGTCGATGAATGGCTCGCTTCGTTGAAGGGTGAATCGGGCGAGGGCTGCACCGTCGAAAAAGTCTCGAACGGTGTCAAGGTCACTTGCGACGGAAAGTCCCAGACTATCACGAACGGAACAAAAGGTTCGAATGGAACAAGCTGCTTTATTGCCAGTGACGTTGACGGCGTAGTTACCTTGCAGTGTGGCGAAGGCGATAACTCCAAGACGACCAAGCTCTACAAGGCGATGTGCGGTACCAAACCCTATGACCCGGAAGTGAAGACCTGCGAGAATCAAGTGCTTTGGGGAAAATGTGGTGACGGAAAATTCAACGAAAAAACGCAGTTCTGCGGCGATGATGGAAAGCCTTATTATTTGTGTGGCGGTCAAACTTATGACCCGGCAACTCAGAAATGTAAGGATGAAAAGGTTGAAGACAAGAATCGCGTACCGTGTGGCGAGAACTTCTATGACCCTGAGAACAATGAGTTCTGCGATGACCGCGAGGGCGAAAATGTTGTTTATAAAAAAGTCATTATTACAGGTTCCATTGAGGGACAAACATATTCCAGAACTTGGATGGCAGAAAACTTGAGGTATAATTTATATGGAAGCCTTTGCCGAGAAGATGACGATTCCGATTGCTCCAAATATGGCCGTTTCTACGGAAAGTCTGATGTAAATGAGAATATTTGCCCTGACGGCTGGACTGTTCCATCGGAAACGGATTATGAAAATTTGGTAAAAGCTCTTGGTGGTGATTATGATAAGTTAAAATCCCAGACAGTCTGGGAAGATGAAGAAGGAAATAATTTTAGTTTCTCTAATGAATCCGGTTTTAACGCTTTGCCTGTTGGCTTTTTGGCCAACTCTGGCTCACCGCTTGATGATGGTTACGCAGCATATTTCAGGACTACCGGTTCTAGTTCTTTAATCTTACGAGCTGTCAATATTTTTTATTATGAAGGGACTGCTTATCCGACTAATAGTGGTTTGAAAAACGCTTCTTATCCTTATGGCTCTGTCCGCTGCATTATGAAAGAAAACAACGACTAATTAAACAAGTTTCAAACATTGAAAACGACCGTCCCGAAAAGGCCGGCCGTTTTTTTTACACCGTCATTGTCCCACCCAGTGACTACTTTAGTTTCCGCAGGCGGATATAACACCTGGCGTGGGCGTGCCCGTGCACCATGAATCGCTTTCGTCGCGCTTGTTCCAAAGCCCGATGTTCAGTTGCGTACTCTTGCGGACCGCCGCCGAGGCCGACCCCACGGGGAGCGGAGCCACATGGAGCGAATCCGCCTTGCCGTAATAGAGCGAGTCGAGAACCGTCCCGTTGCACTGCAACACGATTGAACCGCTCGTTTTCCCGAAAGCGGGCATGTTTTCCGTGAACTTGTATATGCCTGCACTTTGTGCGTCTTCGCGGTCGCCCACGACAAGGACTTCGTTAGGCGGCAACTCGAACGTCTCGATTTCCGCGGAACCGCTCACGTTCGAAGTTTTTCCGAAGGTGCACTTGTCCAGCACGAGCGTGTCGGTGCTCCCGTTGTAGAACTCCACGAACGCGAACTGCGTGGAATCCTTTGTATTGGGCTGCACAAAGAACTCGCTCATGACAATGTCGTTTGATGCCGGCGAACGCTTTATTGCCGGGAGCGTGAGCGACACTTGCAGATTCACGTCCTTCGCGATGTCGATGGCAAGCGCAATCTTGCTGCGGAGCGATTCAATCTGGAAACTCGGGATAGGCGAGGTTTCGTCCAGCGTGAAATCGTCTTCCATGCTGAAGATGGTCTTGCCGCTTTCGTCCTGCATCGAAATGACGATGTGGTATTCGCGGTCGAGCTTGAGGTCGTCGCTGGTGAACGTGACGTTCTCCGAATCGAACACCATGGGGTAGGTGAACGTTTCCCCGTTGCTCGTGAGCTTCATTTCGCCCGTCTTGATGCCTGCCGGGTTGCCAAAGCCGATGGGTATCTTCACGTAGACGAACCCGACCAGCGCGTGCATGGGGATTGTCAGGTTCACGGCGGAACCCGCTTCAAGCGATGTCGTGACTTCGCCTTCTTGCATCAATGCGCCGTTGGCGTAGAGCTTGGCGTTGAACACCCATTCGTCACCGGGGAATAGGTCGAGGTTGAACGACTTTTTCTCGATGGAATGCACGAGATGGAGCGTGTCCGTTCCGTAGCAGTCCAGCACGAGGCTGTCGAGCAGCGGTGTCTCGGCGTAATCCAGGCTGAGGGCGACGTTTGCCGCGGTGCCTGTTTGGATGGTCGGGTTTGATGTTTCGGCTTGGGATTCGCTGGAGCAGTTCCAGATGGAAATTGCCGCGAAGAGAGCTGCTGCACTGAGGCAGACGTGTTTTTTTGTTGTAGGACTCATATAACCTCCTGTTTGGATAGGTCCTACATAGTTAACACGCTTTAATGGTGGTGCTTGTCCGTAAAAAATGTGTAAAAATTTATAGACGCAGCTTGCTCTTGCCGTTTTCTACGCGGTTCCCCTGGAGCTTGGTGGCGCACGCCTTGTCTTGCCGGAGAATCTTCACGAGTGCGCTTGGGCTAAGGCCGAACGCTGCAGCAGCGGCTTTCGTGTCGCCGTTTTTTTGCGCCATGATGTCGAATACGTGGGCGACAAACAGCGGAAACTGCGGGTTGCTCGGCTGGATATGCCCGTTACTGCCCGGGAATTTCATTTCCACGTCGGGGGGTGTTTCGCGGACGTTCAGCGCGAGCGCCATTTGCATGCGGTGCAATGCGTGAATTTTGTTTTCTTTCGCGCTCCTGCTTTCGGAGGACTTTATTTCTAAATTATATTGTGGTAAGGTCAGATGAACGCCGGTATTGGTCTTGTTCCTGTGCTGGCCGCCGGGGCCGCTGCCTTGATACCCTTTCAGGGAACAGGCCCGCAAAAGTTCATCGAGGTTCATTTTCAGGTAGGTGTCGCGATGCATGTTCTGAAAAATAAAATAGTTCTTGCGTTCTTGTTGGGCGTGTTTGCGTTTATGGCTGGCTGTGCCGGTTCTTCCAAGGATTCCGGTGCTACAGGCGAGTCTGTCGAGACCGCCGCGGTACGCGATGCAAAGTTCAAGGCTCAAGAAGCGGACAAACTTGCGATGCTCGAAAGCATGTACGAACTGTTCAAGTCCTCCGTCAAGAACCGCGCCCCGTCCGACGTTCTGCTCGGCTTTTTGACGGACTCGTCGGAATACTGGCTCGATACGCTTGAAAACCATGCCAAGATTTACGATGCGACGGCCATGGACACCTGCCAGTTCTACGAGGCGTACGCCATTGTGCTTTACCGCCTTTTCGAACGCGAACACCTTTGGGATGTTCCCGACTACCGCATGCTTTACCTGCTCCTGTACAACAGCGGATTTCTGGACGTGGTCGATCGCGTGAACATGGGCCCGTTCGAAATCAAGAACGATCGCGGGAGTGTTGGCCTTGCTTCGAGCCCGAAGGTGCCTATCATGCTGTTCGATTGGGACGATACGAAGTGGAAACTCGACTTGGTCGAGACGCTTCCGCTCATTACGAAAGGCGTCGAAGCGACTGCCTCGAAAAAGAATTGGACCGGGGCTAGGCTCGCGCTCTACTGGCTCGACAAGAAATACCACTTGCAGTACTCACGTCTGGACGAATCGCTGTTTGAACCGATTGGTTTTTAACAGACTTGAAGTGAAGGTTTAGAATTTATGCGTAAGTTTTTTGAGGTCTGTGCGCTTGTACTTTCTTTTGCCGTGATGTCCTGGGCTGCTCCAGGCAAGCCTGCGACAAAAATTTACGGTGCCGTCGAAGCGAAGGATGGCTTTGTGGGGGCTCGCCTTTTTGACGTGCTCGATTCTGTCGGTGGCACGGGAACGTGGATGGAATGGGACGTGAACGGTGTCCGTGACCCGTCCGTGATGAAGGTGCTCGACCCGCTTTTGAAGTCTTCGAACAAGCCGAAGATGGTATGGCTCATCACCGAACGAGACAAGCCCTTGCTCTCGGTGCTTTTACCGAAGGGTGCTGGCGAAGTGCTTGTGTTTTACGAATTCGGCGCTCTCGATGCCAAGCCGGTGCAGCTAAAGTTGAACAAAGTCCTTACGCCGGATGTCGTATTCAGGGATTACAGACAAACGTCTGAAACGGAATTCGTTCATCTCGACCGTTCGAACCTTAAAATTACGGTGTTGGATAAACTAATCAAGTTCACGTATGACAACCCGGACAAGACCCCGCTCCGTTATGACCCTGAATTTTCAAAGAAAACCATCGTCGATAAGCATGCCGAGGTGAACGATTACCTAGGCTTTTTGAAGTACGAGTATTCCATGATGCTTAGGGCGTTTGTCCAGTCGACCCGCGGTATTTTTAACTGGCAACCGTGGCACTGGTATATGGACAAGTGGAATTCAAAGTACATGATTTCGCCGAAGGAAATCGAGATGATTCTTTCCAAGGGGTATCCTCCCGATTACATCACCGTATTCAAGGCCAAGGCCTCGGGGGGTGAAGTTATCGAAATGCGTACAACCGGGAACGGATTCCTTGAAATGGTCATTACAAGACCTTAATTTTCTTGTCATTTGTCATGCCCGCCTGTGAGCGGGCATCTCCGTGTATATTTTTTTCTATTTTATCCTTCGTGAATTCTATCATTAAAAAATTTCAGATACTTCTAGTTGCCTGCGCAACGGTTTCCAGTTTGGCGTCTTCTATCGTAGAGGATTCCAAGAAACATTTTATTTTGGACGACGAGGTCCTGGATTCTTCCAAGGAGACCTGCGAAGACGGTTCGGGGATGATGTTCCGCCCGGAAGACGCCTTTTACATGGATTCCAATGCGGTCCCATTCCGTCATTATCGTTTGGCTGTTCCGTCGAATCATAAGCTTACAGTCTCGGTGACGAATAGCGAACTTCTTCCGTTGGGGGCTTCGCTTTGCAAATCGACTCCGGTAAAATTTATTCCTGTCTCTGTTTCGGCTCCCTTTTTAAAGGATAACTTGTGGATGGTTGACGTGCGGGTGCCGCTTTACGTCAAGCAGGGAAATTCTGTCGCACTTCGCAAGACATTCCGTTTGAAGGTCGATTTTGCTTCGGCTTCGACAAGTGGACACAATCCCGGTGCACGTGCGCTTATGCAGGTCTCAAACGTGAAATCGGCGACACAGTTTGGCGTTGCCGGCTCTTCTGTTTCTGCCTTGCGCCGCGAAGCTTCTTCCGAAATCGACAACGTGGTGCAACTGGCTGAATTCGTCGTCGGGGACAAGGGATCCTCGGCTATAGCGTCGTTCAGCGAAGACGGAATGTATGCGGTCAGCTACGAGGCTATTAATAACGCGCTCAACAAAATCGGCCGCAAGGGCTTGAGCGGAATTCCTGTCGAAAAGATTTGTCTTTACGGTGCTGCTCCGGATACGCTCCCCGATATGGCTCCGGGCGCAAAACTTCGCAACCCGAACCAGCTTTTTGAATTGCCCATTAAGGTGAACGACCGCAATGATGACGGTACTTTTAATGAAGGTGACTCTATCTACTTTGTGGGCTACGGCAATGCGTTCTGGAAACGCATCGATTCGGAACCGCTAAAATATTCCAAAACGGGTATGAGCTATTTCCATTCGTACTCGCCTTATTCTTATTATCAGAATTTCATCTTCGGTTACAAGGAAGTGGGCAAGGGCCTCCGCATGGAAACGCTCGCCAAGCCCAAAGCGACACCGAAGGATATAGACTGGTATAGGTACGTGCGTGCCGAAGAAGACGAACTCTTGATAGATACCTATTATGGTAGGGGCGTCGATTGGGAACGAGCTACCGGTAAGGAATGGTTCTGGAAATGGCATGGCCGGAAAGACACGAACTCTTATTCTGCGCAAGACTTGAAGTTCCCATCGACAACGGATTTGCCTGGCTTGATTCCTGGTGAAACTGGCTATGTGGCTGTTTCGTTCTTCCCTTACCGCTCGCTCAAGTCTTCGTCGGGAGCTGACCAATCTACAACGGACACATTTTCTGTCAGCGATTACGACTACAGAATGCAGTTCATTCGTTTTATTATGCAGGTGAATGGTGAAACGCAATTTTGGTCTGACGGCGTATTGTTGCCCGGCGGTAACTTTACCTTTTCTGTGAAGTCTTTGGCGAAGACTGGTAACAAGTATGAATTGAAAATGCTCCCGAATCAGAAGCAGTACGACCGTTTTGACGGGTATTCCGTGGCGTACCGGTGGAATCCGTCTTCTGTGGTCATTGATTCGTCGGAATGGTTGTTGCCGGGATTTGCTGCTGGCGTTATTCGGATTCCTGTCGGAACGGACAAAGACCTTCGTGTAATGAAGTTCAAGAACTTCGAACAAGTCGGGCTGTTGAATGTGTCTGATGGGTTCGCCGTCGATAGTATCGGTACTGCTGATGATGTCCGCTATTTGGTGTTCCGTGACAAGGACCGTCGCAAGGCGACCTTGACAGTTCAAGGAATCTTGGAACCGTCGAAAAATGTTGTGCAGAAGCTTTCCCAGATTTCTGCGAAGACGGAATACTTGATTATTACTCCGGAGGAATTCCTTGCTCCGGCGGAATCGCTGGCCGTATTCCGCTCTAGTGAAAAATCGGCGAACCCGCTTGTGACGGCTGTCGTTTCGGCTGAAAATATCTATAGGCATTATACCGGTGGTTCTTCGTCTCCGATTGCCATCCGAAACTTTATCGCATACGCCAGAAGCGTCTGCCCGGATTTGCGGTTTGTCTTGTTAGCCGGTTCCGGACATTACGACTATCGCGGGCTCAACACCAAGCTTGGCAAGAACTACTTGCCGCCGTTCGAAAAAGAATCTTCTGTGACGGAAGACTTCTTTGCCGTTCTGGATTCAGGTGAAGTTGTTCGCGGTAGCAAAGCGTATGATCTTGATTTGGCTTTGGGACGTATGCCTGTTTCGTCGGTTCAGGAATTCTATGATTATATCCAAAAGGCGAAGGACTACGAAGAAATAGGGACATTCGACCATAGCGAATGGAAATCAACGCTATTGTTTGCTGCCGATGACGCCCGTAATGGCAATGTTCAGGACGATGCCGAGCACACGAAACATCAGGAGTCCTTGGCAAATTTAATCGACTCGCTCTCTAAAGATCTGGGCTTCAGATGGAATCAGAAAAAAGTCTATCTGTTGGATTACGAATATGATGCCGCAGGACAGAAACAAGAAGCGACGAACGATTTCTTGAACATTATGAACCAGGGTGCTTTGATGACCATGTACTTTGGGCATGGCTCCAAGGTTGCTTGGGCGTCCGAAGGCTTGCTAAAGCTTTCGTACCTCTCGAAGCTTTCGAACAAAAAAACTTATACGATATTGAATTCGTTCTCGTGTACGGTCGGTCGATTTGACGAAGGCAACTCCAAATCAATGTCGGAAGCGTTTGTCCTTGAACCGAATGTCGGCGCCATTGCGGCTATCGGTGCGGCTCGTGAAACATACGCCGAATCTAACAAACAGTTTGCTCATAACTTTGTCAGTAAGGCTCTGCTTGTAAACGGCAATTATCTTGGTGTTGCCTATATGATGTCCAAAAATCCTGATTCCAAAGTCAGGGAAGCTGATGTTGTCTATAATACGGAGCATTATGTCTTGATTGGTGAACCTGTTATCCGGATGCCTTTTGCGAATTACAAAATTTCGCTCGATTCACCGATAGACACGATAAAGGCTCTAGATAAAATGAAGTTGTCCGGAAAAGTTTCCGGGCTTTCGACGGGTAATATTGCCTTGACGCTTAGAGAAGGGCGTTATATCAAGCGCCTTCCGGCACTTACGTCGACTGAAGATACGCTAAATGTCAAGTATGATGGTGCGCTTATTTATTCTGAAGTCATTCCAGTATCCGGTGGACGGTTTGAAACGGAATTTGTGACTCCGAAAAAATTGAATATCGGCGATTCCCTTGCGGAACTGCGTGCATGGGCATATTCCTCGAACGATGTTCCCATTGGGCGGTATCATGGAAAGAATATTAAAATTTCCGGGATATCCAATTATGCAGATTCATTGAATGACAAGACGGCGCCGAACATTTGCATTCAATCGTGCTATGCCGGGGCTTCGTCCTGTTTTGCAGACAACCAGTATGTCAAATTCCAAACGCCGGCTTGTTTGCAAATCGTCATTGATGATGAAACTGCGCTTGATTACCGCGAGCAGGCCGATGAAGGTATTACATTTGAAATCTTTGGCTTGGAAGACCCTTATCATCCCGCTCCGTTGCTGGAACAGACTTCTAAGCGTGCTGTTGCCCGCAAGTCGTTGACGACCGAAGCATATCCGCCAGGCGACTACACGTTCAAGGTGCGTGCCCTGGATGTCTTGGGGAATGTTTCGACGAAGACCGTGAACCTCCAGATTACCGAGTCTATGCAGACCGGGCTTTCGGATGTGTTCAACGTTCCGAATCCGGTGGGGAAGAAGGGCACGACGTTCTACTTCAAGAATCTCGCCGGAGATCAGTCTCCGAAGGTCACAATCTTCATTTACAACCAGCATGGCCGTCTTGTCAAAGTCATTAAGGATGCCAAGTCCGGTGTAACGCACTGGAACGGAAAAGACAATTACGGTCGCTTGCTGGCAAACGGGTTGTATCACTATGTTGTTCGAAGCGAAGCCAAGGTGAATACCCAAAACGAAGAGAAGGCGAGTTCTAAAACAAAGACTTGGACTAAAAAACAGAAATTGTTGATATCGAGGTAAAAAAATGGAATTGCGTGAAAAACCGGGGAAAGTACAGAAACTTTTGGAACTTTCACTCCGCTTTCGCTTGATTTTTGTTCTTTTAATGGTTGGTTTTGCCGTTGCTTTCTTGGCGACAGGATGGCAACAGATGGGCTCGCTTCCGCTTGGCGCCTCTGAAGCACTTGGCATGTGGATTGCCGGATTTACGAACGTCGTTTCTGCATGGAATTCCTCGCAGTACATTTTTGTAGCCGCCCTTTCTATGGTTGTGCTCTACTTTGTATTTGGCGGAGTGCGTGGCGGTGTTGGTGGCTTGATCGCTCTTCTGGCTTTTGTGGGTTCGCTGTTTGCCCTCGGTGGCGACGAAGACATGCTTCTCATCTTTTTTGGGGTCTTTGCTGGGCTTTCGCTTGTATTCTTGTTGTTTGTCAAGTGGAGTGTTGCGTGCGCATTGTTCCCGTTTGCGCTTTCGTGGTTGCTGCTGACCGGTTTCTTGGGCTGGTTCCCGATGATGATTGGGAAATCTTGGCTCATGTGGGCCGTTCTTAGCGGGATTGCCTTTTCCGGGGTTGTCGCCTGTGCTTTGATTGCCGGGAAGGAACTGGGGGAGGGCTCTCCTCAGGCGGGTGCGCTCGTCAAGGCGGGTAAGAAGATGCTTACGCCGGTCCTGATTGCGTCACTGCTTGCGCTTTCAGCCCTTGTTGTCGATATGGGCGGAACTGTTGACGGTAAAAAAGTCGGTAGCGCCGCGATTCTCTGGGTGGCGTTTAACGTCTGGTTCTTCGGTTTTACGTTCGGGACCATGTCTTTTGCCCCATGGGAACGTCTCCGTGCGGGGTCCCGTCGCGTCAAAATGAGCGAAAAGAAGAAGAAATCTACTAAAAAGAAGTAGGCCTCGTCATCCTGAACGGCGAAAGCCGTGAAGGATCTAGTCAAGTCTAATTTTACAAAAAAAGCGCCTTGGGCAGTTTGCTCAAGACGCTTGTTGTTGGAGTGTGGATGTTTTTAATTCTTTCTGATTAAAAGTTAGATTGTTTTGAAATAAAAAGCCCTACTCTTGTAGGGCTTTTCATGGATAAAAAATCCACGTTGAGAAATAGTGTTGAGAACTAGGCGACGTTCATACTCTGTTCCCTGATGCACTCGATTTCGTTTTTGAGTTCGATGGCGAGGGCGGCAATGTCGGCGTTTTGGCACTTGGTGCCGAGCGTGTTCGCTTCGCGACCCATTTCCTGCAAAATGAACCCAAGATTCTTGCCCTGGGCGCCCCCTTTGGCAAGTGCTTCGAGAAATAGCTTGTTGTGGCTGCGGAAACGCGTGATTTCTTCGTGGATATCAAGCTTGTCCGCCATGATGCAGGCCTCTTGCAAAAGGCGTACTTCGTCGATTTCGGAGTCCTTCATGAGTGTGTTGATGCGTTCGCGGAACTTGACCTTCCACGTCTCGATGCGCTGCGGATCGAGGACTTCGACCTTGTCGATGACGTCGTTCAGGTGGTTGACGCGACGGGTAAGGTCCACGGCGAGGTTCGCGCCTTCTTTTTCGCGCATGGCGATGACTCCGTCCAAAGCCTTGTCGAGTTCTGCCTTGAGGTGCTTTTCCCAAAGTTCGTTATCGTTGTTGCCATCGGTGAACTGCAAAACTTCGGGGATGGCGAGCACGTGTTCCAGCTTGATTTCGCCTGCGATACCGTACTTGGCCTGCATCGCCTTCGTGATTTCGACGAACTTTTCCACGGCGGCCTCGTTGTAGCAAACGGGGATGTTCCCGACGTTGCCCGCTCCAAGCGTAATGGAAAGGTTCACAGAACCACGGACCAGCTTGTCCTTGATTTGAGCCTTGAAGTCATTTTCGAGATAGGCGAAGTTCTTGGGAATCTTGCTAGAAATTTCGAGGAAACGGCTGTTCACGCTGCGTACTTCGATAACGCACGTGATTCCTTGCATTGTGGATTCGCTCTTGCCGAATCCGGTCATGGAAATTATGGACATTTTGATTCTTGCGGCTTTGCCGCATCCTAGTTACTAGTTAATAGTTCTTAGTTACTAGTGAATCTAGAAAAAATATTCTAGTAACTAGTAACTTGGAACTCGCAACTATATCTTTGATATAGTTGCGATGACATGTTCTGCACCAAAGTTCGGAAGACCGATGGCGGTCAGGAACTTGCTCATCTTGTGTTCGTTCTGGAAGTGCAAGTTTTCAATCTTGAAGCCTTCCTTATGGCACAAGGTGTAGAAGTCCTTTACTGTAAGCAAACGGATGTTCGGCGTGTTGTACCATTCGTAGGGGAGCTCCTTGGAAATTGGCATGCGTCCGTGCAGCATGAGACTTCCGCGGGCGGACCAATGTCCGAAATTCGGGAATGTCACGATGACCTGCTTTGCAACGCGCAATAGTTCGTTCAAAAGTGCCACCGGGTCGCGGATTTCCTGAATCGTGCGGTTGATGATGGCATAATCAAAGCTTCCGTCCTTGAGGTCGGCAATGCCGCTTTCGTCCAAGTCTCGCTGGATAACTTGTACGTCATTTTCGAGGCAGTCGAGGATTCCCTTGATGTTCTTTTCGATACCGAATCCCGTGACGTTCTTTTTGCGGATAAGGTATTCGAGCATGTCGCCGCTGCCGCAGCCGAGGTCGAGCACATGGCTCCCTTCTTTGACGAGCTTGCCGATAAGGTCGAAGTCGCTCTGGTTGTGGAATACGGGAACCGCTTGCGTTCCTTTTTGCGGGATAATCTTGGAATCGAGGAAGCGGCCCACTGCTTTACCGAGTTCGCCGACTTCAATCAAGAATCCGTCGTGCCCGAATTGCGTGTCGAGTTCGAGACTCGTGACCGATTTGCCGTCGTTCAAAAGCGCGCTCGTGATGCGGCGGCTTTCGTGCGGCGGGAACAGCCAGTCCGTCGAAAGGTTCACGTTCAGGACTTCTGCCTTGATGTCCTTGAATGCGTTTTCGATGCTGCCGTATTCCGTTTCGAGGTCGAATGCGTCGGTGGCGTGGGCGATATGCAAGTAGCTGTTGGCGTCAAAGCGATCGACGAACTTTGTTCCTTGATAACGTAAATAGCTTTCGATGGGCAAGTTCAAGTCGTACGGCGTCGAGTATGTCACCGCGTGGTTCTTGTTTTCCTGGTCCTGGGCGCGCTTGAACTTCTTTTCCATGCCCACGGCAGAGAGGTACGTGATGTGCGCAAGCTTGCGTGCGTTCGCAAGTCCGATGTCCGGACGCGTCATGCCTTCTTCGTAGTAGTCGCCACCGTGGAAGTTCGGGTCTTGTGTAATCACATCGCGGGCCACCACTTCGAAACCGAGCGCCTGGCTAGAGAATCGCGGAGAACTTGCAATGACGATAATGCGCTTTACCTGTTCCGGGTAGTAAATAGCCCATTTCATCGCCTGGAATCCGCCCATGGATCCGCCGATGACGCCGTAGAATTCCTTGATACCAAGACCGTCCGCAAGTTCCTTCTGCGCGTGTACCATGTCGCCAATCGTGATGATGGGGAAGGAACTGCCGTAAGGCTTGCCCGTGCGCGGGTTGATTGTTGCCGGGCCCGTGGTGCCCTTGCATCCGCCAAGAATGTTGCTGCAAACTACAAAGAAACGGTCAGTGTCAATAGCTTTGCCGGGTCCGATGAGTTCGTCCCACCAGCCGGGCTTCTTGTCATTTTCGGTGTACCAGCCGGCGGCGTGCGCATCGGCGGTCAACGGCGAACAAACCCACACGGCGTTATCGCCGGCGTTGTTCAATGTGCCGTAGGTCTCGTAACGGATGGTGAGGGCGGGGAGCGTCTTGCCATTCTCCAGCAAAAATCCCTTATCACCATAATCCTTTTTAAAATCCTTAGGAATAACGGGACCGAATGATTTATGCAAATATTCACTCATATGCATAAAAGATAGTAAAATATTGGGCTATGGGCTATGAGTTTCGGGGTCGCAACCTTCGGTTGCTTTGAGTTTTTTTGAATTAATAGTTTTTAGCTATTAGTAGTTAGAGGGGTGGGTAATGAGTTGAGAACTGTCAAAAAAAATTTATATTCAGTTACATGCAGATTCAATTCAAACATTTCTTTTTTTATGCGGCGCTAATCGCTGCTTTTACTGTTGTTGCTTGTAGCGATGATGGAAATCCAACGAGGCAAGGCGATGAATTGCCGTCTTCAGTTTCGTCATCTTCTGAATCTAAGAAAGAACAGTCTTCTTCTTCGTATAAGAAAGAACAGTCTTCTTCTTCGTATTACAAGGAAAATTGGGATTATTTGAATCCTGAAATTGATTATGGCGAAATAGAGGATGCTCGCGATGGCCAAATTTACAAGACTGTGAAAATTGACGACCAAACATGGATGGCCGAAAACTTGAATTATGATGCGGACAACAGTTTTTGTTATAACGATTCAATGAAATATTGCAATAAGTACGGACGTCTATATCCTTGGGGTGTTGCGATGGATAGTGCGGGCAAGTTTAGTTCTAGTGGAAAAGGTTGTGGTGCGGGCAAGTTTTGTACACCGATCTTTCCTGTTCGCGGAGTGTGCCCCAAAGGTTGGCATTTGCCTAGCCGTGTAGAATGGGAGCATCTTTTTAAAGCTTATACAGGTTTTCCGGAGGAAGTTACGGGTGCAAATCTTCTTAGTACGCTTAGAGCGAAGAAAGGGTGGAAATTGAATGGTGAAGATACTTATGGCTTTTCTGCACTTCCTGCCGGTTGGGGCGAGGCCAATTTTTGGGGGTCCTTCTATTTTTGGTGTGGGGGTGAAGAAACTCATTTTTGGAGTTCTAATGAATTCGCTGGGGATGGCGAGTTTTCTGGAAAATGGCTTGCTTATTCCGTTCAGTCCAATGAAGGCGCTTATTATTTGGATTACAACCTAGGCAAGGAGCAGGGATTCAGTGTTCGCTGCTTAAAGGATGAATAGTGGTGCTCTGTGAACAGTGTAGTCGCCCGTTTAGCTCAAAGGGAGCCGAAGGCGACCGACCTCATTGCTCAAAGGGGCGTAGCCCCGACCTCGCAGCTCACCGCTCAATGTAAATTTTTCTCTCGCGTTTTTTGCGTGGGCGTTCCGCGTTTGCACTTTTGTAACTTATTGTCCATCAAATAATTACAGTTTTTAGGGTGCATCGAAAACGAACAAAATCCACATTTTACAATTCGTTTTGCATGGTACAAATGAGACGATTGTGTATGTTTTTTTGAAGTTTTACCCAAATCAAAATATGTTTTCATTATTATATTTCACAAAAATCCCGAGCCGGAGGGCTCACAATTTTAAACTCAAAGGACAAATATGAAACGTCTCTCTCTCTTTGCTATGGCTCTTTTAGTCTCCAGCTTCGTCGCTTGCAATCAAGCTTCCGCTGGTGGTTCGTTCAACCAGCAGGCTCGCTTGGATAGCCTCGAAAAGGATTTCAAGCAGGTCAAGGAAGAATTTGAAATCATCAAGTACGCTCTTGACAAACGCGGCATTTCTCTCGAACAGGCCCGCAAGGAAATGGAAGAGGACAACAAGGTTTGGGATATTCCGGATGAAGACAGCCCGGTCTTTGGCAACACCACGAACCCGAAGCTCACGATTGTGGAATTCACCGAATTCCAGTGCCCGTACTGCTCTCGTATCGCTCCGGTGATGCAGGACCTCAACAAGAAGTATCCGGACCAAATCAAGTTCGTCTATAAGCACTTCCCGCTGAGCTTCCACTCCAACGCCCAGGCCGCAGCTGCTTCTTCTATCGCAGCTCAGAAGCAGGGCAAGTTCTGGGAATACCGCTACGCACTCGCTCCGCATAGCCGCGAACTTTCCGATTCCGTCTATCTCGCTGTCGCTAAGGAAATTGGCCTCAATGTCGAACAGTTCAAGAAGGACATGGTGCTCGACTCTGCCATGAAGGCTCGTATCGACAAGGACTTCCAGTTGGGCGTCAAGGTTGGCGTTCAGGGCACTCCGAACTTCTACATCAACGGCAAGCGTCAGGACCGTTTCAGCCCGGATCTCGTCGAAAAGATGCTGAAGGAAGCCAAGTAATTCAGTTTTCTAGCGTGCACGCGAAATATCACAGCGTGTACGCTTTTTCTTTTTCAAGTTTGTAATTTAAGGTTTAAAAACAAAAACAACAAAAGGATGCACAATATGATTAAGCAATCATTGAAAGTTGCCTCGCTGGCGGTCCTCGGACTCAGCGTCACAGCTGCAATGGCTCAGCCGAAAAGACCGCATCTGGCCGTATATAAGTTCTTCGATGAACAGTATCGTCCAGGTGGATACGATTACTCTTACGGCGGAACCAGCAAGGGTGTCACCATCACGAAAGATGGCGGCTACAAGTCCAAGGCAGCCCTCAACATCAAGCTGGACCCGAAGGAATACTCCGGTGCGTCCATCTGCCTTTACAATGAATTCTTCGACCTGAACAAGTACATGCTCGATTCCAAGGTCGAGTTCATGATCAAGGGCAAGCACGGCGGCGAAGCCGTGAAAGTCGGCCTCTTGGACGAAGAAGTTTCTGACGGCAAGAAGACTCAGGTCGTGCTTCCGATGAACAAGTACATCGAAGGCGGTGCCGTGACGACGGATTGGAAGAAGGTTTCCATTCCTCTCGTCGATTTCCCGGATCGTGGCCTCTACTGGGACAACACCCGCAAGTCCGAATTCCCGGCACGTATCGACTGGGACAAGATTGCGGAAATTCGCTTCTCCATCGACAAGAGCGCTGCAAGCGAATTCGAAGTCTGGGTCGATAACATCGAAATCGTGAAGGGCAACAAGAAGGCTGCCCCGAAGAAGCAGATGGTCTATTGGGACGAAAACAATGACGTCATCGACGGTCCGAAGAACCCGGAAAAGCTCGACGGCAAGGCCAAGACGCTCGCTACATTCTATGACAACCAGGTCAAGGGTTTTGCCTATAGCTACGGTGGCCTCACCGCTCAGCGCGAAGCCGAATCCAA
>JAEEGH010008033.1_pt1 | contig 25120 bp, 22 predicted proteins | sample 9134181 | NCBI WGS metagenome assembly JAEEGH01 (sample SAMN16246544, study PRJNA631951) | gut metagenome | biome: gut microbiome; feature: rumen; material: DP-attached | host: Bos | place: Iran: Karaj | collected 2018-10
CCTTTTTGTTTCAGTTCTTCGTACTTGTCAGGGTTAAACTTGAAGAGGTAGGCTTCTTTCTTGGGTGAGTTAAACACCGTCTCGTCTAGTTGGGTGAGGATTTCCTGATGCTTCATCTTATTGTAGAAGTTGCGCCTGTCAAACTTCACATCGAGAATGGCTTCATATAACAGCTGCAGTTCCTTGATGGTGAACTTCTCTGGCAGCAATTCAAAGCCTATAGGCTCAAAGTGAATCTGCTTTCGCAGTTCCTTCAATGCCATCCGCAGTATCAGGTCGTGGTCAAAGGCCAGCGACGGCACCTCGTCCAATGCAAACCACTCAGCCTTGGCAGCATCATCACCGCCTTTCACCTCCTGCATCCGGACCAATGCGTAGTATGCAATTGTCACAACCCTTTCACGTGGGTCTCTGTTGGGGTCAGAGAAAGTATGGAACTGCTTGATATAGGCTCCATCCAATCCCGTTTCCTCTTTCAGCTCCCGTAATGCACCTGTTTCAGCAGATTCATCCATCTTCAAGAATCCGCCGGGGAATGCCCAGCGGCCCTTGTACGGTTCTATGCCACGCTCAACGAGCAATACTCTCAGTTTCGTCCCATCAAACCCGAATATTACGCAGTCTGTCGTGATACTCGGGTGGGGGTACTTGTAATGGTACTTCAATTCTTCCATGACATCTCTCTTGTGTAAATCTTACGCAAAAGTATGAGATATATATCAAACTGTCAAATTTTCTTGCGTAAATTTTACATCACAGCGTTATTTTAGGTCAAAATCAAAGATTTTCCATCACAAGTCACCCTCTTTTGACAGACATAAAACCTGAAACTTAAAACTACCGAATGATTTCTCCTTTACCATCCACAATAACCTTATCGTTATCCTTTGAGGAGCAGAGGTACAGGTCATGGCCAAGTGCCTCGATGTTCCAAAACAAGGGCATCGTCACTTTATGACCGTCAGCAGTCATCAGTCCTTCGTAACCATCACCAGCAACGTATGCCCTCAGTCGTGCAGTAGCCTTTGGATGATAGCAATCTTCCAGTTCTTCTACAATGTCATCCCCAACATCAACAGTTGTGTTCTTCCGATAGATAATTTCCTCTTTCTCATACTCCAGCATACGGACACTGGAAATATAGAAGTCATTGATGAGCTTTCCATCCATATCATACTTACGCATAGTGTGGTCGGGCATTGTCACGTCAATTGTTCCGTCACCTATGCATATAGAGCATTCGGTTAAGGGTAGGATAGGCTTCAAGTTACTGTCAAGTACAGCCATCTCTTCGCCTTTCTGTATTCTCCAATACTTGAAGTCATTGCTTGGATGGATATAACTGTATTCCATAGGCAATACAATGTTACCCTTTCTATCCATCAGTCCGCACTGTTCACCATCGTCGGTATCTACCACACAATACCCACCATGAAATACATAGCCTTCCATATTAGGAATGTATGCCATATTCTTGTCGATGATCACTTTCCCTGTCACGTCAATGAACTTGATGTAGCCATCTTCCTCTACACTGGCCAGTCCGTCAGAGAATATCCAGGCATGGTCATACTTTGGTTCAATTATCACTTTACCTGTATTCTTGCTGAAGTAACCACGCTTCTTGCCATTACTGAAGCAGATGAGTGAGTCCTTGTCCGTCGGTTTGGCAATCCAGGCGATATGCCTTATCAACTTCTCGCCTGTGCGCTTGTTGTAGATGTAACCTTTACCATCCTCCGTATTATGGAAGTAAATGTCACGGTTGATATACTCCGAGTGATAGCAGTACTCGTTATCGCAGTAATGCGGCTTATAATACCGGTCATAAACCACTTCTACACCAGCGCAGACAAGGGCAAGTGCAAACAGTGCCATCACAATGCTACCACTTGTTGCAAACAGCCCCCATACACACTTGGCAAACTTGCCGTCTCTCTTGTACCCGAACAGTCCGAAGAACCATCCCAATGCCTGGCACAGGCCTCTCCACATAACCGTGAAGAACATTCTTGCAGAAACTCTTTTCATTTTACTTGATTTTGATGTTATACAATGCTTATACAACATGAAAGAGCCACCGAAGCAGCTCTTTCTATCAGTATATCAACAAAAAACTATCGACTTATCTTGAATCCTAGTTTCATGATTAGTTTAAGTGTACCGATGGAAGTATTACGATCATATTCTTTCTCTTCTTCCGGCAGTTCCTCATAAGGGATGAGACATGGGTGAGTCTTCAACTCATCATTACGCTGTTCTCCATACGTCCACCCCTGCCTGACTCGAGTCTCAGCCCATACTTCATGTACGTTATTTGACATCTGTTCTACTAGTACTTCTAACTCAATTGGTAGCTTAACATCACTTGTGTCAATAGGCTGCGGTGTGTACGTTTTCAGTTTCATACTTTCTTGCATTTTAAGATTGATAACATTGATAGAGATATGACTAAGATGATTATTCTATCATCAATCATCCTCAAAAGCTTTATTCTTAATATGATGTCCCGTAATTTCTTCCAAAAAATCCTCTCGCATCACCATAAGTAGGTCGCGAGTGTATTCCTGAAGAAGTCCTTTGTAGTATGTTACATCCTTGTGGTTCGTCTTAGTGATACGCTCCCACAGGGTTTGTTCTGTAGCATCTTTATGGGACACTTCTATCAACTCGCGGTCGTCGTCAGTCACCAGCTTACGCAACTTCTGCTCCTCTAATACAAGTGGAGTTCCTTTCAAATCATCGGGAGCATGTTCTTTCCATAACTCTTCAAGAAACACACGATACTCTGCCTCTATCTTTAACGGCAGGTCTTTCGTGTACTCGCCAATAGTTTCTGGACGTTCTATCGCAGCCTCTTTTACGAGGTTGCCAAAATACTTATTAAGCAGTTCCTGCTCCTTCTCTTTACAGAGATTGCTAACTTGTTCTGTATTCATGCTATATAATCTGTAGGATAATGATGATTATTATCTTTTTCAATAAGTGCCATAACTTTGGTCTTTGCCACCTTATGCATCTTGACGCAGAACCAGATGAGGACAAAGAAACTCAGCCCTCCGATATATGGATTCACAAGCCCACTCATCGCCAAGGCATCATAAACGCCATGAGCCGCTAAGGGTACTAATAGAATACAAGCAGCTACTTTGGGTGAATGGTCAACGAAATGATAGACGGAATAGTAATAACCCATCAGTATTGCAAAGGCATAATGACCAGGCACAGCCAACAATGCACGGGATATAGCTACTGAAACCCATTCCTCTTCACTGAACACATAGAATATGTTTTCAACCGCAGCAAATCCGAGGCCAACGCACACCGCATATACAATTCCATCAAAGTGCTCATCGAAATATGGATTCTTACGCAGTACCAGCCATAACGCAAGAAGTTTGAATGATTCTTCAGGTAAAGCAGCTACAACAAAAGCTTGCATAGTGGAACCAATAAGTGTTATTGGTTCTCCGTCAACGCCCCAAAACACTGTTTGAATTAACATTTCAAGGAAAGCGACAGGAATACAAATTGCCATACCCCACACTACAGCTTTAATCAGCCAAGATGTCGGTTCTGGTTGTGGGTCTTTCTTCCATATATATAGCCAAAGCAGAATGGCCGGAAGAAGTGCTGCCGCTAATACTAGTATTATACTCATTTCTTTACAATTTCAAATCCGAGTTTCTTTACTAATTTGATGGTATCAAGTGCCATTAAGCGGTCATATTCCTTCTCACTGTCTGGCAATGATGAATAGGGGATGAGGTCAGGATGTTTTTTGTTTACATCATCACGTTCCAAACCAAAAGTCCATCCTTCTTTCTTTCGTGCTGTTGCCCATACATCATGAGCATTCTCTGCAATGGCCTCACGCAATTCCCAAAGGTTATCAGTAAGCGAAATATCGTCAAGGTTGATGGGGCGTGGCTCATAATCCTCTATTGATTGAAGCACACGAACCATGTAGTTATGTGATTCTTTCCATGCATCCAAGAATGATGACAATGAAACTTTTACGTCAGTATCTTCCAGTGTTGGGTCAAACAGCGAAACAATCTCACCTTGGACTCCTCTGACAACGACTGCATGGTTGGGGGCATCATCATTATCCTCCAACTGGTATAGTTTTTCTTTATCAACAACAACAATAACGTCATTATCAAGAGCCAAGGCTGCACTAATATCATTAATTGTAGCATCATAATTGCGTGTTACCATCAAATCGTAGTGAGCCAACAACTGCCCGATAGAATGAAGTGGAGAACCTTCGGGCTTCAACCATCGATTATTCTGGGCAATAGAAAGTAACTCTTTTTCTTCAAATGGCACCTCCCTTCGATGGAGAATAAATGCCTCGCACAGTACGCTACAGATATTATTACCGCTCTCAGCTGCAAGTTTCATCATGGGCAGCACATTATACGTGGCGGACTCTTCTTCCTCAAAATCTAAAGCGATGTCCAGCACCTCCTTTAAACTCGGATCATCTTTAATCGCAGTCAGCACTTCAAGTGTTTCTGCCTCGTTGGTATTCCCATCAAGGTACGCAGCTAACAGTTCGTCGGATATATAATTTTTATTTTCCATATTCTTTTATGTCATTAAGAGCGACACGTGTCAACTGAGCCATGGCACGTCGCTTGATGTTATACAAATTTGCAGTAGTAATATTCATCTCTTGTGCCAATTGTTCAGGCTCCCAGTCTTCAAGGATTAGTCGGCGTATTACATGTACATACCGTTTGTTAGGCATGTTGTCAAATAGCCGTTCCATATCTCCTTCTGCTGTCATATCCCTTTCTGTGCCCGCCATTTGTTGGTGTCCTTCATAAGGAGTTTCCTGACTCGTGTCATCTATCATTCGCCCTCGCTTATGAATAAAGAAGCGGATAGCCAACACCTTCAGCCATTGGTAAACACTGCTGCGGTATTCGAAGTTCCGCAGTTTGATGGCATCGTTCTCCATGAGATAGACATACAACTCATTCACCATCTCGTCGTACTCCACCTCATAGTCGAACACCTTTGTCATGATGCTATAGAACAACGGGCGACACTTTTCGAAGAAAAAATCCTTCGTCACCCGATTGTCCCTCGCAATCAGTCCTTCTATTATCTCTTTATCTGTCATTTTTCTGTCATTTTCATTATCCACGGGATATAGCGTGCGAATTCATAATCCAATTCTTTAATAGTGTTTAACTGATCAAACGGACGAATGTCATGATGTACAAAGAGGTCTTTATTCTTCTTTAGTTTTCCAGCAAACTCCGGATATACGTATTTGTCCTCATCACTCTTGGGCTTTCTATACCCCATGAGCAACTTCTCCACGTTCCAGCGGTTATGCTCTACAATAGCCAACTGCTCTACTTCATAATCAGACAATGTGTCATAGTCGCGGCTTTCGTCATCAATACCTAATCCACGCATAACACGAAGTGTTCTCTGTCTTGTGCGCATCGTGTACGAATTGTAGAGGTTTGACCACTTCAGAGCGACCGATAAATCCTGCCACATTGCATTTGCTTCTTCCCAAATCTTGGCTTCTGGGATAGCATCAAGAACTAGGATGCTTTGGAACTTGTATGTCTCATAGTTAGCCGTTTCATACAGATAGTTGATAAGTTTGGCTCGCTTCAGTGAGTGATCATCAGCACTGAAAGCAGTTTCGTTCATGCCGAATGGGTATATGTGAGCATAACGGGCATCGCGCTCTTTTGACTCCAACTCCCCATTTTTCACCACAGAGTAAGCTAACTTTTCACCTTCTTCCTTTGTATCTTCATTTCTAAGGTTCGTCACAAAGTTGTCGGAACGGTTCTGGCGAATGAACACTGGAACCTCGTTGTCATAAACCTCGTCAGGCATGTTCATGCCCATAACAAAGTTCTCACGCTGGTCAGCAAGAGCAAGGAAAATGGACAGACATTGTTTATCATCTTTATGTTCATTTGCCCATTTACTGATCTCATCCTGTACCTTCTTTGCGAACACATTACCTTTAATGAACTCAAACTCGACATCGAGGAAAGCTTGGTCATCACCTGAAAAAATAACATACTCATCGTTTGGTGTTTGTGGTGTCACTGCATCCTTTTCTTTATCGGTCTTTGCAACCGTTAAGTCGGAATACCAATAAGGTTGCACCTCAAAGAAATGGCGGTTGCGAGTAATGAACTCATCTTTCTCCTTATCAGCATTCACATCTATAAACGTAATGCGAGTCTTTCTTTTATCCGCGTTGGGGAAGTGCAACACGTTTGCTGCCTCCATAGCAAAAGCAACAGCGAAGTTTGTGGTACCAACAAATACTAAATGTACATACTTGTCATCGTCAGGTTTGATGCCGTCTCCATAGACAAGTGGATAGCGGTACTCCTGCCCAGGGTTGTCAAAAACTCGGTAGAATCGTTTAACGAATACCTGTTTGGCCCAGCCTGTATAGAAGTTGTAAGGTAAGAAATCAATTTTCAAATCCTTTATTTCGTTGAATATCTCTGATGTTTTGAAAGCTGCATATGTGTCCAAATCTTTGAATACGCAGGTAATCCGTGTTGGTTTCTGCTCCTTATCTTTCAGATAGCGGCTGATGCTGTCTACGCACTCCACGTTGATGGCATCGTGAGCAGCATTTGAGTGGTTGCCCACTACGAATACCTCCTCTGCTGATTCCAGACGGATATCTTTATAGTAATCTGTTGAAGTCCTGTGTCCATAGTTGATGATTATGTGCTTCATTCGCTGCTCGCTAAACGATTTCAACAATCTTTCCCTGATGCCTATTGTATCTTTGGCCGTGATTATCAAGACATAAGCATTTTCGTCCTTGTTAAAGATGTGTGAAATAAAGGAAGGCACCATCTCGTCATAACCCATGATGACATAGTGGCCCGATTTCAGATAATGCAGACGACCTTCGCGGTGATTCCGTATACGCTGTTCAATAGCATTGGTCATGACCGAGATAATCATACCGCTGAAAATGAATACACCAACAACATACGTAAAACTGCTAGCAAAGAGCATCCAACCGTGAATGCTTTTGCCGTCGTCGCTAAAATACAGGTTGTTTAATGCATTCGTGTCTATAAGCAAGTAGAGTGGCAACAACCATTGCGAAATATCTTTCTTTGCGCAGAACTCCTGCCATTCAGCATGTGAGCAACTCAACATGATGTATGACATCGCAAACATCATCACTAGCAGGACAAACAGAATGATACCCTGCTGTAAAAGGTCATGGGCTAAGGCTCTGTCAAACCTTAACCAAAGCCACCGTTGTCTTTTAGTTTTCATGATTTTCGGGCGTTTCTGAGTGAGGAGTTGCTATGGCTTGTGTATCCTGGGGCTTAGGTGTAATTTCTATAGCTTCATTAAGAGCTGTGATATAATTCTCAACTGCTCCATCATTGTATTTCTTTACAACCTTTTTAGGTTCGTCCTTGCTTAGGTCATAACAGGTTTCACAGAGAATCTGGAGTTTTTTGTCTATTAGGACAGTCTTTCTTTTACGCTCTTCATCTTTAAGCATATTCGTTCTATTTTCTCTATCAGCATCTTGTTTCCGTTTGTACTCATCCTCTTCATTTTGTTTCTTGTCGTCATGTTCTTGTTTTTGTGCATTTATTACCTTCTCTTTCCAAGACAAAATAGCACTCTTTGCAATCCATGCCACAATAATAATTGTTGCACAAACAGCAAAGGTAATTGCAACTGCAATTATTACATCTTGCCAATTTGTCTCAGTTCCTTTAACCACAGACTGTAGAATCTCTGTTACCTTATTCGTTTTGACGGCAATGCTATCGTTTACAGCTATTACATCGCCAGGGTTTACAACAATTGTACTCATAATTATTTGTTTTAGTAAATACTCATACCATTTCTAATGTTGAAACAATTTTCTTCAGCATCTCCCTGTTTGAATCCTCCACCCGCGACCTATCATAAACCACGTAGTCATGATTGATGATATCATATTCGATGCTCTCCGAATACGAAGTCATATCCAAACGAACAGGAATAATCTTCTTGCCATATTCTACAGCAATAGAAACCTCACTGACGACATTGCGCGATTTGTTCGAGTTCTCTGATGACATAAACAGCAGCACCTTCGAACGCTTAATAGCATCAACAATGACCTTCTTATACGAGACGCCACTGAACATACCATCAACATCCAGCCAACACTTATACCCAGCCTTTTCAAGCCACTCATAGATGGCTCTAACAATCTCAGAGTCTTTCCTGGAATAACTGAGAAATATATCCTTATCCATATTGAGCGAGGACTCTGCTGTCCTTTGGATACAAATGTCATCCGTAAACAGTTTATCTTCCGTCTGTTCACTCAGTAATCTCGATATCGCCTCTTGTGCTGAGAACTGCTCAAACATCGGAAGGAAATCCCATGGTTCCATCTTCTCAAACCTGTCATACAGATAAATCTCCACGTTGAATGCTTTATTCGTTTTCCTCAAATTACGACCAATGGCTTCAGCCATCACTTCCGCAACTTTCTTGAAGGGAATGCCAGCTACACCAGCTCCGATTTGCGGGAATGCTATTGATGTCATATCCATTGCATGTAATAGCAGGAAGCACTTGTCAATTGAATGTCCAATAATATATTTGTGAATATCATCTTTGGTTATTGCTTCAGGTATATCTGTTTGACTAATACTCTTATAGTCAATGGTAATAACATGGAATATGTTCTTTTGCTGGAGTGTTCCAGCCGTAGATACAACCACATCACCAATTACAGCTGGTGTTCTTTTTCTCACATCAAGTTGAATGGCTCCCGTACTTTCTTTACACCTAATGGCCATAGAGACACCTCCCCCCATGGTAATATAGCAATCATCACTGCTGACAATCACTTCTGCTTGACTATCTAAAAGATTACCAAAAATAATCTTAATAGTAGAATTATTTATATGGTACTCTTTACATTGTTGGATAGATGCCAAGCCTTCTTGCTTCTCAGCTTTTTGTCCAATTAATACGTTATCTTTTTCGAGATTATATTTAAATCGTCCCATAATAAAAATTTTAAGCATAAATATCAATGAGTGTCTGCAAACCGCCATCGTGTCCTTCTCCTATGGCCTCGAATTCCCATCCATTATTCTCTTTACGAACTAACTTTGCTGCCTCAATAGCAGTTTCTGTAAAGAATTTCTCCTCAACATTAAAGCAACAGAGTTTCTCTTTAGTTTTCTCATTATAAAAAATAATAGAAAGATTGCTTACATCTCCGAATGTTTTACCGACTTCGTCTCCATTGTAAATTGTCGCACAGAAAATTATTTCCTTAATATGAGGGTTGACTTTAGAAAGATCGACATGCATCATTTCACTATACGCACAATAATCTCTTTCATGATTATCTTTTCCATCATCATAGCCAAGGCCATCTATAGAAAGAATAACAGAACCGTCTGTAGATATTGGCATGGTCTTATTCATCCAATTGACCTTACAGCCATATACAGCCTGGTCATATGGCTCAAACTCTCTATCTATTGGATTAGCCCGCCTTTTTGAGTTGTAGAACACAAAATCAGCATCGTTTTGAACAAAACCGTCTTCTCCAACAAGAAAAGCTGATATGTCAATATCTATATCAGACTTCCAGTTTAGATTAATCATAACTCTTTCCGTACCTTCAATCTTATTATTAAGCGAAATATATTCGCCTTTTTCAATTTGAACACATGCCATATTATTGAATTGTATTAATTATAAATCTATTATTGTCAAATTGTTAGTACCCTTTTATAGAGCACTATTATTACTTTTTAAACGCTGTTAAATTTCTCCAAAATGATAATTTTCCTTCATATCGATGGGCAGTTCCGCACGCGGTTCGATGCTCATGGGGTATATCCTGAGCTTCGCCTCCTGTTCAGGTTTCACCTGTGGGAAGGCTCGTTCAAGAGCCTGCAATCGTTCTTTCTGAACATACTCACTCTTTGAAGCATTCTCCGACCAACAGAGGATGAATAGGTCTGCCGAGTTAATGTAGTCCTGTATTACCTGTGGGAAAACATCACCTGCTTTCAAATACTTGCGGTCAAAGAAGTGAGGTACAGATCCAAGTTCCAGCCCTTCGTGCAGAAATTTTACTTTCGACTCATCCTGATGGGAGTACGAGATGAAGACTTTGCTGTACTTATGTGCGATAATCTCAGGATTCAGTTGCCTTGGAGCATCAACAATTTTTGTGATAAATCTCATCTCACCAACAGGCACCCCATTCACGGAGAGCAATGCCACACAACTCAGTTCATCCACATCAATGTTCTTTGGTACAAAGTAGTCAAAACTACACTTTGTAAAAGAGCCTTGCCAAACCACACTTTTTTTATCCGACATCAATAAGGTTTCTCCATAGATATTCAACAGCACATCCACCTTGTCGCCTTTCTTCAATTTGCATTGCAAAGGAATATAATCTCGCCGTTCTGCATTCTTATCTGATTCCTGAGCTAATGCCTTTACCTCCTCAGTCTCTCCATACAAATGAAGATACACCTGCACAAGCATGTGTGACTTGGAGGTTACCTCTGCTGGAGCAAAGAGGGAGGAATAAACATCTTTTTCAATTGCTTTATCATAATAATCTTTGTGGAACCTTTTCAATTCTTCTTCAACTGATATGTATTTTGAAATTCTTCCACTATCGCGCAAATGTAGCGGATTGGATTCAAATGTCGTTGGAGAATTATTGTCTGAATCATTGAACAAGCCTTCAAGCCAATCAAAAGAAGAAAGGTCAGGTTCATTATTGTCACTGTCGAAACCAACACTACTACCAAGATTATCCGTCCAATCATCAATATCGCTTTCGTTATCAATATCATAGGTTCCAAATCCTATACCTATACTACCTGACGATTCAAAGCAAATCTCTGAACTGCCACATGATTCTCCAATTGTAAATGCATCCATCCAATCACAGTTAACAGTGGGATTGACCGAATTAGATGAACAAATTTCACCCATTTCAGAACTAAGCTCTGAACTGCCACATGATTCTCCAATTGAAAATGCTTCCATCCAATCACAGTTAACAGTGGGATTGACCGAATTAGATGAACAAATTTCACCCATTTCAGAACTAAGCCATTTGAAGCAATCAGTAATGCTCAATGTGTCTAATGCCATTATTGGAACATCACTTTTAATTTTTTGCAATAAAGACACGTTAGCATCTTTAGTGTAAATCGCTAAGAAAGCATATTTCTTGTTACTAGTATCCTGTTTTATTTTGTTCGCTATTTCATCAACGTTACAAGGTAAAAGGCTCATACCATTTGATATTAGAAATATCCATGGGCGATAATATGAAATTCCGAGACTTTTATACCGTTCTTTCCACGTTTCAACAACATCCATAGCCACATATAAAGATTCCATCAATGATGTATCATCAGTGGTAGTTGTTAGTAACGGGATAACTGCTTGCCTAATTGGAACAGGCTCTTTGATAATACGAATCTCATCCGACAATCTTTCATGCGTTATAAAGGCCACTTCAACTCGTTCCCGAGAAACATCATCTGATTCAATGTCATCAAGGATTCTTTGTATACCTAATGTAACCTCGTCTATTGCTTTGTCATCCATTAGACTGAATGTATCTATAACAAATACACAAAGACACTTATGTTCATAGTCTGTAATCTCGCCAAATATATAATCCACCTCTCTCATATAATATCAATGCTTGTAATTTACATAAATATAGTTGGAATACAGGTAGTCACCTAATTGTGATTTTGCTCGTACTCTCATACGAAACCGACAATCCTTATCTGATGAGATACAGAAGTAATATCTGTCATCCGTCTCACCATAAGCGACACTCTGTCGGAACCCCTTAAGATAATACTCTTTTTTGTTTTCTTCAACTTTAATCATGTCAACACCAGAAACTTCTTCCAATGGGACAACAGACGATTTCCTCGTAGTCACATCTACCACATAATTGTCTACTTCCAATCTGGCTTCAACAAACACAATAGTATTCCTGTGCTTATTATACAATTTTAATCGGAAGAATGGAGGTTTAGTAGTAGTGAGAGTATCTGTATTTATGATTGGAAAAACTGAAATGTCCGTTCCTGTCATTATGGAATCTTCATATTTGAATATTGATAAAAGGCTGTCTGTAAAAATGCTTTTTCCTGTCAAAGCATTCACATCCTTATATCTCATCAAATATAGCTGAGCAGTACAATTGTCAATAATTGTTTCTTCTTGATAGCTACATGTTTTGAACAATGAGATTAATCCACCACATAATAGTAATGATAAAAGTAATGAAACCCCAATATGAACACTCCGTCTTCTATCAATTGCTCTTGTTGCAGATTCCAAATCCGCTTTAATTTTAGCAGACAAGTCTCTGTTGTCAAAGAAATGCTGGAAATATATCCCCTCTTGATTAAGATACTCTAAAATTGCATCTTCGTCATCAATATTCTTGCCATACACAAAAACTATTGGATGACGGGATTTCTTAGTAGATGCAACAGCTACATCTATTTCGTGTTTCGTGATATTGCCGATTTCCCCATCGACAATAAATAATGCGATCTGTGCTTCGCGCACAATAAATGTATTATAAACGTCTTGATGCTTTCCAGGAACAACGTTTCTCGTCAGGTCCGTAAAGTCCTTAGCTACATAAAAGAGTTTGACATATTCGCGGGAATTGAGTTGGCTTATCAAGGGGTCAATTACGTCATTACGATATCCTTTTAAGAATTCGTTTCCTCCATGCAAAAGTTTTACGCCTCCACCTAGAAATAATTGAATAGTCCTCATACTTACTCTGGCTAGTTATTAGGGTAATAATGGTGAAAATGGACATCTTTGCTTCTAATCTTCAACCCATTATCGTTTTTAATGTCAACATGGAACCTATGTAGCGAAGACTTGTCTGCTTTTATTGAGAGTTTTATCATCTCTGTACCATAAGGTTCTATAACTGTAGTATATGGAAGGCGAATCGTGTAATCTTCGCCAGATGATTGAAGTTTTACGTCGAATTTGTCATTCTCATAAGATAAAGCACCAAAACCACCTGAAGTAGATAGGCTTATTTCAGCAATAAAGTCCACCTTGAAATCGCTATCATCAAATTTTATAGACCCATAAAGAGTCGCTGAGCCAACATATTCATCAAAATTGCCTTTTTTTAGTCTAAATGGCTCAAATTTGTTTTGAAAGTAACCAAAATTATCATCTTCTTCTGTAATGTATAATTCTACACATTTGCCTGATACATCATCAGTATCCTCATCGTCAGAACTATGTGGATAAAGTGTTTTAATACTCTTAATTAGTCCATCATAATCATATCCCATTGATATCATATCTGGAAGCAAATCTATGATAGTATAAGAGTCAAAATATGGTATATGTCGCTTCTTTTTGTATTGTCCATCAAAAGACTCCCCACTTTTCATAAGTGAATATGAAAATGTAAACCCCTTCCAATTAAACCAACTTTCATTAACAAAATATATACTATTGCTTACTTCTTCTGTAGTGCAAATATATATTAATGGTGTTGTATCAGGTTTGCTTTCATCAACTTTTATATTAAGTTCTTTGATGCTTAATCGCTCGCTGGTATTATTGACGACATCTAAATTCATGGTAAGATATTCAACATTTTCACTATTTTCAAATACGGCAATTTTATCTGCCATAAAACGGGTTCCTGACATGTAATGTTTGTAATAGCGAGAGTTTATATCAATAAAGACATCTTTATCCGTTTCGTGTGTTACTTCATATTCTGCATCAACTAGCTGTTTCATGTCCTCATCCTCTGTATGAATCAAATTGATAGGTATTGGTATATCAATAGATTCTTCAGCTATTTCATCCAAACCATCTGTTCCAATCAAATTTGCCTCCATTTGATTGTCATCACTTGAGGTATTCTTTTTAGAAGAATTCCCACACGAAACGGAAACCATAGATAACACAACAAGACACAACAAGAATGCCATTCCTGATGTAAAAAAACATGGCGATTTCATATAACAATTCTTTTTCATATCATACATTTGATTATTCAACATTATCTCTAATCACAACTCTCAATCCTAACCCACTTGTTTTCTTTGTGTGGTCTGAAGCATATCGTCGTGACACACGACAGTTCTTGGCTTCATGCCACCAACTGCCTCCACGACGAATAAAGATTATTCCTCCTGGTTCCACATCAGATGCATAGGAATGGGCTGGCGTTTCTGTCCATTCCCACACATTACCAGACATATCATATAGCCCTATCTCATTTGGAGCCATCTCACCAACAGGGTGTGTCGCTCCATCAGCATTATCCCTATACCAAGCCACTTCGTTCAAATCGTCACTACCAGCATATTTGTAGTTTTGACTTTTTTGACCGCCCCTCGCCGCATACTCCCATTCATCTTCTGTAGGAAGAGAAAATGCAATATTTGTCATTTTAGAAAGGCGTCGGACAAATTCCTGGGCATCATCGTATGAAACATTCTCAATTGGATAGTGTCCAATCTCACAGCTTTCAGGTGACATGAACTTTTTAATTTTCTCTTTAAGCCAGTCCCTTCCCTTAACTTTGGCTATTGCTGCTGCAGTACCCACAACAGGCAAAGAACCAATTGCAGGTAGTGCTCCCAATATAGCGCCTCCAACCGAGACTCCTGCTGCAAGTGAAGCCCATGGGGCTGACGAAATCAAGGCACTTCCTTTTGCAAGAATAGCCTGCTCGTCTAAGTCAGAAACGAGCTGTTTCTCCTTGTTTCGGAAATGAGATTTATTATAGCCCATTACAATCTCCCAGATATTTTGTGTGATTGGAAATTGTCCTATATAGAATGTTTTGAGGTTTACATTATGAGCAGGAAACTCATTGGGCTCTGCATCAGTCTCTTGTTCTTGAGTTGCTCCAATAATCATCTCACCACCTTCCACTCTTATCATGTTAAATTTGGCATACCCCAAATCTACAAGATAATTGACTCCTGAAATAGAGATTTGTTCAGGCCACTCTTGATCTGGTTTGAGAGGAAGATGACCTTCCCACTCAATTTCTATCTCTTTCTCCTCGTCAGCCTCAATTCGGTCCTTTATAGTTTGTTTGTCTGCCGTAATAAGGTTTACTGCTTTAAACCTATAATCTCCCTTCCTGGGCACAGGCAAATAATAAGGTTCATCAGACATTCCTTCAAGGCTACACACCAATTTGCCTTCCTTGAAAACCTGGCAGTTCTCGTTGGAATAGAACTTAAAGACAGATGTTGCTTTATCTTGGATGTTAGGTTTGGAAAGGAGATAGTCTTTCTCTATCAGCTTGTCAAGATAGGCCTCGAAGAACGAGAAGTTGAATTCAGGAGCATTCTTAAGGCTTAGTTCTTTCAGCCTGTCAGGGAAGAAATCCTGTGACGGCATCTGATAGCCATTCAACAGAATCGGTATGATATTCTTTTCCTTCTCCAATGCAAATGCTATCTCATGGCAGAACCAATCCTTTTCTTCCCAGTTCTCTTGCTTGCATCCATCAAGAGAACCTTCTTCAAGAATAACAAAGACATCCTTTGCATTCTCAATGTAATTCAGTAACTGCACATTGAAATTATCTCTCCCCATTTCTTCCAGATCGAAGAATGTGGAGTAACCACGAGTTGTCAGCCTGTAATACAGATTGTTCGCTGTCGGTAGGCTCTTTCGCTTATAGCTTATAAATATGTCGTAATTAGTCATAATATGCAAATTCATCAATATACCCTATAAGTTTTTTCAGACAATTTCTTTTCCTTATACCAAACTTCTATTCGATAGGTTCCCGTAGGCCAATTTCCAGGTTCCTCGTTACCCCATCCGCTAAGTTCATCAGAAATATTTTCACCTCGCACTAGACTTAACTCATGAGAAAATGAATAACCTTTGGGACTTTTTTCTTCATTTTTACTCAACATTCCATTGTTGTCAAATATCTTAAAATACAGTTTGTAGTTTCCGCTATTGATACCTATGTATTTTATCCTAGGTGTAAAATAAGTTGACTTGCTGCTATAAATTTTATCACCCCATTCTTCACCATGGTTCTTAACTTCTATATCTGTAATAATGAAAGGGATATGGTTTCCTAAAGATTTTAAAGTTTCTTGCGCTTTATCTGATTCACGCAATTTGTCCCATGTGACATTGTATCGATATTCCCATGATTGACTCTCATTATTTAATTTAATCACCTCCAAGGTGGCCGTTATCAATAGACTGACTATTATAAGCCAGTAAAGTATATGTGTCCTTTTTGAAAATTTTGGTTTAATTTTTAAAGTTCCATCTTCTTTTTCCTTTTGCATCGTTTTTAGTTGCTTTTGTAAATCTCCGATTTGTCCAATTAAACGGTCGGAAGCTTTTTCTTGTTCCTTTTTACATTCTTCTAAGCTTTCCAAATCTGACGTTAACTGTGAAATCTTATCGTCCTTGCTCTTTAATTGCAATTTCAAAGATTCTATTCCTGTTGATTTTAGATTATTGATTTCTTTTATCAATTCTGAGCACTTCTCTTGATACTTTTTGTGTATTATTCCCCCTTTTTGAATCAGATCTACCAAAACCGTACGCTGTCCATCGTCTAATATTTTCTTTGTATTTAACAACAGGTTCTCTCGACTTAGTTCAAGTTTGGCCTCCTCATTATTTAATTTTGAGCATGACAACCTAATCTCAGATTCAAGTTGCAGTTGTTCTTCCTGTCTACGCTTTTCATCCTGCTCATTTTGGCGTTTCTTATCTTCTTCTCTTTTACGCTCCAATTCCTTCTTCTTGTTTTCCTCTTCCTCCTTAAGCTTCTCAGCTTTGACTAAATCCTCCAAATAGGCCTTAATGGCCTTTGTTATGTGTTCTATACCTTTCTGAGGATTATTATAGTACTCTATATAATCCAAATCAGCAATACGAAAAAGGACTTTCTTATTATAAGGACTCGAATCGATTCGAACTGGAATGATATGCTTTTTGAATTCATCGGCACTAGCTATCTCCTTGCAGGTCCAAGGAGATTTGTTTGAATTAGCAGTTGATAGAAACAGGAATATTTTGGCATTCTCAATATTTGTCAATATCTTTTCTACAAAATTCTGCCCTGAATATATTCCCTCTTCATCAAACCAATATGTTATTCCAGCCTCAGATAGTGCGTCTTTAATTTTGGACACCTCATTGCCAGGAATTATATTTTTCTGTTCATCCACGTAGTCCTTACGTGAATAACTTATAAAAACATCGTATTGTGTCTGTTTCATATCTATATTGCCATTATTTTCAATTCTGATAGACGTATGTGATGCGCGGCCTATCCTCATTCAGCGAGATAAGTCCCTTCTCAATTCCAATCTGTATATAGTCCTTCATCTGGCGTCGGTTTTTAGTGTCATTATTATTGACAGTGTAAAGATACAAATATTTTTCGGAACAAGAAACGAAATGCTACCGAAAGTGCAAAATTTTGATAGATTCGCACCGTTTCAAGCCTTCCTTACATCTGTAGTCATACTCTAGGCTCCTTCTAGGCTGCTTCTTGCCTGCTTCTACCCTGCTTCTAGGCATACTCAAACTGCTGGGTAGAGTATCGCTATAGCCTACCATCTCCTTGCCTATGGGCTGTTGTGCCCACTGTTCTATCCATAATAGTACGCCTATGCTATGCCCTTGCTTTCTTTGCAACTGTTACCCCAACTTCGCCCCGCACTCCGGACAGAACTTGGAGGTGCCGTCGGTCTTGGTGCCGCAGTTGGTGCAGAACTTATGGGTGCCAGTGGAGGCGGAGGTAAATGATGATGCTGAAGCAGACGATGAAGTGCCTCCGACAATCGCCTGCTCTGCCAAAGCCAAGGCACGGTCGTCAAGGGAGGACTGCTCCACCAAGCCCCATATCTGGGTGATGAGCACGGGCCAGAAGAAGAGCATGGAGATGACGGTGGGGATGGCCTGCTGGCCATAGATACCCACATTGGCATCGAAGAGCACACCATCGGTCTGAGGGATGAGCGTGACCTTCAAGGCTGAGCGCATACCTAGGACGGCCTTGAACAGGTTACCCTTGGTGATGCTGATATCCTTGCCACCACTCATCAGCGTATCGACATTCACCTCAAAGCCGTCGCGCACAAAGTCGTTCTGGATAGTCTCTGCAATGGAATTAATCTGCAAGGGGTGCGCTGCCAACAGTTTCTTTTTGCTATATGTTGCCATAATTCATCCGATGTTTTGAAGTGAATACTGATGGTAAATGACTGAAAGAACATTGGTCTCTGCAAAGAGTTTCTTTACCAGCAGTTGGTCCTCTTCGCTAAAACGGTTCTCTACTTCATGGAGCAGATCGATGACGCGGTTGGTCTGCTCACGCAACTCGTCACTGTTCACCACCCCGTCTGACATGATTTTCTGAAATGATGGCTCCTGAGCAATCATCTCGTCGATGTCAATAAATCCTTGTTCGTTGAATATCATAGCTGTAATGTTTTTAGTCAAGAATTAGAAAATGAGAGAAATTTTATAGGCGGCATCCGCAGTTACGGCAGAAACGCCAGCCTACATCTACAGCACTACCACATCGTGGACAGGTACGACCAGAAGAACTGTCCATCGTTCCGCCATTCTTTATCATCCGGTATTGCTCACTCTCGCCCCACTTCAGGATCTCCCGCACACGGACGGCAGAGAACGGATGATCGAGGCCGGCTATCACGGCTAACTGCAGGGTTTTGCTCCACAGCCCGTTGTTCTGTATCTTATCGTATTCGTCAGCCTGTGATGCCCACTCCTTCAGGTCAATCTGCGACGTGATGCTCTTAGGACCACTCGACAAACGTGCCATTGTACTGGCCACCACCTCTGGCGAAGTGATGATGCTGGCGGCGCGGTCTGCAGACAGTTCACTCTTCCGACTCCAATAGCACAGTGCAAACTGAACTGGGGTAGCCAATGTACCAAGCAGGCCGAAATTGGCCAATCCACTACTAATCCACTGAGCAACAGTATGATAAAGCACATGGCGGCATAGGATATGACCGCACTCATGGGCAATGATAGCATCCAGTTCCTCGTCGCTCATCATCTCCACCAAACTTGAAGTAACTGTGATATAGATACGTGTATCGCCTGAAGTCCATGCATTAGGAACAGGACTCATCTGCAAATAAAACTCAGGCTCGGGAATGCCCATACGCTGACAAATTGGAGGCAAGTGTCTGTAGATTTGGGGCAGTTGTTTATCTGACAGTCTAATGGAAGATGCCATGTTCACTCCATACTGCAAGTTCTCGATGCCAATGGCCAAGATTTTCTTGACCAATGCTGCAAAGCCAGGGATTCCCTCCATTTGTCTCAGAGCAGCTGCATCTTCAGGATGTATAAAATCGGAAGGTTTCATTTTTATGTCATTGATAAATTTGGTGGTAAAGTTACAAAAAAAGTGCGATATAACAACATCAAACAGTAAAAAAGTGACAAAAAGAAATTCTTTTTATCACTCCTGTTGTCTAAATGCAAGTATTTAGCCGTATTTTTCTACTTTTAGTGGTTTCGATATGTAGACAATGTACATCCCTGTCTTTAGTTTTGACTTAACTGTGGGTTTAAGCGTTGCCATAGTTTTAATAATTAGTGAAATGTTTAATACTTTTAGAACTTGTTTTACAATTCATTTATTCATGCACAATCAGAATTAAATCTGGTCAACATGGCCTGAAAATCTGGTCAACAAATTGGGGTACTTACCCAACACGTTCTGCACGCATAACGTGCAGAATATGAGCAAAAAGAAGCGATGCAAGTACCTGTTTTCCAAGTCCTTGCCTCGTATTCACTAATTTTCAGCATCTTTCGATTATTCCTCGACAGCTGCCTGCGCGGCGGCGAGGCGGGCGATGGGCACGCGGAAGGGCGAGCAAGATGCGTAGTTCATGCCGATCTTGGCGCAGAACTTCACTGAGCTGGGCTCACCACCATGCTCACCGCAGATACCGCAACGCAGGTCGGGACGTACCTCACGGCCTTCCTTGACGGCAAACTTGATGAGACGGCCGACACCCTTCTGGTCGAGCACCTGGAACGGGTCAACCTTCAGGATCTTCTTGTCGAGGTATACAGGCAGGAACGAAGCGATGTCGTCGCGGCTGTAACCGAAGGTCATCTGCGTCAGGTCGTTAGTACCGAATGAGAAGTACTGAGCCTCCTCGGCAATGCGGTCGGCGGTCAGGGCAGCACGAGGAATCTCAATCATCGTACCAATCTCGAACTCAACCTCCATGCCGTACTCCTGGAACACTTCCTTGGCGGCGTACTGGATAACCTCCTTCTGCTGCTTCAGCTCGTAGAGCGTACCAATCAGCGGAACCATGATCTCGGGCATCGGGTTCTTGCCTTCCTTCTTCAGCTCGCAGGCAGCACTCAGGATAGCCTTGGTCTGCATAGCGGTGATTTCGGGGAAGGTGATACCCAGACGGCAACCACGGTGACCCAGCATCGGGTTGTTCTCAGCCAGCGAAGCTACGCGGCGCTGGATAGTCTCCAGAGAGACGCCCATCTCATCAGCCATGGTCTGCTGACCAGCCAGATCGTGGGGAACGAACTCGTGCAAGGGAGGATCGAGCAGGCGGATGTTGACGGGCAGACCGTCCATAGCCTCCAGGATGCCCTTGAAGTCAGCCTTCTGGTAAGGCAGCAGCTTGGCGAGAGCCTTCTCGCGTCCGGCAACGCTGTCAGAGAGGATCATCTCACGCATGGCGATGATCTTCTTGTCCTCGAAGAACATGTGCTCGGTACGGGTCAGACCGATACCCTTGGCACCGAACTGACGAGCCACCTGTGCATCGTGCGGGGTGTCGGCATTGGTACGAACCTGCAGTTTGGTATACTTGTCGCAGAGGTCCATCAGCTCCTTGAAGTCACCAGACAGCTCAGCAGCCTTTGTGGGCACCTCGCCGGCATAAACCTGACCCGTTGTACCGTTCAGAGAGATATAGTCACCCTCCTTATATACTACGCCGTCTATCTCAACGGTCTTGTCCTTATAGCTTACATTCAGCGAACCTACGCCAGACACGCAGCACTTACCCATACCGCGAGCCACAACGGCAGCGTGTGATGTCATACCGCCACGTGCGGTGAGGATACCCTCAGCTGCTGACATACCTGCGAGGTCTTCCGGAGATGTCTCTATACGTACAAGCACCACCTTGTGACCATCATCGTGCCAAGCCTGTGCATCGTCAGCGTGGAATACTATCTGTCCACATGCAGCACCTGGGCTTGCAGGCAGACCCTGAGCTATAACCTTAGCGGTTGTGAGGGCCTTCTTGTCAAATACTGGGTGCAGCAACTCGTCGAGCTTCTGTGGCTCGCAACGCATGATAGCAGTCTTCTCGTCTATCTTGCCTTCGTGCAGCAGGTCAATAGCGATCTTCACCATAGCGGCACCTGTACGCTTACCGTTACGTGTCTGCAGGAACCACAGCTTGCCCTCCTGCACGGTGAACTCCATATCCTGCATATCGTGGTAATGCTCCTCCAGCTTCTCCTGAATGCTGTTCAGCTGCTGGTAAATCTCTGGCATAGCCTCCTCCATAGAAGGATACTTGCTCACGCGCTCCTCCTCTGAGATGCCTGCACGCTCTGCCCAGCGCTGTGAGCCGAGCTTTGTAATCTGCTGAGGTGTGCGGATACCTGCAACAACGTCCTCACCCTGTGCGTTCACAAGGTACTCGCCGTTGAACACGTTCTCACCATTGGCGGCATCACGGCTGAAGCAAACACCCGTAGCAGATGTGTCGCCCATATTGCCGAATACCATTGCCATAACGCTGACAGCGGTACCCCACTCGTCAGGTATTCCTTCCATCTTACGATAGAGGATGGCGCGCTCGTTCATCCATGAACGGAACACGGCGCAGATGGCGCCCCAAAGCTGCTCGATAGGATCGCTGGGGAAGTCCTTGCCTGTGCGCTCCTTGATGGCGGCCTTGAACAGCTGCACCAGCTTTTTCAGCTCGTCGACATTCAGGTCCTTGTCCAGCTTCACGCCACGCTCAGCCTTCACCTTCTCGATGATTTCCTCAAACGGGTCGATGTCGGTCTTGTTCACGGGCTTCATCTCGAGCACCACGTCGCCGTACATCTGCACGAAACGACGGTAGCTGTCGTACACGAAGTGGGGGTTTCCTGTCTTCTTCACCATGCCTTCAGCCACCTCGTCGTTCAGACCGAGGTTGAGGATGGTGTCCATCATGCCGGGCATAGAAGCGCGGGCACCTGAGCGGACCGAGACGAGCAGAGGATTCTCCTTGTCGCCGAACTTCGAGTTCATCAGCACCTCGATGTGCTTCACGGCTGCGGTGACATCGTCGTTGAGCAGTTCCATGATTTTCTGCTGACCTACCTGATAGTACTCGTTGCAGCAGTCAGTAGTGATGGTGAAACCAGGAGGAACGGGAACACCCAGCAGGTTCATTTCGGCCAGGTTAGCGCCCTTGCCGCCCAGTTCCTCACGCATTTTTGCATTACCTTCGGCTTTACCGTTGCCGAAGAGGTAAACTCTCTTTTGACTCATTAGTTTTTAAATATTAACGATAAATAATAACGTGTTTTTTTTTGAATTGTGCAAAGATACACGATTTTCTGCACACTGCCAAAGAAAAAGTAGAAAATTTTTTCTTGCCGGCCTCACATTTAGCATTTTTTTCCTAACGCAGCCTTACAATTCTTATTCCGTCGGCGTTCTTCCTGTTCTTAAGATACTGCTGCATGGTGATACTCTCTTCCACCACTTTCTTATGCTTGCTGGAGGCGTCGATCATGTGCAGGCCGTCGTCGTGCCACACTGCGATGCCCAGATGGGCAATGTCGAGGCCGGGGGTAAGGCTGGTGATGGCAATGATGTCGCCATTGCTGACGGTGTGCCTCAGCTCACGGCTATCGGCGAGCTGGCGCGTGGGGATATAGCGGTACTTGCGTCCTGTCAGGTCTTGTTCCTGTGCCGTGATGCGAGGCAGATACTCAGGATGTTTCTTCAGTGCGACGTATGACTGCGGATGCTTTGTCATATAGTCAACTTTTACCTTCTGCAAGGCCGTAAACGGTGGATTGGGACTCTGAATCTCTGTCACGAAGCCCAGCCGCGAGTTGTCGCGCATCCAGTCAGTAAAATAATGTATGCGCGAGGGGTAGCCGTCGCATACGCCGTTCCAGTAGCGCTGCATGTGCAGCTGGTGCACAAACTGCCGGAAGGTGGTCTCGCCGCGCCGACTGCACAAAGTGAGGGTCACCACCACATCGACGTAGGTGGTGCAGTCCAGTTCGCGAGTGTTCAGCACCAATCGTTCATCGTCGGGGTAGAGCTCCAGCGTATGTGCGACGTAGGGTTTGCCTAAGAACTTTCTTGCGAAGTAGAGCACGTCCTGCCCTTTCTCTAATCCTTTCACGCCGTTGTCGGCCAACAATTGCTCAATGAGGATACTGTCTGCCGCCTCATAGTGGCAACGCTCTTGCGCCACTGCATGGCTGAATGGCAGCTGACAAATGACCAATGTCAAACCTATCAGCCACCATTTCCTTCTTGTCTGTAAGTATGTCTTTTTCATTTCTTTGGGAGTTAAAGTGGAAGTTAAAGTGGGAGCATTATTTCTGCTTATCCCGCCTGTATTTCTTTTTCAGTCCGAAGTTGTAGCCTATGTAGACGTTCATCGATCCGAAAGTGTTGTTTGTGCGGAAGCGGGGCTTGTGGTAGTTGTTGGTATGCACGATGACGTTGGCTCCTGTATACCACCGCATGTTGTTGTATACGACGCCGAAGCGCCCGATGCCGTCGAGGTTGACATTTTGGAAGTCGAAGCCCTCTTTGCTGTTGCCCACAGCGTCGCCCTCACTTTTCTTGTAGCACAATGCGCCCTGCAGACTTGCTGCGAAGAGCCAGTTCTTGTGAAACACCCAGTTGTAGGCATAGCCGCCGGAGATGTTGAAGTCGTCGTAGCTGACATTTCTGATCATCAGCCCTGAGTCCAAGGGCACGGTGTTATTCCCCAGACAGTCGTCGACAAGGTGCTGCAGGCGCTGATGGTCAACGTCGAGCGAGTTACGAGTGTAGCCCATGCCCGCCATCCACGATCCGCAGCTCACCTTCTGCTGTGTGCTCTGGCTGAAGGCTGCAGGATACGAGAATCGCTTATGATTAAAGATGTAATAGATGTTGAAACCGGTGATGCCGGCCCTGACGCCGCTGAAGGGCTTGTGCTCCAATGGCTGTGTGTAGACATTCTTTCCCAGATAGGCGTCGCGCAGCTTGTAGTCGTTGCCTGTGCGGCGGTAGAAGAGGTCGATGCCTATCTGCGAGCTGTAGATGCTGAAGTCCAGCTGCTGCTTGATGTGTGACAGGTCGATGTTGCCCAGCTCAAAGGTGTAGCCGGCGAAGAACCACTTCCATCCGAAGTAGGGGCCAATCTTCATCTTCATGTCGGGCGAGAAAGTGATGGACTGCGGTTCCTTCCCTGCGCTGCGTAGGGTGAAGATGTCGTAGTTATGTGTGACTTGCAGCATGACGGTGAAGACATAGTGTTGCGGTTCTATGAAGTGGGTGTCGAAGCGGTCGAAGTTGCGCACGGTCTCACGCACCAGCGAGTGGTGTCTCACGCTGTCGGTCTGGGCAGAAGAAGTGAGAATCATGAAGTAAGAAGTAAAAAATGTCACCATCCCCCTTATTATCCACGACTTATAATGACCGAATGTGTTCATCACTTCTTTCTTCTTACTTTCATATCTTCCCTAAGATGCGGTCCAGTACCCAGTTGGTGGGTGTGGCCGACACGCTGGTGCAGGAGCAGACGCCAAACCCCTGCAAGTGCTCGATGACGCTCTTTATCAGCGGAAACTGCACGTAGGGCGGGTTGGGCACCTCTATGACTTCTGTGCCATGACTGATGTGCAGTTCTATGGGGGCATAGTTGAAGACAGAGAAAGCCATCGACCCCTGTGTGCCGATGATGAGTATGCGGTCGGTGCGCGCCGACTCGTGTGCCACAAAGCTCCACGAGCCGCT
>JAEEGH010008036.1_pt1 | contig 25108 bp, 21 predicted proteins | sample 9134181 | NCBI WGS metagenome assembly JAEEGH01 (sample SAMN16246544, study PRJNA631951) | gut metagenome | biome: gut microbiome; feature: rumen; material: DP-attached | host: Bos | place: Iran: Karaj | collected 2018-10
AGTACTCGTTGAGATCGTTGTAGGTGGCCCTGCAGGCGTGCAGGGTCAGTAACATCCTCTTCTCCTGTTCAGGTTTAGGGAAGAGCTGGATCTTCACGGTACGATATGGCATCGTTTTTCATACGTTGTTAAGGAGTATATAAAGTTCACAGGGGGAGGTCGCCGAAAGTACCGAAAGTGACCGAAACTGAAATCTGATTGACCAAAAGACAACTCAATCAACCAATCGATTTCCACACAATTCGTTATAGAGCCTATAAGATTTAGGTCCTACGGTACGCGGGAAACATATCCCTGAACACCACGGCATCCTTCTCAATGAGCGGCGACTCGCAGATGAACGTGCAGTCCTGCTTGGAATCGTTCAGGATATCGGCCAAATACTGCATGTCTGGCTCCTTCTCCGAGAGAGGCAGGTGGGAGATCTCTCCCTTGTCCCCGTACTTGATGCAGCTGATATGGAAGTGGGCTATCGGTCCGACCAATCCGAAGTACTCGTCGATGAGGTCCTGCATGTCCTGCTTGGTCTTCAGGCAACCGACCCCCCTGGCATGGACGTGGGCGACATCGAGGACGGGTCTGACCCCGTCCACCGAATCCATGACCTGCGCGATCTCCTTCAGAGTGCCGAACTGGCCCTTCTTGCCCATGGTCTCCACCCCGAGGATGACGTCCTTGATCCCGAGGTCGTCCATCCTGTTCCTGCATTCGGTCAGCCCCTTGATGACGTTCTCGGTGGCGGTCTCGGGATGCTTCCCGTAGGACGCCGCATGGATCACGATGAGATATGCCCCTAGGTTGTGGGCCGCTTTCACGGTGTCCATCACCCACTCGACGCTCTTCTCGATGGTCTCGGGGGTCTCGGAGTTGAAACTGATGAAATACGGTGCATGGCAGCTGAGACGGATATCCAGGGATTTGGCGCACTCGCCGATCTTCCTGGCACGCTCCTCGGTGATGCGTGCTCCGCGCACGAACTCCACCTCGAGGGCGTCGAGCCCCAGATCGCGGGTGTACTGGAGTGATTTCTCCGGGTCGCTCTTGGTTCCTACTGCGGGATATCCTGCCGGGCCGAATCTCATGCCGGGGAGATGGACTCGCAGTTATTTTAGACGTACGTTGAAAGATTTTTGTATTCTCGAGCAATCGAGAACGCATGGAACTCAAGATGGAGATCGCACTGGATCCCACCCTCGGATGCGGGCAGGCCCACCGCTGGAGAAAGCAGGCAGACGGCTCGTGGCAGGGGGTCATCGGGAACAGCGTGGTCACCATGTGCCAGACATCCGACGGAGTGTCCTTCGAAGGAGGCGATCCGGCCGCTGTCGGGGAGTATCTCCGGGCGGACGACGACCTCCGTGAGATCATAAGATGCATCAGCAGGGCCGACCCTTACGTGGCGGAACTGTCGTCGAAATGTCCCGGCCTCCGCATCCTCAAACAGCCTGAGTGGGAGTGCCTCGGAACCTACCTCCTGGCGACCAACGTCAACGTCAAGCGCATAGCGAAGATGGTGGAATCGGTATGCGACCACTTCGGCACCGACCTCGGCGAGAGGAGGGCGTTCCCCACCCCGAAGCAGATCCTCGACCGCAGGGAGTGCATCGGCGAATGCAGGCTGGGGTTCAGGGAATCCCGCTTCATCGAGCTCGCCGAGAGGATGGAATCAGGCGATATCGACCTCGAGCGCATGAAGGAGCTCGATTACTCCGGACTGGTGTCGGAACTCCAGGGCATCAAAGGGGTGGGACCCAAGGTGGCCGACTGCGTGGCCCTCTTCGGTTTCGGAAGGCTCGAAGCGTTCCCCGTGGACGTGCGCATCCAGAAGGTCGTGGAGAACATCTACGGCGTGACGGGGAGCTACGAGAAGGTATCCCGCTTTGGCATGGAGAGATTCGGCGCTTACGCTGGATATGCACAGGAATTCCTTTACCACGCGGAGTTCATCTGAACTCGACGTTGGAACCGAGAACGCAGTTGGGGACTTCGTAGCCGGTGGTCTGGGCGTAGATGTCGGCCAGCAGTCCGCACTGACGGACAAAGGAGCAGATGCGGCAGAGTTCGAGGACGGTCTCGCCCTGCTTCTCGTGTATCGCCTTGGCACTCTTCTTGATCTCACTGATGAAGGGAGGGTAGTGGGGGCTGTTCTCGATGAGTGCGCTTCCGCCTCTCTTTTTCTTGAGGTACTGGGAGATTGCCGCGTCAGTCACTCCGAAAAGACGACCCACGTCCGCCTGTTTCATGTGGTAGGTGTCGACAAGCTCCTTAGCGAGTTCTCTCCTAATTGTGGGAAGAACGTACCACACCACAATCTCGCACGGGGTCTTCATGCATAAGCATCATCGATATTATTAATAAAACTTTACATTCTTCTTAATTCATTTGATGATTCAATCAATATGATTATAGACATATGTATATCCATCTTTAAGGTGTGTTTGACAGGCATTTTGATAAAATTGAATGGTTTGAATAATCGTTCATCCATTCCGCACAATTGATGACCGGTAAACTAACAATCACAGGCCAGGATTGGTCTTGCAGTAGAATTCTGACGCGTCCCAATCGTCGTCCGCCTGGTCGGAACCCTTGCTCAGGGACACACCGAAGATGCGTGCAGTGTCCTCCAGATACTTGCGGGCGAGGTCCGAACCCTCGAACTCCTCCATCTTGGCGGCGGTGGGGGTGACCTTGCCCTTGAAGTGACCGATTATCTTGGTGCCGGAGAATATCACGGAGACGCTCGAACCGCACTCCTTCTTGATGAGATCCCTCAGGTACAGACTGAGGTTGTCCTGCGTGTTCAGGAGGAACATGCCGGTGAAGGGGCGGACCTTGGAGTTCACATCCTCGGAGAGCATCCAGTACAGGGAGGGATCGCCCTCGAGGAGGAATCCCTTGGAGATGTATCCCTCGTCCTCCAGCTCGGCGAGGATCTTCCTGGTCACGGCCATCCTGCTGTTGAGGAACTGTGCCAGACGCTCCGCCGAGAAGATGCCGAAGTCCTTGAAATGCCAACGTGCGATCTGCTTCAGGGCCTCCTCCTGCGTCATGTCGGCGGGTTCCGCCAGACAGTATGCGGAGTCCCCGTCCTGGTAGATCAGCGACAGACGGGTCATCTCGGAGATGGTCTCGGTGGTGACCTTGTATGAATAGGGCGACTGGAACATGAGATTCTTCTTGCTGATGGGCTGCTTGGCGGCCACGATCTTCTGCAGGGCGACCTGCTCGCCGGTGAGCGGTACCTTCTTGGCGGTGCGGAGCACGGGCAGGCGGGCGGGGTCGATGTAGCCCACGTAGGTGGGGCAGAGGATGGACTTCACCACGGTGCCGAGCTCCATCTGCTTCTTGAGGCTGGTGCGTCCCGCCACGCGGCAGGGCAGCTCCTGGTCGCTGCGGACGTATCCCCTCTCGGCGATGAGCTCGTCGAAGGTGCCGAAGCGGGAGGTCTTCTCCAGCCTCTGCTTGCGGAAGATGTAGCTCAGGGCCTCGTCGTGGGTCATGACCCTGGTGACGAACCTTCCCTTGGCGTAGAATCCGTTGATGAACACGTATCCGAATTGCGAAAGGGTATCCTTCACGGAACCGTCCAGGTCGGCGGCGTCCACCGACAGGATCTCGCGGATCCTGATGATCTCGATACCCTTCTGGCGGTAGAAGTCCATGAACTTGTCGAGCGCGGTGAGGACGTCGGAGAGCATCTCGGGGGAGTCCAGGTCGACCGACCTGACCTCCACGCAGCCGGACATCTCCCATATCTCCATGGCGCCGATGATGCGGGAACCCCTGGTGACGGGGTAGATCCACCTGTCGCCGTACCTGGCGGAGATCTCGGCCCACTTCGAACCCAGGTCGGGATCGAAGAGCGAAAGCACGCGGACCTCGGAGGGGGGCTCGGAAAGGGATTCGAGAGCGGGCAGCTCGTCGGGCATCATGTACATGGGGGCCTGTCCCGGGCCCACCAGGATCTGCACCGCGCCGATTCTCCTCACGGCGGCGGCGATTTCCTCGTCGGGGATGCTGACGAGATACCTCACCGCCATGGTGGGGACGGGGCCGAAGGCGCGGATCGCCTTCTCCACTATCTCGTCGCAGGGGTTCTCCTCCGGGAGCTCGGGCTCGTAGCTCACATAGTAGTTCTCGGTACCCCAGTCCTCCCTGTCGCCGAAGGCGCGGATGACCTTGAGGGACCTGTCGAGACGCATGACGGCCTCCTTGGCGCGGTCCTTGTCCATGCCGGTGGCGGCCACCAGCTCCCTGAGGGTTATGCCGTTCCCGCTGCCCTCGATCCTGCGCAGAAGTTCGGCATCCTGGGACTCTGTGGAATCCACCCTGAAGTAGGCGTACTTGGCGGCGTCCTCGGCGAGGATGAAGCGCACCCTACCGCGGCAGAACCTGCCGAGGAGAATCCTTCCGTCGCGGCGCATCTGCTGCCACTCCTCAAGGTCGAAATCCTTCACCCTGTTGTACACGTCGATCTCGCTGCCGGCGGTGACGTAGAATTTGAAGAAGTCCTCTATCGAGTCGAAGCTCTCCCCCTTGGTGAGGCGGTAGCTCTCGACGGTCTCGAAGTCGTAGACGTTGCTCTTGCCGGTGCGCAGCTTCTTGCGGTCGGAGGCGAGCATGTACTGGTCGTTCTCGGAGATCAGGAACCTCCCCTTGGCCACCTCGCCGCTGGCGACGAGCGATTCCAGGGATGCCGAGACGGAGTCGTCCGGGATGTTGAGGGCGAAGGCCGTCTCCTCAACGGTGACAGGCGCGAAGCACCCGAGGTGCCTCATGATGACGGCGTCCACCGCCGCGGGGTCGGTGCCCTCGGGAGGGGTGCACCTGGAGAAGTACCAGCGGTTGTTCTCGGTGATGCCTGTACGGGTGATGAGGTACATGGACTCCAGCTTCCTGACGGACCTGAAGACGATGTCCTCGGAGACCTCCACCTGGGAATGGACGTCGCTCAGCAGGGTGTCCTGGCCGATGAGGCCGTAGACCTGCTGGTCGATCTCGTTGAGGGTACGGTCGCGGACGGTGGCCGCGGCATAGACCGGCACCTCGGACTTCGCCATGATGTGCACCTCGTCCAGGAAGACTGTTCCGATCCTGCCTTCGCGGATGAGCTCGCGGATCCATCCGTCGACGGTCTTCTTGTCGGGGTCGCAGTAGGGATAGATGCTCCTGCCGCGCTCCCTGAAGGCCTGCAAGGGGCCGGTGCGCATGAGCAGGCCGGGGATGTCGTCCTTGGACGTGACCCTGCCGATCTTCTGCCTGAAGTACTGGGTGACCTTGTCGGCGTCGAACTCGAACTCCTTTATGTTGTCGCCGAGGGCCCTCTCGAGGACCTTCCTGTGGAGCTCCTTGAGAAGCGCGGTACGGTCCTCCATGAGGACGATGTCGGAGAATCCGGAGAGGATAACGCTGTGGGCGAAGGGCGAGGGGGTCCCGTCGAAGGGGATGGTGGTGACGCCCATCTTCCCGGACTCTATCATTCCGAGGACCACGCGGGCGTTGTTGATGTCCATGTCGTCCTCGAGGATCTCCCTGTAGGTCTCCTCGATGACGGGCTCGTTCTCCATGTCCCTCAGCATCTCCAGCAGGTAGGTGGAGCGGATCTGCTGACGGTTGACCGAGATGGAGCGGCCCATGTAGTTGCGGAGGATCATGAAGCTGCGGGAGGCGGTGTGCCTGAAGCGGAGCTTGAAGATCTCGGAGTCCTTGACCGCCTTCCTGAGCACCGGCTCGAGGTCCGCGGTGTCGAGCATTCCGGGCACCTGGGTAATGTCGATCCTGTGCGTGGTCCCGATCATGAAGTTGTCGTCGGTGATGGTCACCGAGACGTTGGCGCCGGTGAGGGTGGTGATGCGGTACGCGTAACCCCTGGAGAGGGCGTCGTTCACGCGCCTGCCGAATGGATAGTGGAAGATCAGCCTCTGGTTGCCGGAGGGGTCGATGTACTCCTCGATGGCGAGCCTGTCGATGTCGGGGACGAATCCGGCGGTGGCGGCCTGTTCGCTGAAATATGAGATCAGGGAACGGGCGGAACCGTCGTCGATGTCGAACTCCCTGCAGAGGAAGTCGATCTTGTCGGGACGGGAGCCGGCGATGAGCTCGGACATCTCCTTCCTGAAGCGGGCCACGTCCATGGAAAGGTCGAAGGAACGAGGCAGCATCTCCCCCGCCCACGAGGGCACGGTGGGCTTCCTGCCGTTGGCCTCCTTGACGAAGGCGGTCATGCCCTTGGAGCGGACGAACTCGAGGCTGCGCCCTCCCAGGACGAAGACGTCTCCAGGGGAAAGCCTCTCGACGAACTTCTCGGACAGCTCTCCGGCCACGGAACCGTAGCTGGTGATGACGCGGTAGTTGGCCTCCTCCGGGATGGTTCCCAGGTTCATGAAGTAGATCATGCGGGCGCCCTTCTTCTTCCCGAACTGGTTGCTCTCGGTGTCGTACCAGATTTTGGAGTACACGCCCTCGTGCTCCTCCTTGCTGCCGAGGTAGCCGAGGACGTTCATGAACTTCTCGCGGGAGAGGTTGTGATAGCAGTAGGAGGACCTCACGAGATTGTAGGCATCTTCTACGTCCCACCTGCGGTCGAGACTCATTCCGACAACTGCCTGGGACAGCACGTCCAAGCAGTTCTCGGGGATGCCTACGCGGTCGATGTCGTGGCGGTGGGCGGCCCTGCACATGACGGCGCACTCGGAGAGGTCGTCGGGGTCGAAGACGATGAGCCTTCCCTTGGCGATCTTGCCGAAGCTGTGTCCGCTGCGCCCGATCCTCTGCAGTCCCTTCGCAACGGATTTGGGGGAGCCGATCTGACAAACGAGGTCGACGGAACCGATGTCGATACCTAACTCCAGAGAAGTGGAGGAGACGACGCACTTGATCTCTCCCTTCTTGAGGCGCTCCTCGACGTCGAGACGGGTGTCCTTGCCGAGGGAGCTGTGGTGGACCTCGATGTTCTCGAGTCCCCTCTCCTTGAGCTTGTAGACCACCGCCTCGGCACCGGAACGGGTGTTGGTGAAGATCAGGGTGGTCTCGTGCTGGTCGACCAGCTCCTTGAGGCGGTCGTACATCATTGAGCTGACCACGTCGGTGGGCAGGGCGGTCATGTCCTCGGTGGGGCAGATGACCTTCAGGTCGAGGACCTTCTTGGAACTCGACTGGATGAGGATGACGTCCCTGTCGCTGCCGTCGGGGTTGAATCCCACCAGGTATCTGGCGACCTCCTCGATGGGGGCCACGGTCGCGGACAGGCCGATGCGGGTGAAATCGTGCTCGCAGTAGTTCCTGAGCATCTCGATGGTCAGGGAGAGGAAGGCGCCCCTCTTGGAATCGCAGATGTCGTGGATCTCGTCGAGGATGAGCCACTCGGCGCCCATCAGCTTCTCCTTGAACTTGGGGGAGGCCAGGATGAGGGCCATGGACTCGGGGGTGGTGATGAGGATGTGCGGAGGATGCCTGACCATCTTCTGCCTCTCGTTCTGGGGGGTGTCTCCCGAACGGACGGCCACGCGGATCTCCGGCACCTTCATGCCCTTGCGGGCGGCCAGCTCCCTCATCTGCTCCAGGGGGTCGCTGAGGTTCCTCTTGACGTCGTTGGCGAGGGCCTTCAGCGGGGAGATGTAGATGCAGTAGATCTTCTCCTCCAGGGTCCCCTCGTCGGAGTACTTGATGAGCTGGTTCAGGATGCTGGTGAAGGCGGTGAGGGTCTTTCCGGAACCGGTAGGGGAGGAGATCAGCACGTTCTTCCTGTCGTGGATGACAGGGATCGCCATGGACTGGGGTTCAGTCAGGGATGTGAAACGTTCCTTGAACCACATGGATACCAGTGGTTCCATCAATCCTAGCACCTCTTCGGTGGAATATACCTTGCTTACCTTCTCCATGCTTCACCAGCCAAATATGGAATCGTATACGCTAACCAACGGTCATATTTTAGGGTTGTGCGCGCAGCCGCGTGCGCGAACGGGAACACGCAAAAAATAAAACGCTAAAACAGGATTAGGGCGCAATGAGGAACGGAATCGCCGTAGCGCTCGCACTCGCCGTGTTCTTTTCAGCTATGGCTGTACCGTTCGCCATGAACGATTCCTCGGATGCAGCTACGCAGGACGTCACCATCAAAGGGATCATCGTCGAAAGCGGAGAATCCGGGCCCATTGCGGTCAAGGATGTCAAGGTCACATTGAAACAGGAGTCCCTGACGCCCGGCGATCCTGCGATCACGGGTGAATCGACCACGTCCGCTACGGGAGAATTCTCCGTGGACATGGATGGAATCGACACCGCACGCGTCATCGAATGCACTTTCTCCAAGGAGGGATACTCCGCATTCTACTATCCGGCTTCGATCTCCGAGAACGAGACCACCAAGAAACTGGAATTGAGCCTCGCCGGCCTCACACCCACCACTGTGGACACCAGGAAGGTCTACACCCTCGTCGAGACTAACGATCTCGGCCATGCCATCGTGATTTCCGATACCAGGGTCCCCGCGGCATTCACCGTCTCCGGGGCAGGGGACAAGGGACTCTTCAACGCCCAGATCACCCTCACCAGCGGCGCCAGCACCTACAAGGGAATCACCAACTACGAAGGAGTCTGCACCATCAGCAAGGTCCTCGTCGGAGACTACCAGATCCGTGTGATCTGCGACGGATACGAGATGTACACGGGCAACGTCAGCATCTCGAAGACCACCGGACAGATCCCCATAACCCTGGTCCAGAAGGAGATGCCCACCTATCTGGGCATGACCCTCTACCACATCCTGATGCTCTTCGGAATCGTCATCGGACTGGTACTCGTCAGCGTGGCCTACGTCCTCTGCACCAGGACCTGGAAGGGTGTCGACAGCAGCGACTGAGCTCACTGCATCTTGGCGAGATTCTCGGCTACCTTTTGTTTAACGTTCTCGTAAAGGCTGTTGCCGCTGGCATCGATGGCCACGATGAGGGGCCCGAGGGATTTGGTCTGGAACTGCCACAGGGCCTCGGGCATACCGAGGTCGGCCCAGTCGTGGCCGGTGACCCTGGCGAGTCCCTCCGCATAGGTTACGGCGACGCCTCCGGTCGCTGCCAGATAAACGCAGCCGACCTCCTTCATGGCCTCGACGACCTCCTTCGACATGCCTCCCTTGCCGATGATGGCCCTGATCCTGAACTCCCTGATGAAACGGGGTTCGAGAGCGTTCATCCTGGCACTTGTGGTCGGACCGGCGGCCACGACGCTCCAGGAACCGTCCTGGTTCTGCTTCATGATGGGGCCGCAGTGATAGAGCGCGGCCTCGTTCAGGCAGACCGGGACGTCCTTCCCCTCGTCGAGGTATTCGAGGGCGCGGATGTGGACCTCGTCGCGTCCGGTGACTACCGGTCCGGTGATATTGACGATCTCCCCTAGCTTGAGGGACCTGACGGTCTTCTCGTCGAGGGGGGAGTACAGGTTCTTCATATCCTGGCCCCCTGCGAGTACTCCACGTCGCTGTCGGTGATCCTGACGGATGCCCTCCTGGTCGCCCAGCAGCCGATGTTGACCGCCACGGGAAGACTGGCGGTGTGGCAGGCGGCCTTCCTGACCTTGACGCCCAGGACGGTGGTGTCTCCGCCGAGGCCCATGGGTCCGAGACCGCTCTGGTTGATCTTCACGAAGAGCTCCTCCTCCAGGGCCTGGATCTCGGGGTCCGGGTCCTCCTCGTCGAGGGGCTCGAGGAGAGCGCGCTTGGCCATGGCCACGCACTCGTCGGCGGTGCCGCCGATGCCCACGCCGACGATTCCGGGGGGACAGGGGCGTCCACCCGCGTCGATGACGGATTCGATGACGAATTTCTTGACCCCTTCCATCCCGTCGGAGGGGTTCAGCATTTTCAGGCGGGTCATGTTCTCCGAGCCCGCGCCCTTGAGCAGCAGGGAGATCTCGGTGAAGTCGTCGTCGGTGGGGATGAAGTGGATGCAGGGCATGCCCTCGCCCAGGTTGTTGCCGTAGTTGGTGCGGATGATGGGGTCCACGGTGTTGGGCCTCATGGGGATGGCCTTGGTGGAGTTCTCCACCGCCTCGCGGATGTCCTTCACGATGGAACTGTCGAACCTGCCCCGGACGTAGAAGATGGGGATTCCGGTATCCTGGCACATGGGCTTGGAGAGGTGCTCCGCCTTGCGGACGTTCTCCATGATCGCCGCCAGCTGGGTGGCTGCGGCGGGATTGGACTCCCAGCCCGCGGCGGCTTCCAGGGCCCATCCGATGTCGGCGGGCAGCCTGGTGTTGGCCAGACGGAGCAGGTTCTCGATGATCTTTTCTCTGGGTTCGGGAAGTTTGACGACCATTTTCATACCTCACTGGGGCACATAGTAGAGGATCCCGTCGATCCTGACGACCTTGACGGTGTCGCCGATGACGGCGTCGCGGGGGACCAGGATGTCCTTGACGGAGTAGTTGGTGGGGTCCATGACCTGGATCTCGCCGGATGACTGCGATATTACATCGGCGGTCTCCAGCTCGGTGGACTTGGCGTAGACCTTGAGCTCGGGCATGTTGGGGCGCCTGACGGTCATGTCCGCGAAGTTGTTGAGGGACTTGATTTTGCCGCCGGAGTTGGAGACGCGGGTAAGAAGGTAGTACTTCTTGCCGTAGCGGACCACGTCCCCGAGGTGGAACTCGGGCAGGCGGACCAGGTAGGACACGCGGTACATGTCCTGTCCGTCACGGGTCTGTCCCACCAGTTTGGAGGACTCATCGGTCTCGGCGCAGTAGATGTCGCCGAGCTCCTTGGTGAGCTCCCTGCCGAGCGCTATCATGGAGAGATAGACATCGACCCCTCCGGGGACGATCTCCATCTTGGTGATGAATGCGTTGGGATTGGTGGTGGCTGCGTCGTCGACGAAGCGCTCCACCTTCTCCAGGACCTCGTCCTGCATCTCCTGGGACAGCGTCTTCTCGGAGGTGCGGATCTGCAGGATGGCCTCGTAGTAGTTGCCGGTCCTGCGGGAGCAGATCTTGCAGACGGTGTTCTTCACGCGGACGATGGTGGATGCGGAAGCATCGGCCTCGAAATCCGCGATGGCGAGCTTGCAGTTGACCGTGACCGCGTAGTTGTAGTTGTCGCGGGGGACGATGGTGGAGGTGCTGCTGACCAGCTTGGCCTCCTTGATGATGTTGAGGGCGAACTTGGCCGAGAGGGAGATGGCCTTCTCGGGCGCCATGGATTGGTACTCCCCCCTCCAGAGGAACTGCCCGCAGCTGGTGCAGACGAACAGGTCGACGTGGTCCGGGAGGGAGACGAGCATGCGGTCCTTGAGGAAACAGGTCATGCACAGTCCGTTCACGGTGTGCTCGGTGGACACGCCGCATTCGACGCAGAATCCGTTCACATCCTCACCGCCTGTGCGTGCTTCACCTCACCGATGGTGAGGATGCGGGCCCCGCTGATGAGGCCCTCCCTGAGGGCCAGCTCGACGATGCGGTTGCCGACGATGTTGAGGATGGTGAACTGGCCGATGTTGTCGAGGATGAACTCCTCCTCCGCCAGCACGCCCTTGTAGAAGGGCTCGGCGACGGTGAAGGTCATGCCGTCGCCCTTGAAGGTCTGTCCGAGGATCTCCTCGTCGCAGATGGCGACGACGGTCTCGGTGGGGTGCTTGTGCACCTTGAAATAGAACTTGTCCGCCATCATACCACCTTATAGATGCCGTTGCTGTCGCGATACAGCGTCGCGCCGTTTATCATCTTCTCGAGCAGGGTGTTCACCTCGTCCGCCGAGATGCCCTCGGACTCGGCGACCGTCTTAATCTCCTTGACGGTCATTCCGTTGGGGTTCGTGCCGATGATTCCGGCAATGACCTTCATCTTGTTGCGCGAGGAGTTGGAACTGGTGGACACCAGACGGTCCATGTCGATTCCTCCGCCCTCCTTGGGCGCGAGCTTGCTGAGGTAGTAGTAGATGAGCTTGATGGCGCGCTCCGCGTCCACCTCCTCCACACGGGGGCTGAGCCTCATCTTGGCCGAGGCCTCGGAGAGACGGACGTACGCCTCCAGCTGCCTGGCGGTGATGGAGATGGCGTTGTGCTTCATACCGTCCATCCTGATCTTCATGAAGGCGTCCTCGATCATCTTGAGGGCGCCCTCCGTCATGACGGGGGTGAGGCGCTTGGAGTACGCGACGTACTTCCTGAGCTTCTCCTGATCGTAATACGGCTTGACGTTGGCGGTCTGCTCCTTGATTTTCTTGAGGTCTATGCCCTCGATCTCCTCGTTGTCCCCGTGCTGGAGCGCCTGTCCGCGGCGGTGCACGTTGAGGATGAACTGGGTGATCTCGCGGTCGTGCCTCTCGTTGGGGGTATCGGTGAGCGCGAAGATGAGGTCGAAACGGGAGATGAGCGCGGGAGGGAGCTCGATCTGCGAGGACAGGGTATCCGCGTCCTGGTCGAACCTTCCCTGCTTGGGGTTGGCGGCCGCCAGCATGGAGCACCTGCACTGAAGGGTGGCGGTGATTCCCGCCTTGGCGACGGAGATCTTCTGCGACTCCATGGCCTCATGGAGCGAGGACCTGTCCTGCTCGGACATCTTGTCAAGCTCGTCGATGCATGCGAGACCCTTGTCCGCCAGGACCAGGGCTCCGGCCTCGAGGGTGTATCCGTCCCCTCCGAAATCGTCCTTGACGGCCGCGGCGGTCAGACCGGCGGCGGACGCCGACTTACCGGACGCGAAGATTCCCCTGGGGGCGAGATTACTCATGTAACGCAGGATCTGGGACTTGGCGACTCCGGGGTCTCCGACCAGCAGGATGTGGGTGTCTCCCCTGGTGGTGGAGCCGTCGTCGTACACCTTGTGGCATCCTCCGAAGAGCTGCAGGGCGATGGCCTGCTTGACCTCGGTCATACCGTAGATGGTGGGGGCGATGGAGGCCACGATGTGCTCGAAGAGCAGGGGGTCCCTCGACATCTCCTTGATGGCGAACTCGTCCTTGTCGGTGATGTTGATCTCGTCGTACTCGTGCTGCTGGAATTCCACCGACAGCACGTCGAGGTAGATCTCGAAGCTGGTTGACTTGTCGCGGTCCTGCTTCTCCACAGGCCTGACGATTCCGTTGAGGGTGATCCTGTTACCGGCGGTCAGGAGACCGGTGATATCTTCTTCGACATAGCCGGAGATCTTCTCGGGCTGGGCTCCTCCGCGGAGTCCCTCGGGGTTCTCCTGGATCTCGATCTTCTGGGTGTCGATGAAACGGCACCTCTTGCTGTCGAGGATGAAGCGGTTGGCCTGTTTGTTGCAGGTACCGTTGGTGTTGGGGCACATCAGGGGCTCGCGGATGAACATACCGGACTGCCTCTCCCATACCTCTGCACCGCAGCGGGAGCATTCGAACCTGGCGAAGGTCATGCGGGGTTTGACGGAGGAGACCTTCTTGGCGAGCCCTTCGATGGCTACGAGCTTGCCCAGGTGGTTCTCCCTGAGCTTGCGGATGTCGACCTTCATATCGTGGGGGAGATTGATGATCCTGAGGTGCACGAGGTTCTTGGAATCCCAGCTGGGGGGCATGGCGGCCTGGATGACCTTCTCTCCCAGGGGCAGGCAGATGTCGGGCTCGTCGAGGATGTAGGCGGCGAGGTCGGTGTTGACGAGGTCGATGTCGTTGTACTTCACGCTGACGCTCCTCTTTACCGGGAACGTATCAGCTATCTCCTGTATGGCCTGGCGGTACTCATCTTTGGCGAGGACCTCTTCCCAGACCTCGGTCACATCATTCTCCTGAAACTGCGTCATCCGTATCAAACCCCTTTGGCGCGGCACTCCTCGTCCGCCCACCAGATCCATCCGCCATCCTCGAATGATATCCTTCCCTTCACCAAACCCTCCTTCTTGTACTTGTTGAGGGTCTTGGCGAGGTCGTCGGGACACCTGTACTTGAAGGCCTCTTCGAGCCTCGCGGCAGCCTCCGCCGTGGTCAGGCGGTCGTCGCCGAAGGCTTCCCATATCATCTTCAAAAGGTCGTCCGACATAGCGAACTCAAGACATACCGCGGTCCGTCATAAAGGTAACGTCTCATCCTTTCAGGATGAGTCGTCGGTTTTGCGCGGAGCCGTGATGGCCTCGATGTATTCGTCCTGAATGCGCTCGATATCCGCACCGTCCTTCGCGGAGCGGTACATCTCGAGGACCTCGGCGTTGATCCTCTCGAACTCGGGGGCCCAGTTGAAACGCGGCCTGAACAGGTCGGCCTGCTCGTCCTGACCGAGGATGAGGAGCGAGGCGAAGACCGCCTCGGCGCTGTTGAGCCTCCAGGGCTTGCCCCAGTTGACGGGGTTGGCGGCCACGAAGTAAGGGAGCTTGCGGGCCTTCTCGCCGCGGATATGGGGGATCTCGTCGATGTGGGTCCACGTGAGGTCGAGGACCACGATGCCCCGATGCGCGTACTTCAGGTCGGCAGGACTGAGGGTCTCCTTGCCGAAGGGGGAGAGGACGATGCATCCCGGGGGGATCCTGTTGAGCGGGACCTCTTTGGCGAGACCGAACTTCTCCATGCGCTTGGCGGTGCACTTCTTGGGGTCGCACTGGTCCTTGTCGTAAACCAGGATGGGGATCATGCGGATACCAGGGACCTGAGTTTCTCGGGGTCTGCCATGTTCTCCTTGACCCAGGCGCAGACCTTGTCGGCGAGCTCGTTGAGGCACTGTGCCAGCTCGAAGTCGTCGGTGGCGGTGAACTCGCTGCGCGTGCCCATGTCGGCGAGGATCTGCTTCCCGGCCCAGGGGGACTGTCCGTGCAGCTCGTCGAAGACCTCCTTCTCGGTCCAGACGATGATGTCGTACTCCGCGTCCTCGGGGAGGCGCTTGGTGTCCTGGAAGTCCTTGGAGACCATGCTCCTGAGGTCGATGCCGCGCTGATACATCACCGCCAGAAGATCGCAGTCGATGATGTCGTGCTCGGGCCCTGCGCTGTACGCCTCGTACTTGGTGGGATAGAGTTCGTTCACGAAGTACTCTGCCAGCTGGGATGAGAGGTTGTTCTTGCTGTCCACGAAGAGGACGCGCATCTTCCTCGCATTCTTCTGTTTGTTCATCAGGGCCATGCGGCAACCATGGGATTGTACGTCATAAATTTTGGGGATAGGGATATATCGTATCGAGCCCATGGGAATGCGCTGCGATGATGATCGTTTTATCGAGCTGATCATTGATGAGTGACGGGCGAGCTGAGCAGTATTCTTTCTTCCAGGTACATGGAAAGACATAATACTGCAGAACGAACTCACCGCAGCATGGAACCTGTTTTGCAAGTCGCACTCGACATGATGCAGCTCAAACGCAGCATCGGTATCGCGGCCGAAGCGGTCGAAGGCGGCGCCGACTGGGTGGAGGTCGGTACGCCCCTCATCAAGAGCGAAGGCGCGGAAGCGGTGCGCACCGTCAAGAAGGCCTTCCCCGGACACAAGATCATCGCGGACACCAAGACCATGGACACCGGTGCCTTCGAGGTGGAGATCATGGCCAAGGCCGGAGCGGACATCGTCACCGTGCTCGGTCTCGCCGACGATGCCACCATCTCCGAGGCGGTACTCTGCGGAAGGAAGTACGGCGCCGAGATCATGGTGGACATGATCAATGTGCCAGACAAGGTTGCCCGCGCCAAACAGATCGAGAAACTGGGCGTGGCGTACATCTGCCTCCACATGGGGATCGACTCCCAGATGAGGGGAGAGGACGCGCCCGTCGAGATCCTCAGGAAGATCGTGGCCGAGGTCTCCGTGCCCGTGGCGGTCGCCGGAGGTATCACCTCCGAGACGGTGAAGGACTACGTCGAGGCGGGAGCCTACGACATCATCGTCGGAGGAGGCATCACCAAGACCGACGACATCCGCAAGGCGGCGGCCGATATCAAGAAGGCCATGAAGGGCCTGAAGGTCGATCAGACCATCGCCAAGAAGTACACCGAGGACGACCTCTTCGAGGCGTTCTCCAAGGTATCCACCTGCAACATATCCGATGCGTTCCACAAGCAGGGGGTCATATTCGGACTCCACCCATACATCAAGCACGGCACCAGGATGGTGGGCCGCGCACTCACCGTCCAGACCTGCAACGGCGATTGGGCGAAACCCGTGGAGGCCATCGACCTGGCCAAACCCGGGGACATCATCGTCATCGACGTCGGCGGCGCACCCATCGCAGTGTGGGGCGAGCTGGCCTCCAACTCCGCCATGAACAACGGGGTGAAGGGAGTGGTCATCGAGGGTGCAATCAGAGACATCGACGACATCATCGACCTGGGCTTCCCGGCCTTCGCCAGGAACGCGGTCCCCTGCGCCGGCGAGGCGAAGGGATACGGCGGCATCGGCATGGAGATCATCATCGGAGGACAGAGGGTCCGCACCGGCGATTGGATCGTCGGCGACGAGAGCGGGCTGATCGTCGTTCCCAAGGAAGAGGCGGTCGAGGTGGCCAACAGGGCCCTCGACGTGCACGAGCACGAGACCCGCACCAGGGCAGAGATCAGAAAGGGATCCACCCTTTCCAAAGTAAACGAATTGGCAAAATGGGAACCCGTTAAGTGAGTTCCCCCTGCGGCCCCCCGGAATCCGGGGGGTCACTGGAAGTTCATTTTGGACCTTGAGGAGTCCTCGTCGGGCTCGTACTCGGGGATCTCGTTGGCCTTCATCTTCCTGGCCAGGGCCTCGAGGCGCTCGATGCGGGACTCGGTGGAGGGGTGGGTGCTGAAGAGCGTCCTGAAGGACCCCTCGTTGCGGAGAGGGTTGCAGATCCACATGTCCGCGTGGGCGGTATCACTGTAATTATTGGAAGGTCTGGCACATCCTCCCTCGAGCCTCATGAGGGCATTGGCGAGGGCGAGCGGCCTGCCGGTGATCCTGGCACCTGTCTCGTCCGCGAGGTACTCGCGGTTGCGGGAGACGGCCAGCTGCATGATGAGCGCGGCGAGGGGGACGAAGATCATCATCGCCAGTCCGATTGCGAGCATGACCCCGTTGTTCTCATCCCTCCTTCCTCCTCCGAAGAGGGCGCTGTAGAACACCATGCGGGATGCGAAAGTGAGAACGGAAGCCACGGTGGAGGCCACGGACATGACCAGGATGTCCCTGTTCTTCACATGGGACATCTCGTGGGCGATGACCCCCTCGAGCTCATCGTCGTCGAGGAGCTGGAGCAGACCCCTGGTGGCCACGACGGCGGCGTTCTGGGGGTTCCTTCCGGTGGCGAAGGCGTTGGGCATGGGATACTCGCTGACACCGACCTCGGGCATGGGCAGTCCCGCTTTCTCCGCCACGCGCTGCACGGTATCGTAGAGGCGGGGCTCCTCGTACTGGTTGACGAGATGCACCTTGTTGGCCCTGAGGGCGCTGGACTTGGAGAACCAGTAGGAATAGAAGCTGATGAGCACCGAGATCGCCAGCATGACGACAAGACCCAGATAGCTGTAATGGAAGAACCAACCTACCAGATAACCGATTCCCATGAGGAAGAGGGTCATCACCGTGAAGACGCCCAATGTCCTCAGCTGCCACGCTAATCTCATGCGTTCGCAATCTCTTTCACATACTTTAATCTGAGCAGGTCAGAAGATTTGGAAGGTCAGCGACTGCCCGGTGTAGAAATCATTCACACCCTTGAGTCCCAGGGTAACCCTCAGACGGTTGATGCCGGTGACGCCCGTGCAGTGGTTGAGATAGAGGCTCCTGCACCCGGTGTTCTGCAGGTACTCTGCGTAGAGGTCGGCGAGCTTGTCCTTCCTCTCCAGAAGGTGGAGTCCTCCCAGTAATGCCACGGGATATGCCCCGAACTTCTCCTTCACGGCCTCGAAAATGTGGTCCAGACCGCAGTGGCAGCACCCGGAGATCAGTACGGGTCCGTTCCTGGATTTGAGGACCAGGAAGATCTCGTTCCCGCTGCCGGAATGGAATGCCATGGGCTGCGTTACGAACAGGTGCTCGCTGAGCTGCACCCATCCGGCGACATCCTCGCGCTCTGCTTTCTCCCTGTGCTCCGAGGGGATGTAGATGCCAGTGGCCCCCAGGAACTTCTTCTCCCCCCAGGCGTCCGCGGTGGCGTAGACCTTCACGGGGGATTCACGCTGACGGAGCAGGCCGGTGATGCCCGCCCAGTGGTCGGCGTGGCCGTGGGAGATCACGACGCGGGTGATGCTGTCGGGATCGACGTCAGCGACGTACAGGTTGTTGGACAGATAGCGGGGCCTGAGGCCGGTGCCGAAAAGAGTCCTCTCCCCGTCGGCGTCTATGAGCATGGAAAGGCCCTTGCCTCCGATGTATGTGGTGCCCTCTACGGCACCCTCGTCGTAAAGCACGGTGATCTTCGCCTCGTCCATGGCTGCTTATCCCCCTTCGAATACAAAAACTGTCGCGGGTCACCTGTGATAGTAGCGGTCGGGGATGTCCCTGCAGATACGGCAGATCAGCTCCTCGTCCGCCATACCCGACGCGAGCATCCACTTCACCTTGTTGGGGACGGTGGTGACCGACATGATGGCGGTGGGCTTGGAGGGCTCGTCGATGTAGTCGGTCTCCAGCATGAAGCGGTCGGAGCCCTTGGCGCGGGCCTCCTTGATGTTGGTCTTGGAGGCGGGGATGGAGGGCATGACACCGAAGGTCTCCCCCTCGGTCACGAAGGGCGGGGAGGAGTGCTTGATCACCATGCCCGGATCGAGTCCGGCCTTCCTCGCGATATCCGCCAGACTGCGGTTGGTGTCAGTGGTCCCGGACTCGCAGTGGATGATGACTGGCACATCGTTCTCCTTGGCTATCTCCATGCCCCTCTGCAGGACCCTGTTGGAGGCGTCCCATATCTCCGGGGAACACTCGAAGTGGGGCCTGCCGATCTCGCCGATGGCGACCGCCTTCCCCTCCTGCACCGCCTTCCCGGCATCCTCCATACCCTGCACCATCATCTCCTCCGCCCTCTCCAGCCCGAACTCCTCGGCGAGGAACATCAGGAGGATGGGGTAGGGCCCGACGGCGATGTTGATCTCCAGGTCCGTGGCCTCCCTGGCCTTGGCGGCCAGGTCGAAGGTTATCTCGTACGACCTGGCGAAATCCCTCCCGTCCGCGATCCTGACCTCGGGGTAGGGGAGGGTCACGAGGGTCAGGCCGGTGCCCCCGGCCTGCTCGTACTCCCGGAGGGCGTCCACGTTGCGTCCGTGGGGACTCATGTGGATGTGGTTGTCGTAGACGGGGAGCTTGTCCATGAATAAAGGAAGCGAGAACACTTTATTAAATCGTAATCCAATGGACGGGCGATGGAAAGGCAGGGCGGTTTTCAGCAGCAGAAACCCTATACGGAGGTCGAACTCGACCCCAACAGCCGTTTCCTTTTCAAGCTGTTCCGCAGGTACTACCGCTCCTTCACCCCGGACATGCCGGACCGTTTCACCAAGAAGGAGTACGGTTTCATCCCCTTCGGGAAGACCATGCAGAGGCACATGGCGTTCTCCGGTCCCGACGACCTCAAGAACTTCATGATGTCGAAAGTGCCAGCACACAGCTATTACTCCACCGCGTACTACCGCCACCCGGCCAAACCGGTCATGGAGGAGAAGGAGTGGATGGGTGCCGAGCTGATCTTCGACCTCGATGCCGACCACCTCGCCGGCGCGGAGGAGATGACCTATTCGCAGATGATGGTGCAGATCCGCAAGGAGATGATCTCCCTGGTGGACGATTTCCTCTGTTCCGACCTCGGGTTCTCGGAGAAGCAGGTCCGCATCTGCTTCTCGGGAGGAAGGGGTTACCACGCCCACATCCGCACCAACGACATCTACACCCTGGGGACGAACGAGCGCAGGGAGCTGGTCGACTACGTATCGTGCATCGGCCTGGACCTGGACACGGTGTTCCCCATCCACACGGACGCGGTCAGCGTGAGCATGGCCGCCAACGGGATGACCCGCTCCAACACCCACTCCTACCGCGTGATACCTCCCGCCGATTCCGGCGGGTGGGACCTCAAGATGAGGGAGGCCCTCAAACTGATCTGCCAGAACATCATCGAGAACGACCCGAAGGTTATCAAGGCCGTATATCCCTCGGTGAAGGCCACCCCGCAGACCCTGGAGAACCTCCGCACCCGTCTGAAGGGCCTGTTCAGGACCATGTTCGAGCGCAACACCATGAACGGCCTCTCGAACCCGGAACAGGACATCCTAATGAAGGCCCTGAACGACGTCGCACCCCTCCTGTCGAGCGAGGTCGACAAGCCCGTCACCCCCGACATAAAGAGGCTGATCCGTCTGCCTGGGTCATTGCATGGTAAGACCGGTCTCAAGGTGGTACACATCACCCGCGACGAGCTCACCGACTACGATCCCCTGCAGTCCGCCGTCCCCGACGTCTACACCGACGACCCGGTCAAGCTGACCATGAGGAAGCCCATGGACCTGTACATGATGGGGCAGCACATGTCGCTCAAGGGCGAGACCGAGGTCCCCGAGTTCGCCGCCCCCCTGCTGATCGGCAGAAAGTACGCCAGCTACGGGTGGGAATCCGAGAGGAAGGAACGCCTGTTCTGACTTCCTTTTTTAAATATAATTCCCGCAACCTTTATTAATAAAGTACAGATAGTCCCCGCCCAGGTATATCTATGAAGGCATTCCTTGTAACCGGTCACTTCGCTGACCCCAGGAAAGAGCAGCCCTTCTCCATCGAGATGGCTGCAGAAGACGAGACCGCAGTCAGAGAGAAAGTCCTGTCCACCATCGGAAGCAGGCACAAGATGAAGAGATGGCAGATCACCATCACCGCCGTCGAAGAGCTCCCCGCCGAGAAGGTCGAGAGCCACCTCGTGAAATACCAGATCGGTGCATGAGATGAACGACGAGGAACTCCGCCAGGCGATGCAGGCCCTCGAGAGCTACAACAAGCAGCTCGAAGGCATCACCCGCCAGGCCAGGATTCTGCAGAACACCCGCGACGAGACCACCAGGGCCAGCAGGACCGTGCAGGCACTCGTGGACGCCAAACCGGGTGACGAGATCCTGATCCCCGTGGGAGGTTCCTGCCTGGTCACCGTCCAGGTTTCCGAGAAGAAGAAAGCGATCATCGGGGTCGGCAGCAAGATCTCCGTGGAGAAGGACTTCCCGGAGGCCCTCGAGTACCTCGAGCGCACGACCCAGGAGCTCTCAGACGCCATCCAGAAGACCATCTCCGCCATGCAGGAGATCCAGGGATACGTCGAAGAGCTCGACGCGGCGATCCAGCAGGAGTACGCCGCCAGAAGGCCCCAGGGCACCCAGTGATTGAAATGTTCGATTCCCTCAAGTCGAAGCTGAAGAACCTCTTCAAGAAGGGCGAGAAGCTCGACGCCGAATCGGTCTACAAGGAAGAACCCGAGGAACCCGCCGTCCAGAAGACGGCGGTCCCCGAGGTGCCTGAGACCGAGACCCCTGTCCAGGAGACCGTTCCCGAACAGGTCCCGGAACCCAAGAGGGACGAACCCGCACCCGAGGCCAAACCCGAGCCCGCCCCTGCCCCCGCTCCCAAGAAGGAGAAGAAGGAGGACAGGAAGGGCAAGCCCGTCAAGGGCAAGAACAAGAGATCCGACGAGATGCTCAGCTCCTCGTTCCTGAGCAAGAAGATCAAGGACGACCCACTCGACGACATACTGGACGAGCTGGAGGTCACCCTCCTGGAGTCCGACGTCGCCTATCCCGTCGTGCAGGAGATCATCGTCGGCGTACGCAACAACCTCGCCGGCAAGAAGTACGGCAGGGAGTACACCCTCGAGGAGATCGTCGAGCTCGCCGTGAAAGAAGCGGTCAGCGACGTCCTCCGCATCAACGTTTTCGATTTCGACGCGTGGCTCGCCGAACAGAAGAAGCCCACCGTCATCATGTTCATCGGCATCAACGGCACCGGCAAGACCACCGCCATCGCCAAGATCGCCAACAGGCTCAAGCAGGAGGAGCGCAGCGTCGTCCTCGCCGCATGCGACACCTTCAGGGCAGGGGCCATCGAACAGCTCAGCATCCACGCCGACAAGCTCAACGTGAAGATCGTCAAGTCCGTGCAGGACGCCGACCCCGCTTCCGTCGCCTACGACGCCATCGAGCATGCCCGCTCCAAGATGAAGGACGTGGTCCTCATCGACACCGCGGGAAGGATGCAGACCAACAACAACCTCATCGCCGAGATGAAGAAGATCGTGAAGGTCGCCAAGCCCGACCTCAAGATCTTCGTGGGCGATTCCCTCGCCGGCAACGACGCCGTGGAGCAGGCCAAGGTCTTCGACGAGGCCGTGGGAATCGACGCCATCATCCTCACCAAGATCGACACCGACGCCAAGGGCGGAGCCGCCCTCTCCATCGCCAAGACCATCGGCAAACCCATCGCCTTCGTGTGCGACGGACAGGAGTACGAGGACATCGAGAAGTTCGATGCGGACTGGATGCTCGAGAGGCTTTTCGACCAGGTCACCGCCTGATTTCCCGGATTTTCAACCCGACGGACGGACGGCGAAATGTGTTTCGCCGGAATATGCGATGACCCAGACCTCGTTTTCTGCGGCATTTCGGTGAACGATGATATATATTAACAATTGTTAATGTTGATATTAATGCGCATAATGTTTTATTAACCCATATTAGGGTTCTTAATCCATGGCCTTCGACCGTTATACGGGGAGGGGAGGTTCATGAACTCCCCATCTCCGGTATGCCGCACAAGCGCAAACCGTGCTGACCTAGGCCGTGCATTATATTCCGCGCTTGCAGGGAACGGTCATCCGGGATATTTCCCCGAACGGTATCGTCCGTCCGGGATTTTCATTGGATCAAGAAGGAGTCTCCTGCGGAGTTTTTTCTTTTGTCTCCGCCACAGGGAGGCGTTCGCCGAAACCGTTTAAGAACTAAACACAGAGTGATTTTATGCAGCAGAAACAACTGATCGCCATCATACTTGTCATCGCCGTCGTGGCAGCCGCCGCGGTCGGTGCGGTGCTCCTCCTGAAGGGAGGATCCTCCGGCGACACCAAGTATACGGTGACCTACAACACCAACGGCGGAAACGAGATCGCCGCCAAGGAGTTCACCAAGAACACCGACACATTCGATCTCGCCACCCCGACGAAGGACGGAAGCTCCTTCCTCGGATGGTATCAGAACGCAGACTTCTCCGGCGACAAGATCACCCAGGTCGCCAAGGGAACCGAGAAGAACATCACCGTCTACGCCAAGTGGCAGCTGAATCTCGCCAACAACACCCTGCCCAGCGCGGCGCAGATCACCGCCAACACCGACGTCAAGGTCACCTTCGACTCGGGTGCATCGGATAAGACCATCTCCAACGACATCCTTGACGAACTGAAGGCTGGAAAGACCCTGACCGTCGAGGATACCGTCTCCAAGGTCTCCTGGACCTTCGACGGAGCTGCATCCAAGGACGCAGGATACACTGCGGAATCCCTCAACACCACGGTCACCGTTACCGAGACCGCGACCCAGGTGAACCCGCAGGCAACCCTGTCCTTCACCCACAGCGGAAAGCTGCCCTACCCGTCCACCGTCAAGTACTTCTTCGGAACCGACTTCGTCGGCCAGAGCGTCACTGTCAAGAACGGCAGTACCCTCGAGGTACTCGGGCCCTTCACTGTGGATTCCGAGGGATATGTCGAGTTCGAGATCGACCACTGTTCCCCTTGGACCATCACCGTTTCCTACAACGTGACCTTCGATGCCAACGGAGGACAGATCGACGGCGCTGGAACCAAGACCATCGTGGTAGCCCACAATGACACCGTCGGAGAACTGCCCGTTCCCAGCAGGACCGGTTATGACGTATACGCTTGGGACCCTGTTGCCAATGCCAACGATGTTATTACCGCCGCGAAGACCTACACCGCACAGTGGACCGCTAATTCCTACACCGTCAAGTATTACAAGAACGCAGAGGATGCTACGGGCTCCATCGACGACCAGCCGCTGCAGTACGGCAACCTGGCTGCGCTGTCTTCAGGCGCCGGTCTCGCCCGCCAGGGTTACACCCTGTCCGGGTGGAACACCGCCGCCAACGGCAGCGGAACCGCCTACGATCTCGCAGGCAATGTCAGCAACCTCACATCCGTGAACAACGACACCTTCAAACTGTACGCACAGTGGACCATTAACCAGTACAACGCAGTCGTCGCCATCGGCCCTGACGCAACACGTACCAACCTGCCTGCCGGATGGACCGACAACAACAACGGAAGCTTTACCAAGGCCTTCGACTACGGAACCGCCGGTACCGACATCATCACCGATTTCGGCAGCAATGCCCAGAACACTACCAAGATCGGTGCCACCTTTAACAGGATAGAATCCCAGCAGCCCACCATGGGAACTGAAGGAATGTTCCTCGCAGCATTCTGGGATGCCAACACCTACACCGTCCGCTTCAACGCCAACGGTGGCAGCGGAACCATGGACAATCAGGCATTCGTATACGGAACCTCGCAGAACCTGACGGCCAATGCGTTCACCAGCACCACCGCCACCTTCAACGGATGGGCCACCAGCGCAGCCGGTACTGTCGTCTACGCCGACCAGGCCTCTGTGAACAACCTCACCGCCGAGAACAACGCGGTGATCGACCTGTTCGCCATCTGGGGCCCGCACAACATCGTAGTCAACGTAGCCAAGGATGGTGCCGCCTACGAGGGCCTGGCCGTCACCGCCAAGAAGGACGATGCCGGAAACGCCCTCACCCTCACCTACGAAGGAAACGGCAACTATGCCTGCAGGTCCGGAATCGAAGCTAGCAGCAGCTACACCGTGTACGTCGGAACCCAGAACGTCGGAGTCGTCCAGACCAGCGCCCAGGGAAGCGGATCCGCCAACGTCGAGTACTTCACCGTGACCTTCGACGCCAACGGCGGCGTCCCCGACGATGAGATCGTAGTCGCACTGAGCGGAACCACCGTCGAAGAGCCTCAGGACATGTTCGAGAAGACCGGAAACAGCCTCACCGGCTGGAAGAAGGGCAATGCCGACTGGAACTTCTCCACCGCCATCACCGAGACCACCACCCTGGTGGCACAGTGGACCCCCCAGACCTACACCGTCACCCTCACCACCAACGGCGGAACCATCAACAGCGCTAACGTCACCCAGTACACCTACGGCG